>Ga0207909_1000071_pt1 | contig 39525 bp, 35 predicted proteins | sample LakMenEpi05May10_FD_150672 | JGI IMG/M metagenome (GOLD analysis project Ga0207909, IMG submission 150672) | Freshwater microbial communities from Lake Mendota, WI - 05MAY2010 deep hole epilimnion (SPAdes) | ecosystem: Environmental > Aquatic > Freshwater > Lake > Epilimnion/Euphotic zone ...
CCAGCTTGCGTGCAAACAGTGAGTTGCTAGAACGTGCCAGTGTCTCCGATGCAGACCGAGCTGCCATCTTGGCCGACATGCGTGCTGAAATAGACGAGCTGACTGCATTAAGCACTGAACTCAGTGCCTTAGCAATCGATCAAAAGGCCGCAGAATCCCCAATAGGTACAGACCTTGCAGTGATCGCTGACGAAATCGCAACTCGGGCAGCTCGTCGGGGTGGTACCGCCGTCAGTGTCCATGTCACCGACGATGTAATGGTGCAAGCACGACCTCATCAACTCGAGCGCGCCATCAGCAACTTGGTGGACAACGCAATCAAGTTCAGCGGTGGCACATCAGAAGTGGAAATCCATGTGGGATCCAAGCGTGTAGAAGTACGCGACCATGGTCCCGGAATTAACGATGAAGATAAGCCGCACGTGTTCGATCGCTTTTATCGTGCTACAGCAACACGGTCTATGCCAGGTTCAGGGCTCGGTCTTTCCATCGTTTCGCAGTTTGCAGAAGACCACAATGCCAGTGCGTATGTCCTGGACAATGTCGGTGGCGGTGCAATCGTGGGCATTCAGTTCACCGCGTAAAGCGAACAACCGCACTTCTAACTAGGACGCCGCCTAAATCCGCGTCTGTCTTCTTGGCGCACTCGCTCTTCTTGTTCTTCTTCTACGTGCAGTTCCTCCGCAACAAGTCTGCGCATCGCATCAAGACGCGCAACGGGAAGGGTGCCATTTTGAATTGCTGCCGTTACGGAACAATCTGGCTCATCTAGATGTTTGCAATCTCTGAATCTGCACGTTTCAGCAAGCGTAAAAACATCGGGGAATGCGCGTTCAATGCCAGTGCCGCTTGTCCACAAAGTCACTGCGCGCAATCCGGGTGTGTCGAGTAACCACGCACCGCCAGGAAGTGCAATAAGTTCAGCAGCCACAGTTGTATGGCGGCCACGTTGATCGTCCTCACGCACTTCTGCAGTTCGTTGCACTTCATACCCAACTAACGCATTCACCAAAGTGGACTTGCCGACGCCACTAGCACCAATAAATGCCACCGTGGCTCCGGGTGTTGCATAACTACGAATTTTGTCTACGCCATATCCATTTATCGAACTCACTTCAATGACGGCTACATCAAAAGTAACTTCACTGATTACTCTGTTCACTTCTCGTGCCGTCTCAGCATCAACTGCATCTTGCTTAGTGAGAACAACAACAGGTGTTGCACCGCTATCAAAGGCAAGTACCAACTCTCGTTCAAGACGACGCTGGTTTGGTGGTGACTGTAATGAGTGAACAAGGAACACAGTGTCGATGTTGCTGGCCACAATCTGTCGTGTGCCTCGGGCGCCTTCAAAAGATTGGCGACGCATCAACGCGCTGCGTCGAACATCTACGGATTCCACGCGCTCTTCGTCTGCGCTAATAACCACCATGTCACCCACGGCGACTTCAACACCAATGTTTCGCACGCGCACAGAACGAGAGTCATCAAGCAACACAGTGCTCCATCCGCGATCAAGTCGCGTGATTCGGCCATGCACAGACGGTTCCCTGCCGTCGTGTGGCTGTGTGACATGTGTTTCCATTGCCTGAAACGGTACCGTCACGACGCCGATGGCATGGGCAGCCTTCGTAACATAGGGAGAAACCTCTAGAGAAATGCCCCCCATGCTCTCCAAACTTGCTCGCTTTAGCGTTCGTCATCCTCGATTCATTGTGTTCGGAATCTGGATTCCACTTGCCATCGTCATTGTTGTTGCTAGTTCAGGAATTGGTACTAACTACCGCACAGAAATGAGTATGCCAAGCGGCGATGCGAGTCAAGCCGAATCGCTTCTCCAGTCTGCAAACCCCAATCAAGGTGGATTCGCTTCACAACTTGTGTTCAAGTCTTCGAAGACAGTCGACGACCCAGCAGTAAAGAAGATCATCGAGGACGCCATTACGGCAGTAAAAGTAATCGGTGGCATTGACACCAATAATCCGTACGCAACTCCCGGGCAGATCAATCAAGATCGCACCGTTGCATTTGCGCAACTCAACGTTGCACGCGTGACGCAAGAAGAAATTACGGAAATAGGTAAGCAGATTAAATCTGCCACTTCTTTTGTAAAAGAAAGCGATGTGACCATCGCGTACGGAGGTGCAATCTTTGAGGTTTTTGCATTGCCTGAAAGTGAAGCTCTCGGAATTCTTGCAGCAATCGTGATTCTTGTTCTTGCATTCGGTTCCATCATCGCAATGGGTCTCCCGATTGGAATCGCACTTATCGGACTCATCATTGCAGCAAGCATTGTTGGTCTCGTCAGTAACACCATGTCTATTCCAGACGCAGCATCATCAATGGTGGCAATGATTGGTTTAGGTGTAGGTATTGACTATGCCTTGTTTATAGTCACTCGGTACCGAGAGGCTCTTCACGACGGACTCTCTGTCGAAGATTCCATTGTGGAAGCGGTCGATACATCTGGTCGCGCAGTTATCTTCGCGGGCGTAACCGTCATCGTTGCCCTACTCGGGCTTCTTACTGTTGGTCTTTCATTTGTCAGTGGGCTTGCTATAGGCATGGCAATTGCAGTAGCGGTGATGATTGTTGCCGCAATCTCCTTGCTGCCAGCTCTACTTGCAATGGTGGGAGAACGCATTGATGTCACATCACACGCAGCTGTAGTTTCATTGACTGCAATTGTGGTCAGTGGTTTTGTTGCAGTTTTTGCGAAAAACCTCCCGATTTTCTTGGCTGGTTTGGCAATCGGCGTTATTGGCCAACTGGCACGTTTTGTAGTGCCAGCGCTTCGCAAACCAATTCCACATCGTGCACAGAACGATCACCAAAGCACCATCTGGTGGCGCTGGAGCCGAGTCGTCCAACGCAAACCCTGGACTTCATTTCTTGCAGCTTCACTATTCCTTCTGCTTCTGGCCTTTCCCACTTTGGATATTCGCTTGGGTTTTGGTGATGCCGGTAATCAGCCAGAGACCACTGACGTACGCAAGGCGTACGACTTGATTAGCGAAGGTTTCGGTGCTGGTTTTAATGGACCTCTCTTTTTAGTCATTACCGGCGATGCAGTTGGTAACAAAGAAAAGATTTCTGCATTCGCACAGACAATTAGCAAAACTCCAGGTGTTGAGTTTGCATCTCCTGCTCCGTTGCAAAGTGATTCTGTTGCGCTCGTAGTTGCGTACCCCACTTCTGCACCACAAGATGAAGCGACAACAGATCTTGTTCACACCCTCCGTGAAGAAGTCATCCCGTCTAGTGGCATTACAGCGAAAGTCGGTGGATTCACGGCAGCTTCCGTTGACTTCTCTGACTACTTGGCAAAGAAGTTGCCACTCCTTATCGGTGTAGTTCTTCTTGTTTCTTTCCTTCTTCTAATGCTCGTGTTCCGTAGTTTGCTCGTTCCGCTAAAAGCAGTGCTCATGAACATGCTGTCTGTTGGCGCGGCGTACGGCGTGATCGTTGCTGTGTTCCAATGGGGTTGGGGTGCAAACCTCATCGGTGTGGGCAAAGCCGGGCCAATCGAGGCATGGGCACCAATGTTCTTGTTTGCAATCGTGTTCGGTTTATCTATGGACTACGAAGTGTTTCTTCTTTCGCGTATGAAGGAAGAGTTCACACGTACAGGCGACAACACCACCGCTGTGGCAGATGGTGTCGCTGCAACTGCACGAGTTATCACCGCTGCTGCACTCATCATGGTGTGCGTATTCGGAGCCTTCGTTTTGGGTCATGACAGGCAACTCAAGCTCTTCGGCTTGGGCATGGCTGTGGCCGTTTTTGTGGACGCCACCATCGTGCGAATGGTCCTCGTGCCTGCCACCATGGAGCTCCTCGGAGCCAAGAATTGGTGGATTCCAGCCTGGCTGGACAAGCTTTTGCCCCGTATCGACGTGGAGGGAAGCCACCACGAGCGCACCTCCCCGATACCCTGACGCAGCAAGCGTTTGCTCCCTTCGCCTTGACAAGGCAGGGGAAAATCACCTAGCCCTGAAAAAGATATGGCCAAGTCACTCGTCATCGTTGAGTCGCCCGCAAAGGCGAAAACCATCTCCCAATACCTCGGACCAGAATTTGATGTCCGTGCGTCAGTGGGCCATATTGCCGACCTTCCAAGCAAGGGATTAGCAGTAGATGTCGACAACGACTTCAAGCCTGCATGGGAACTAACTGAGCGCGGCAAGACCGTTGTGAAAGAGCTGAAGGCTCTCTTAAAGAATGCAGACACTCTGTATCTCGCAACGGACGAAGACCGCGAAGGCGAAGCCATCTCTTGGCACCTTGTTGAACAACTGAAGCCAAAAATTCCGACGCACCGAATGGTGTTCCACGAAATCAATGCGAAAGCGATTCAAGCCGCAGTTGAAAACCCACGCACTATTGATTACGGATTAGTTGATGCTGCTGAAGCTCGACGTATTCTCGATCGTCTCTACGGATACGAAGTTTCGCCTGTGTTGTGGCGCCGCGTTAACCGAGGACTTTCTGCAGGGCGTGTACAAAGCCCTGCCTTGCGATTGGTTGTTGAGCGAGAGAACGAGCGCATCAAGTTCCGTTCTGCCGATTACTTCTCTCTTGAAGCAGACACAAACACGACTCCTTCTTTCACTGCAAAGTTGTTGTCGCTCAACGGCACCCGCATTGCAACCGGAAAAGATTTCGACGACATGGGTGTTGTACGGCCCGAGGTGTTTATTCTCGATGCAAACCGTGGCGCCGAAATTGTCAAGGGCTTGCAAGATGTAGATCTCATCGTGCGCAGTGTGGAAGACAAGCCGTATAGGTCTTCTCCAAAAGCTCCTTTCACGACCAGCACATTGCAACAAGAAGCAGGTCGCAAACTTCGCTTGTCTTCGCGCCAAGTCATGAGCATTGCTCAGGGTCTTTACGAGCGCGGATTCATTACATATATGCGTACCGACTCTGTCACTCTCTCTTCAGAAGCAGTCGACGAGATTCGTACTTATGTAAAGCGTGACTACGGCGACAAGTTCCTCACTGAGAAGCCACGTTCGTATCAAACCAAAGTGAAGAATGCCCAGGAAGCACACGAAGCAATTCGTCCGGCTTTGCCATTGCGCTCACCCGATCAATTGGCTGGCGAACTACGCGGGCAAGACATCAGCGTGTATCGCCTCATCTGGCAGCGCACACTTGCTTCGCAAATGGCCGACACCACTGGCATCACTGTCAGCCTTCGCCTTGGCGCCACTGCAACAGATACGCAACGCAGCGATTGTGAATTTGCCGCTAGCGGAACCACCATTACATTCCCCGGATACCGCCAGGCATACGAAGAGTCACACGACGAAGACGATGTTGTTTCAGAAGACGAAAACGCATTGTTGTTGCCACCGTTAGAAGTTGGCCAAAACGTTCCTGTCTCTGACTACAAATCAATTACACACACAACTACTCCTCCACCGCGTTTCACCGAGGCATCACTAGTGAAGCGTTTGGAAGAACTCGCAATTGGTCGCCCTTCAACGTGGGCCTCCATTATTTCCACCATGGTGGACCGCGGTCATTACTTGTGGAAAAAGGGAACATCACTTGTTCCTACATGGACAGCGTTCTCGGTTATTCGTTTGCTTGAAAAGAACTTCGGTGAACTTGTGGATTACGAATTCACAGCTGGCGTAGACGCTGGTCTCGACGAAATTGCGCGCGGCGAAATTGGCAAAGTGCAGTGGCTGCATGATTTCTATTTCGGTAAAGACGAAAAACTTGGGTTGCAAGGAATCGTTGCAAACAAACTCGACACAATTGACGCAGCAGAAGCAAACACTTTTGTTCTCGGAGTACACCCAGACACAGGTGACGAAGTCATCGTCAAGCCTGGTTTGTACGGCCCATATGTTCGATCGGGTGAAAACACGGCAAGTGTTCCCGACACCATGACTCCAGACGAACTCACTCTTGATGCAGCAGTCATATTGCTAAAAGCTCCAAAGGGCGATGTAGCAATTGGTGAACACGATGGTTTCCCTGTGTTTGCAAAGTCTGGTCGTTACGGCGCGTACGTGCAGTGGGGCACTATGGACGAACCACCAACCGGTTTTGAAAAACCAAAGATGGTGTCCTTGTTCAAGACAATGAATATTGATCGCTTCTCTATGAAGGACGCACTCGATCTCTTGTCTCTTCCACGCACAGTCGGCGCAGACCCAACCGATGGCGAAATCATCACCGCACAAAATGGACGCTACGGCCCGTACGTGAGCAAGGGCAAAGACAGTCGTTCGTTGCAAACCGAAGAACACCTACTTACTGTCACGCTCGAAGAAGCACTTGCTTTACTTGCAACACCACGCGTCTTTGGTCGTGGTCGTGCAGCGGCAAAGCCGCCACTTCGCGAGTTCGGTAATGACCCTGTCAGTGAAAAGCCTGTTGTTGGTAAAGAAGGCAAGTTTGGTGACTACGTGACAGACGGAGAAACAAACGCTGGCCTCACTCGTGGTGACCGCATGGAAGCTATGACCAACGAGCGTGCATACGAACTTCTGCAATTGCGTCGTGAATACATAGAAGCAAACGGCGGACCAAAGAAGAAGAAAGCCGGCGGCCGTAAAGCCCCAGCCAAGAAGGCACCTGCGAAGAAAGCAGCAGCGAAAAAGGCACCCGCCAAAAAAGCTGCGGCAAAGAAAGCGCCTGCAAAGAAGAAGGCCGCTCCTCTCAAGCCGGATGCAGAGTGACATCGCCTGCATACATCGCGCTTGAAGGTCTCGAGGGCTGCGGAAAAAGCACGCACACAAAACGTCTAGCCGAACATCTTGATGCGGTGATGACGCGCGAACCAGGAGGCACTCGCATTGGTGGTTTGCTGCGCGCAATCTTGGCCGACCCAGAAAATACCGACTTGGCACCACGCACTGAAGCTCTACTCATGGCAGCGGATCGCGCTCAACACATGGCCGAAGTGATTCAACCTGCACTTGCGCGCGGCCAACATGTTGTGAGTGATCGCTCAATTTATTCAACACTCGCCTATCAGGGCTATGGCCGCAGACTTGGTACTCCCGATTTATTGAACATCTCCACGTGGGCACTCGATGGTCGCCTTCCCGACATGGTGGTGTTCATCTCTGTACCAACACCCATCTTGAACGAACGCCTCGCAAAGAGAGACCTCGACAGATTCGAGCGAGAGGGTGCAGACTTTTTCGCTCGCATCAACGACGGTTTTGCGCAGTTGCGCGAAGCCGACCCAGAGCGATGGATTGTCATAGATGGCACTGCCCCTAAGGACGACGTCGAGGTTGCCATCCGTACTGCTGTCCTTGCCAGACTGAATCAGTAACCTGCCTGCATGGCTTCAGTGTGGGATTCAGTAGTTGGGCAAGACCGTGCGGTCGACCAACTTCGCCATGCAGTCATCAACCCAGTGCATGCCTTTCTGCTGGTTGGCGTTGAGGGATGCGGCTCAGAAGAAGCAGCTCGAGCATGCGCTTCATTTTTGCTTTCGGGTGATGAGAATCCTGCCGACCGCGTTAATGAAATGGCAATGCGTGGAGCTCATCCAGACGTTCATGAGTTTCGTCGTGCCGGCGCATCCATTCTCACTGACGAAGCTGAAGAGATAGTTCGCATTGCCTCCACCACGCCGTCAGAAGCATCACGAAAAGTCATCATCATGCATGAGGTCAATCTCATGTCTCCAGGTGCTGCAGCCAAACTTTTGAAAACAGTTGAAGAACCACCACCGGGAGTGTTCTTTATTCTGCTTGCAGATCAAATCGGTGATTCGCTCGTCACCATTGCCTCACGTTGTATCACTGTGCATTTTGGTTTGTTAGAAGACGACACCATTGCGTCTGTACTTATGCAATCAGGTGTTTCAGAAATTACGGCACGCACTGCCGCACGTTCTTCACACGGAAGTTTGTCGCGTGCACGCTTGTTGGCCTCCGATGTGCAGCTTGTACAACGTCGAGAGTTTTTTGCAAACATCCCAAAACGTATAGATGGCACAGGCGCAACAGTTGCCGCCATCGTGGAACAAATTCTTGCGTTGCTCGATGATGCAGTTGAACCTATGCAACGTTCACATGAATCTGAAATAGACAACTTAGAAAAGACTCTCGCTGTGATGGGCGTGAAGCGTGGTGGCAAAAAGATTCTGGAAGATAGACACAAGCGCGAGATTCGCCGTTATCGCACCGATGAGTTGCGTGCAGGTCTCACTGAAGTTGCATCGGTGTACCGAGATGAGTTGGCATTGAACGGTCACATCCACAGGCCAGAGGCATACGTAACAGCAGTGAATCGGTTACATGAAGGAATGCGTCGCCTCAGTTTGAATGTAAACGAAGCCATCATGTTGCGGGATCTCATTTGGTCATTGCCGTCACCACAAGCCGACGCCGCGTTGCAGTTCGTATTGGAGAACAAAGAATGAATCAGTCACTATGGAACAAGATGGCGGTAGTCGTTGGACTATTCGTTGGCTTTGCCGGCATCATGCATTTCGCTGGTCCAGAATTTTTCAATGACATCGTTCCGCCATGGTTGCCACCATCCCAATCGTTCTGGACGTATGTCAGTGGTGTTGCTGAGATTGTGATCGCGGTTCTTCTCCTTCGTCCCGCTACTCGCCGCCTGGGTGCACTTGCTGCAGTGTGGCTTTTTATTGGGGTGTACCCAGCAAACATTTATATGGCTTGGGATTGGCGCAATGACGAAGTCAGCCAACAACTCGTTGCCTATGGTCGCCTGCCATTCCAATTCCTCTTTATATGGGTGGCATTACGCATCGCGCGAGCCAATCCCGATACCACTGCCCCACAAGCACCTGGCGACATCTAATCCTTCGTTGGTGCTGGCCTTGCTGCAAGCGCATTGATGGTCCTACCAATTCGTTCGGTAAAGTTGAATACCTACCCGCCCAGGTAGCTCAGTCGGTAGAGCAACGCACTCGTAATGCGTAGGTCGTGAGTTCGATTCTCATCTTGGGCTCCATTTGCAGCAAGGGTTTCAATAAAGCTCACTACACGCACAGACTTGTTAGGTTTGTTTTATGTCAGGTGAGAACACATTTCCTTCTCCACCACCGCCGCCGCCACCTTCACGTCAAAAGAAACGTCGATCTCCACTTGTGCTTGGTGGAGTGATTTTTGGATTCTCCCCTCTACTCTTCAGCCTTGTGGCATCAATATTCGTTGACGATGCATTCAATGAAAGCACGACCCTTGGCTCTGCTCCCTGGCTTATGTTTCTCACTTTGCCAATCGGTTTTGTCATCTTCATAGTCGGATTCACAAATGGCGCTCGCAACATGGCAAATCGAAACCGTTAATCAACATGGCAAAATTCCACACAAGAACTTCACTCCGCCTCCAATACGAACGTCATGAGTTTGATTCTCATCTGGGGCTCCATAGTCGTGTAGACAAGAGGCATGAAAAGACTTCTTGTCACGCTTCTCATTGCCGGTCTTGCATCGTGTGGTGGTACAAGTAGTTCAACGGATTCAACAATCCCAGTTGTTACGACGACAGTGCCCTTGCAAACCACAACTACTTTTCCGGCTCTCAGTAATCCCCCATCGGGCGAAAAGTCCATTACGTGCAACAACAAAGCAATCGGTGCCATCTATGGCGAAAAACTTCGCCTTGAATATTGCACCGACACATGGGCCATGGGCGACACAGACGTCGACACATGGAATTGTCCAAAAACTGGTTGTGAACAAACTCGTCTGTATCACCTTGCTGATGGCAAGTGGTCAACAACCGCAATATGTCGACGAGACAAACCACTCACGCAATATGCGCTGAACTGTTACATCCCCAACGCTGGCCCGGCCACGTTGGCAGAGATTCCACCAAGTGACGTTGCGTGTCAAATTTGGATTACAAACCGCGCATTGAAATACGTAGAAGAAACTGGCTGCACACCGAGCACCGCAGACATTGAAGCGGGACTGAAAGGCGAATGCACGGGATACTTCCAAGCAGTTTCATTGCCATTTGAAAAATGTGATCAGGGTCCACTCATCACTGAGATGCAAAAATTGTTACGGGCAGAGGGCTACTCCGTGAGTGTTGACGGTTACTTTGGCCCAGCAATGGCAATGGCGGTCTATAAGTACCAACAGAAGAAGGCACTGCAGGTCATGGGTTTCATCAATCAAGCCACATATACAGCGCTTACCGGAAAACAAACTTGCTGCTAAGAGTACAAAACACTTCTCGCTACTAACTTAGATACCCATGTCGCCTGCAGCCGAACTCGCACACACCACCGCAGTGGCACAGGGCCTTCGGTTCTATACAGACCCTGATACCGGGCTCATGGTGATGACGGAGATTTACCACAAGGAACGTGGTTCTTGTTGCGACAGCAAATGTAGGCACTGCCCTTACGGCGATACCAAAAACTAATTCAGAGCTAAGCGGTCAAATTGTTCACTCGGTGCATCCACACTGTGCAGAGCCACGCGTAACAATTCTTCTGCTTCTTTCGCAATGGAATCGTTAATTCGGTTAACTGTTTCATCCGGATCTTCTGCCCGGTTGAACATAATTGTTTCGTATTGCTTCGCGTATGCCCAGAACGGCAGCATGTCGCCTTCGCGGAACGGTTGACGAATAACAGGCACTGTGCTTCCAGGCATGAAGTCCAACACCGCACGATTGTCGGGCATTGGCATTTTGAAATCAGGCATTGAGCCGATCGGCATTGTGCTCCACCGATTCGACCACATTGTTTGTGGCATGTTTTTGCCTTGGGGTCCCCGGGTATAGCGCCACTCGTTCGTTACTAATTGCACTTCTCTACCCCACACACCAGTGAGCAACCAGTCACGCACCGATGTCGCTTCTTCGGACAACACAGGAACTAATGACTTTCCATGCGCAGTGTGCTTAATCGTTGTCCCAAAAATCTCTGCGATAGTTGCGTGAATATCGGTAGATGTTGTCAGCGCATCATTAGTAGATGGCGCAATGCCAGGCCACGACACCAACATAGGAATATGGCCGAGTGGTTTGTACACAGGAAGCCCAGGCTTACCCCACACGTCGCGGCCGTACACATCTAGATCACCCAAATAATGTCCGTGGTCTGTGCACAAAATAACTGCAGTGTCATCCCACCCATTCGTGGCATCAAGCGCGTCCAGCACTTTGCCAAGCCAATGATCAATCATCGATAACTTGCCACCATATTGAGCACGCACCTGACGAGCATCACGCTCGGTCATCACACCTTCTTTGATGGCATCTACTGCATATGGCGGCCACACCAAGTGCGGACCTTCCCATGAATCGTCGTATCGCGATGCCCATTCTTCTGGAGTATCAAATGGTTCATGCGGGTCAAACTCGTCAACAAAGAGAAAGAAGCGTTCATCTTTCGCGCGATGTATTGGCGCATCTTCAGTGAGCCAGCGCGCGGTAGCCGCCATTGTTTTGGGCCCAGGAAAGTCTTCTTCGCTGCGAAAGTAGCCACGTGAATTGTCGTAGTGAGTGTGACCCCGCCCAAACGACGGTGCACCCAACCAAGAATCATCGGGTCGGGTTTTCCACGCATCGCTTTCATGGCCACGGTGGTAATCCCACGCAGTGAAATCAGTGTGGTAATTCTCGCCACCCACTTCGAACAAGTGCGGGTGATCTGTAATGAGTTGTGTCACTACACCGGCGCGGCGCAACGAAGCAGTAATTGGTTCTTCCCACAATTCAATAGAGCCCCAAGGTTTCCAGAGGAAATCCCAGGCACCAACCAAAATGTCGTGGCGTGCAGGAATACATGGCAACGAACCAGTGTGGTGATTTGTAAATCGAACAGAGCGTGCAGCTAAACGATCAAGATTTGGCGTATCAAAATTGGTGCCGCCGTACGCACCCATTTCATGGCGATTCAGACTGTCGAGCAACAGCACCACCACATTCTTTGGTGTTGTTGTCACGGAGTAGCCCCGATCAAAACTTCTTCGAGCCATTTCATTGTTGTTTCGAACATCACGTCATGGCTTTTTGCCAACAAGTGATCGTCACCCGGCATGATGTGCAAGTCACCCGAACCTGCAATTGCTCGCACCACTTCACTCGCATCCATCGGCAAAATGGAATCTTTGTCGCCATGGAACATAAGTAATGGTCTACCTTGCAGTCCACCAGCAACTTCACAGCCGGCAGATTGCGTTGCGAACGTAACTACACCGGTCACCATCTCAGCAAGACCAACCGCAACACGAATGGCAACGGCACCGCCAAAACTATGACCCATGATGACAACATGGTCTGCACCGCTTCCAACAGCAAGTTGTACCGCTGCTGCAGCGTCTACACAGCATGAATCCAAATCATTCGGTTTGCGATAACTCAATCGAATCGAAGGAACTCCACGCGCAACCAAGGCCTCACCAAGTGCGTGATACAAGCTGTCGCCAGGGCCAAGCATTCCGCCCATAGCCCCACCTACCATCACCACAGCAACCGGTTTTGCATTGCCGTCGGGCTCGTGCCACAAGAGTGACAAAAGTCCACGCATTGTGTACATCTCTACATGGCGAAGGTTGGCACCAATGATTGCTTGTTGACTTGCCATAATGCCGAGCGCATCGAGTGGCGTTTGGGGTGTTTCCTGACCATTCCCACTCTGTGACATGGGATTACCCTAGTTACTTGATGAGTGTTTTGAAGACGCAAACAGATTCAGTCGCCGAAACGGATTTAGAACTGGCAATGCGCGTAGGCATCGCATGGCGTGAATTGCGCCGCGGGGCTGTTGCAGGCAACGCGAGAGATGTTGTTTATGGCGTCGGTGGCAGCGCGATTGAACCAGGCCAGATGGATGCACTCGATTTACTTGTCACTGTTCCGTCTTGTCGAATGAGTGAAATAGCCGAGTACCTACACATTGATCCAAGTACAGCAACTCGTGCAGTGCAACGACTCATCAAAGACAATTTGGCTGAACATGTGGAACATGAGGGTGACGGGCGAGTTGTCAACATTGCCATTACCGAAAGAGGCCGCCGCATACATGGAGAGGTAGCCGAACGTCGTCGCAATATTCTCTTGCGTGTTCTTTCAGATTTCTCAGAAGATGAACGTCAACAGTTTACCGAATTGTTCGAGCGCTTCACTGCTTCAATTGACACTGCAGTCACCGAGACAATCCGTAAGCGTCGTCGCCACTAAATGACTGTGAACATGACAACTCGTGAAGATTTCACGCACGATGCAATGCAGCACGCGCCGCAGTTGTTTTCTACAGCTATGCGCATGACACGAAATCGAAGTGATGCAGAAGACCTAGTCCAAGAAACCTTCATTAAAGCGTGGCGTTCATTTGCTACATATCAACAAGGAACAAATTTGCGCGCATGGTTGTTTCGCATTATGACGAATACATACATCAATAAGTACAACGCGCAACAACGAAAGCCAACCGAAACAGAACTTGATGATGTGGAAGAACTATTCCTCTATAAGCGACTCGGTGCAGTTGATCAATCACAGCTGAGTCAGTCTGCGGAAGACCAGATGTTGTCGCTATTTACAGATGACGAAGTAAAGAAAGCTCTCGAAGAATTACCCGATCAGTTTCGAATTCCAGTGCTGATGTCGGACGTAGAGGGCTTTTCGTACAAGGAAATAGCTGAAATTCTTGAAATTCCTCTAGGTACAGTGATGTCGCGGCTTCATCGGGGAAGAAAAGCGATGCAAAAGATGTTGTACGAGTATGCGAAAGAGCGAGGCCTTATTAATGAAGCTTTGCTATCACAGGGAGACGACGAGTAATCGTCGCCAACACGGAGAAAACCAATGGCCGATTGCCAAGAAACACTGAACGAGATGTACGCCTACCTCGATGCTGAATTGGCATCCGAGCGCGCAACAGAAATCATTGGCCACCTCAAGGTCTGCACCGATTGTCAATCTGCCTACGAATTTCATGCTGAATTCAAGACGATTATCCGCACGAAGGCCCAAAACGACCAGCTTTCAGAGGGCTTCCTCGATCGATTGCGCACGTGTTTTGGTGACGATGCCCTAAAAGACGCATAGCCAAGGTTTCCTCAAATCCGTGGCTGACTGGCTACGATGGAACCATGTTTGCAGCGAATGTTTGGCATTGGTGGATCGGAGTAGTCCTCCTCGTCGCAGGTATCGGAGCAGTGCTCCAAACTGTTGTTGGATACTTCTTGAAGGTCAGCGCAACGCGCTACCCAAACCGTCGCCAACGTCAAATACAAGGCAAGAAGTAGCCACGTTTCGCGCTCGGTGCCTCCTATGACGGACGGCCCAATTTCTATGCTCACCACAGAGCTTCTTTTGCGTTGCACATTCCCCGCTGCAGGCTCGCATGTGCAATGCGCAGTGTCTGGTGGTGCCGATTCACTGGCTCTTATGTTGTTGGCACACGCTGCTGGCCTCAATGTCACTGCAATACATATCGATCATGGTTTGCGACACGATTCGTCGCTTGACAAAGACGTCATTCAACCCATTGCTGATTCATTAGGAATCCCCTTACTGATTCATTCGGTTCACGTTGAAGATGGCCCAAATCTTGAAGCACGTGCACGGGAAGCCAGATACGGCATCTTTGCCCCAGAGACCATGACCGGCCACACTGCAGATGACCAAGCAGAAACTGTCCTTATTAATCTGTTGCGCGGTGCAGGTGCGCAAGGCCTCAGTGCAATGAAGCCCGGAAACACGCGTCCACTACTTGCATTGCGTCGAAGCGAAACACACGCATTATGCGCCGAGCACGGAATTTCTCCCGTCAATGACTACACAAATAGTGATCCTCGGTTCCTTCGCAATCGCGTGCGCCACGAATTACTAACGCTCATGACAGACATCTCGCAACGTGACCCTGTTCCCCTTCTTGCTCGAACAGCCGATGTATTGCGCAGCGACAACGACCTTCTTGATGAATTAGCCGCACAACTCGACCCTACCGATGCCCTTGCCTTGGCCGCGGCCCCCGCTCCATTAGCTCGTCGGGCAATCCGCCAATGGCTCGCCCATCCGTACCCTCCAGACCTCGCCACCATCGAAAGGGTGCTCACAGTGGCCCGAGGCGAGGCATTGGCGTGTGACATTGGGGAAAATCGGCAAATTCGTCGCAGTAAACAGAGGCTCACCCTGCACAACGTGGGGTAACTTGCTATGCGGCCGTTTTGGCCCGTCAGCCCCAATACACCTCAAGGAGACCGAGATGCCCCCGAAACTACGCGGAAAATGGGCTCTAGGGATCACCCCTCGAAACTTCACCTGGGTCATCAAGGACTGCCTGGCCATTTGCGAGCGGCCCGGCGGATACGGCGACAATCACCGTCGCGTTCGTCGGCAAGAAGAAATCATCTGGCTGCGCGAAAACCATTTCGATCTAGTCATCTCCATCATCGCTGCGCCACACAACTTGCATGCTTATGAAGAACTCAACATGCCATACCGTCATCGCCCACTCAGTGGTGCAGACGACACCGACGCATTCCTTCGCTTGTTCTACAAAGAACTACAAGATCTTCTTGGTCGCAATACAAAGATGATGATTCATGCCGAAGAAGTTGGCGATCGTCTCCTTGGCATCATTGGCGGATACATCCGTTGGAGTGGCATGGTTGATGACCCATCACAAGCCATCATCATCACGGAACGTATTGGTGGAAGACAGCTTGACACCTGGGCACGTGAACTGATTCTTGGTGTTCATAACTTGCGATAAGCGAGTCATTGCGCCCCAGCAAGTAGCGTTACATTCATGAAGGGGCGGCGAGTACTAATCACCGGAATGGGTGGTGAGCTCGGTTCACTTGTTGCCACCATGGCAGAAAATTCTGAATGGGCTGGCGAAATCAAAGGCTTCGATGTTGACCCGCCGCGACGCCTTCTCAAGCGTTCCCAGTTTGTTCGCGTCGCACCACATGAGCACGATCGCATTGCTCAACTCATTCAAGATTTCAATCCACACGTGTTGCTTCATGTTGGTGTGTGGGAACCCGATGCTCGTTTAGCAACTGAACCTGCGGCTGAATGCACAAGGCTTGTTGCTAAAGCAGTCTTCGACGCAGCGCACCAAGCAGAGTCATTAGAAACTGCAGTTGTACGTAGTGGCATCGAGATTTACGGACCTGGTAGTTACTCACCAGACATCGCTGTGGAGTCAACACCAATTGCTCCCAACACAATTTACGGAAACATGTGTCGCGATATTGAAGAGCAATCTTCGGAGCTGCGTACTGCTCGCGGAGTCAATGTGTGCACACTGCGTCTTGCACCAGTGTTAGGTGCGCATGTTCCGAGTCCACTTGGTCGATTGCTACGTCTGCCCGCCATTCCTTACTACGGCATCGGTAATCCGATTTTTTCTGTAGTAGAAGATTTCGATGCTGCGACCGCGTTCATGCAGGGCGCACAACGCGATGCAGATGGTGTTGTCAACATTGTGGCTAACGGCGCAATCAGTATGTTGCGCGCCACCACTATTGGTCGTCGTATGCCATTGCCATCGTTTGGTCCTGGCTGGTGGATGGCAAAGAATCTCAGCACCATTGCCGGCGCACCAATGCCCGATCATGTTGCAGATCTCATTCAACATGGTCGACTCGCAGCAAGTAACGAAGCGGCACACCTCTTGCGCTTTGCACCTCGTCATTCCACAACAGAAGTAGTGCGCAACTTGTACCAGTGGCCAAGTGTTGAACGTATTCCTGCACGAAGGCAAGTTGCATAACCATGCCGTTTGCAATTGCCGGCGACGGAACACGAATTCACTACGAAGTCACAGGACTTACAAAACGTGCGCCAGTACTGCTTGTTCAGGGTCTTGGTGGCGAGAAAAACTCATGGAACTTGCAGCGTGCCGCGTTGGCATTACGCCATCGAACAATTGCATTTGACAATCGTGGTGCAGGTCGCAGTGACAAGCCAGATGGCAAATACAACCTGGAAGAAATGGCCGATGATGCAATCGCCGTGCTCGACGCAGCAGGTATTGAAAATGCGCATGTCGTTGGTTTGTCTATGGGTGGCGCAATCAGTCAGATTATTGCGTTAAAACATCCCAACAGAGTGCGCTCGCTCACACTCGTTGCAACGGCATGTCGCAACCACGCCTGGCGTGAAGAACTGCTGCAATCATGGGCCACCACTGCTGAAACAGAAGGTATGGCCGCTGTTGGTAAAGAAGCAGCGCGTTGGATGATTGGCCCACGTTCATTTCGTCGCGTATTGCCGGCGCTCGGATGGATGGGCCCACTGCAATTGTTCAATCCAGCAAACGCATTCGTTTCACAAGTAAAAGCAATCCTTTCCACAGATGACGGCGCACTCAATACAGAACTTGCAAACATTGTGTGCCCCACCATGGTTGTTGTCGGTAATCAAGATGTTCTTACGCCGCGTGGCGATGCCGAAGAAATTGCTTCACTTATTCCCACTGCAGAACTAGTTGTCATTAGTGGTGGTGCACATGGTTTACACATTGAGCATGCATCCACTTTCAATCGCATCTTGCTCGAGTTTCTCGGTCGCGCTGAAAAAGTGTTCGTACCATATGGTCACGCAGCAGCCGTAGCTGTCTAAATATGCGAATCATCATCGTTGGCGCAGGTTTATCTGGTCTCATGGCAGCACAGTCATGTGTTCAAGCTGGGCACGATGTCATTGTGTTCGATAAAGGTCGCAGTGTTGGTGGTCGCTTAGCAACACGACGTGTTGGTACAGCGGTGTTAGATCATGGCGCGCAATTCTTCACTGTGCGAGATGCAGTGTTTCAATCACATGTAGATACTTGGCTTTCAGCCGGCGTAGTGCACGAATGGTGTCGTGGTTTTACTTCAGACGACGGACACCCTCGTTACGTGGGCGCTAACGGCATGACATCAATTGCAAAACATCTTGCGATTGGTCTCGATGTTCGTTGCAGTTCACTTGTCTTTTCTATGAGTCGCGTTGACGATGAATGGCACATCACAACAGATGACGGTGTTGCGCATATTGCAGATCGTGTCATCCTCACGGCTCCACTTCCACAATCTTTCTCACTCATGTTTTCTGCAGGTCTCGAAATGCCTGCCGACCTTCGACGTATTGACTACGATCGCACACTTGGACTTCTTGTCACGCTCGACTCTTCACAACACCAAGTTCCAGCACCAGGTGGATTACAAAACCCCGATGACGTGTTTTCATTTATTGGTGACAACAATGCAAAAGGGATCAGCCCCTCGCCAGCACTCACCTTCCACGCGAACCCCGCATGGAGTCTGCAACATTTCGAAGACAGCACCGAAGACATCCATGCCTTATTACTCGCTGCTGCACAACCGTGGCTGGGCTCTGCTGTCATCACCGAATCTCAGGTGAAGAAATGGCGCTTCGCAACTCCGCAGAACTTGTGGCCCGACGCCTGTTGGACTGATGAAACCAACACTTTGGTTATTGCCGGTGATGCTTTTGCCGGCCCGCGCATAGAAGGTGCTGCTCTCAGTGGCCTTGCAGCCGCCTCTGCTGTGACACGCGAAGCGCGTTAATAGCGATTATCCCTATAGTTCAACTAGAAAATCCGTCTAGTATGCAAGAGCTGGAATTACAGCCATTACCCATACGGAGGACGGCATGCGCCGCATTTCATCACTTTTCATCTCAGTTTCCATGGTGGCCGGAATTGCAACCTTCACTTCTAACTCTGTTTCTGCAGCAGATGCAGCGCCAGGCGTCGGATCAACATCTACGTTCGTTCCGCCAACTGCAATCAGTGGTCTATCCATTGGTGGAGTCGGAGCTGCTCGAGATGGCGGAATGTATTTCGCATATCAAAATGCAACTGGTGACAACTATTCGATGGTGAAGCAAAAGGCAGATAAATCTTTTGACACGACGTTTGGTACGGCAGGTGTTGTCACGGTTCCCGGTGCGACTACCCCAATTGGTGGCGTCTCTCGTCGTTTGAACATCGTCTCTGACCTCAACAATAAATGGTGGACAGTTTCAAGTGCTTCAGGTGGAACAGGCAATATCGTCGCGGTCGCAACCGGAGGTGCAACTGGCCAACCAACTGCACAAGCCAACTTTACCTTCGCAACTCTCACTGCCGCCTGCGCTGCAGCATTGCCTGCGTACTCGCCTTCGTCCTGGCTTATCGGGACGGCCAACCTTTTTGCGAAACGAACATCAGGAGTGTGGATGACATTCCTCTGTACTGGTATGGCTTCAGCCCCGCTTAATTCGACTGTGCTCGTTGCTCTCAAGAATGATCTCTCAATTGACACTTCTATTCCTTCTGTTGCCCTCAACGAAGCACAAGGTTCAAGCGCACAATGTCTTACTGCGGGAGTTATTTCAGATCCAACAGGAACTGCCACCTCACCTGAAATCTGGGCGGTGCGTTTAGAACACACAAAGCGTGACCAGATAGGACTGTGTTCTTCCCCATCCGCCGCCTCAGATGTATCGGGCTACGACATCCTGCGAATTAGTAGCACGGGTGCTGTATCACGAACCGCAATCGCTAGCGCTGGTGATGCATTCGATGCGCGATTCTCTCTTCGCCTTGACGCAGGTGGTCGACCAATTCTGGTGGGAGCTTCCTATGCCGATACCTCCAAGATCATTTTGGCCCGTCTCAAAACAGATGGAACTCTAGATACATCTGTATTTGCTTCAGGGTTTACTTCTTTACCGATTGGCGCAGCACCAGCAGGAGCTGTCTCGGTCAATGCAACAGTTATGGGAATTATCACATCCGCTGAGAATGTGTACATCACAGTTCTGTTGTCAGATTTGCCAAAATCTGGTTTTATGTGTAACAGCACTACTTCTTTGTCCTTTGGTTATCGAACAGCTGTACTTTCATATACAAAGGGATACACAGCCACGTACGGAACAAACGGCGTGAGTGATCGCGTCACTTACAGCGCACCCGAGAAAACAATCTGCACCTTCCTTAGTGGTGGTTCTTCCGTTGCAAATACCGGTAACCCACGTATTGCTTACACCAATGGAACAAGCCTTTTCTATACCGAATGGCAACGCCCGAGCGATGCAACAGGTGGTTCTGATGGCGGTACCGGTACAGGCGGATATACCAAGGACACTGGTGGAGCACCTTCATCAGGTGAATCTTCAGGTACAACCCGCACAGATAAGAAGATCTACACAAAGCTTCCTAAAGCAGTACAAGCAGATACAGCACTAAAAGTTCTCTCTGCAAAAGATGCACAAGACCTTGATATCCGCACCACAACTCCAAGAATCTGTGTAGCGCTCACAACAAGTGTTCTCATGGTGAATAACGGTCGGTGCATTGTGCGCATCGTTGACGAAGACACAAAGAAAGTTCTTCGTACTATGACCACGACTGTGAAAGCAGCCGAAGTTGAAGCTGGCTCATTGCTCACAACCGATGAGCCAATCATGTTCAAGATGGCATCAGCCAAACTGTCCAAAGTCGCGAAAGATCAAATCACTGAATTGGCTAAGGCCGCCGAGAATGCAAGCCGGGTAGTGGTTATTGGTCATTCCGCATCACTCGGTGATGTTTCGGAATACAGCTACGCAATTTCGCGTGATCGAGCAAATGCCGTAAGAGCAGCACTCGTTAAAGCTGGAGTAAAAGCAACAATTGAAATTGTCACACTTTCGTACTCTCAACCAATTTCAACAAAGAAGTCCGAAACGTCACAAGCAAAGAACCGCCGAGCAGAGGTGTACATCTTTCCCTGATGTATTCACCTACTTCGTAGATAACAACTAAATATGGGTTAGGCCACAGTTGCAAGTAAGGCAGCTGTGGCCTTTCTCATTGCATCAGTTGTAGCGCTCTGCGGCAATGCATCACACGCGCTTTCAGCATCGGCAACATAGGCACGTGCTTTTTCGATTGCCGTTGCAATGCCACCGTTTGAGCGAACAATATGCAACACCTTTTCGCGTTCCACTTCATTGAGCGGCTTACCCAAGATGGAACCAAGTTCGCTTGCAGCAGCACCACCAGCAGCCAAAGTGTGCAGCACTGGAAGCGTGTACACCCCTTCTTCCATGTCGTGGCCTGCGGGCTTACCTAATTGCGCGTCGGTAGCAGTGAGATCGAGAACGTCGTCCACAATTTGAAACACCATGCCGTATGCAGTGCCGTATGTGGTCAACGCATCAATGGTGGCACGGTCGTGACCAGCCACGATTCCACCAATGCGCGCAGCTGTGGAATATAACGATGCTGTTTTTCCGTCGATGGAATTGAGATATGAATCAATCGGGCGCGCCACGTTGTATGTGTGACGCAATTCTTCAATTTGCCCTTCACACAAGTGACCAATAGTGCGGGCAAGCAACGCAGCAACTTCAGTTCCAAGTGATGCTGCAATTTCAGATGCCTTTGCCAACAAGAAGTCGCCCGCCAAAATTGCTTGAAGGTTGCCCCACTTGGCATTCACAGTGTCAACACCACGTCGTGTGGTGGATTCGTCCATGACATCGTCGTGATACAGCGATCCGAGGTGCACTAATTCACACGAAATTCCACCGGCAATAGCTTCCTCAGAAGCAGGACCATCGGTTGCGATTTGCGACGCCACAATGGTGAAAACGGGGCGCAAGCGCTTCCCACCTGCTGAGATGAGGTGTGACGCAATTTCAGTGAGATACGCATCAGGCGTACGCACGGCACCAAGAAGTGCCTGTTCCACCCTGAGGCGGTCATTTTCCATGGTCGGCAACCCGAGCAGTGGTGAGTTTGTCACAGGTTTTAGGTTACGGCTTCTCATGGGGTAGCCACTCTCCCAGCCGATACACTTTGTTTCAATATCCACCAATTCCAATCGGGGTGGTCCCATTGTTCGAACGTTTTACAGACCGGGCCCGCAGGGTCGTAGTTCTCGCCCAAGAAGAGGCGCGTCTTCTCAACCATTCATATATTGGTACGGAGCACATCCTTCTTGGCCTCATCCACGAAGGTGAAGGCGTCGCTGCGAAAGCACTCGAGTCTCTCAACATCTCACTTGAAGCCGTGCGTGCTCAAGTAGAAGAAATCATCGGTCAAGGTGGCTCGTCCCCTTCTGGTCACATTCCTTTCACACCACGTGCAAAGAAAGTTCTTGAACTCTCATTGCGTGAGGCATTGCAATTGGGTCACAACTACATCGGCACCGAGCACATCCTTCTCGGCCTCTTGCGTGAGGGTGAAGGCGTTGCAACTCAGGTTCTCGTCAAGTTGGGAGCCGACCTCGGCAAAGTCCGTCAGCAAGTTATTCAGTTGCTGTCTGGCTACCAAGGCCCAGGCACAAAGAACGAAGCACCTGGCGGCACCGCTGCAGGCGCAAAAGAAGATGCCGGCGAAAAAGGTGGCAGCCAAATTCTCGATCAGTTCGGTCGCAACCTCACACAGTTGGCTCGCGACAAAAAACTCGATCCAGTTATTGGTCGTACGCGTGAACTAGAGCGCGTCATGCAGATTCTTTCTCGTCGCACAAAGAACAACCCTGTCCTCATCGGTGAACCTGGTGTTGGTAAGACAGCAGTTGTTGAAGGTCTCGCACAACGCATCGTGTCGGGTGACATTCCCGAAACGTTGAAAGACAAGCAGTTGTACACACTCGACCTTGGCGCACTTGTTGCAGGTAGTCGTTACCGCGGTGACTTCGAAGAACGTTTGAAGAAAGTGTTGAAGGAAATCAAGACACGTGGCGACATTGTTTTGTTCATCGACGAAATTCACACTCTTGTAGGTGCTGGTGCAGCTGAAGGCGCAATCGATGCCGCAAGCATTCTCAAGCCAATGCTTGCTCGCGGTGAATTGCAAACAATCGGCGCAACAACCACCGACGAGTATCGCAAGCACCTTGAAAAAGATCCTGCTCTCGAGCGTCGTTTCCAACCAGTAAAAGTGGAAGAGCCAACCGTTGCTCACACCATTGAAATTTTGAAGGGTGTGCGCGACAAGTACGAAACGCACCACCGTGTCACCATCACAGACCAAGCAATCGTTGCTGCTGCAAACCTTGCAGACCGTTACATCGCCGACCGTCACCTGCCAGACAAGGCAATCGACCTCATCGACGAAGCCGGTTCACGTTTGCGCATCAAGCGCATGCAAACACCACCCGACCTCAAAGATCTTGAGAATCGCATTGGAGTTGTGCAAGAAGCGAAGAAGAAGGCAATCGAAGATCAGCAGTTCGAAGAAGCCGGACGTCTTCGCGATCAAGAGCGAGAACTTCTCGAAGAAAAAGCTGCCAAAGAAACTGAAATCAAGGCATCTGGCGTCAACTTGTTCGACGAAGTAGACGAAGAAGCAATTGCAGAAGTACTCAGCATTTGGACTGGTATTCCGGTGTACAAACTCACCGAAGAAGAAACAGCCAAGTTGCTCAACATGGAAGGTGAACTGCACAAGCGCATCATCGGCCAAGAGAACGCAATCACAGCTGTATCGCAGAGCATCCGTCGTACTCGTGCTGGTTTGAAAGACCCACGTCGTCCAAGCGGTTCATTCATCTTCCTCGGACCAACAGGTGTTGGTAAAACAGAGCTTGCAAAGACTCTCGCTGAGTTCTTGTTTGGTGACGATCAAGCACTCATCACGCTCGACATGTCTGAGTACATGGAAAAGCACACCGTGAGCCGTTTGGTTGGTTCCCCTCCGGGATACGTGGGCTACGAAGAAGGCGGACAACTCACTGAAGCAGTGCGTCGTAAGCCGTTCTCGGTTGTCTTGTTCGACGAAATCGAAAAAGCACACCCAGACGTATTCAACACGTTGTTGCAAATTCTTGAAGAAGGTCGTCTCACCGACAGCCAAGGCCGCAGCGTTGACTTCCGTAACACCGTTCTCATCATGACTTCAAACTTGGGTACCGCTGATTTGCGTAAGTCCAATGTTGGTTTCACCACTGGTGATTCCGCCATGTCATACGAGCGCATGAAAGACAAAGTCAATGACGCACTCAAGGCGCACTTCCGTCCTGAGTTCCTCAACCGCATCGACGAGACAATCGTGTTCCACGAACTCTCGAAGCCAGAAGTTGTACAGATGGTCGACATGATGACAAAGCGTCTTGCCGGACAGCTTGAATCACAAGGCCTCGGCATCGAACTCACACAGGCAGCTAAAGAACTGCTTGCAGACTTCGGTTACGACCCTCAACTCGGTGCTCGCCCACTGCGTCGCGCAATCCAACGCCACATCGAAGATGCTTTGTCAGAGAAGATTCTCTACAAGCAATTCAATGCCGGACAAATCATTGTTGTCGACGCTGAAGACGACCCTGAGAATCCTGGCAAGCGTCACATTGTGTTCCGTGCCGTAGAGGGAATCGTTGCACCAAGCGAACCACCGTTCGCTGGCGACGCCGCAACCACTACCGAGTGACATCCTCACGTTTATCGCGCATTGTTGCGGTGATAGCCGCAACTTTTATCTTGGCTTCATGTCGTGTCGACACATCTGTGTCCATGCGGGTGCAGCCAAATGGTTCGGGAACCATCCGAGTGGTTGTCATTGCCGACGCTGAAATTGTGAAGGCTGCGCCAGGTTTAAAGGGCGATATTCGCGTTGACGATCTCGTCGCAGCCGGATGGACAGTTGACGGACCTCGTACTTCAGACGACGGTGCACTCGTTTTAGTTATTCAACACAGTTTTAATGGCCCCACTGAAGCAACGGCTTTGTTGTCGCAAATCAACGGCACACGCGGACCACTGCACGACATGGCTTTGACGCGCACAGGCAAAGACACCAACAGCACATGGAAACTCACAGGCCGTTTAGAAATCAACGGTGGTCTTGAAGCGTTTGCAGATGACGCCACAAATACGTTGTTAGGCGGCGGACCTTTTAGCGAACAAATCGCGGCTCGAGGCACAGACCTTGGCGACGCCATTGGAATTACATTCATCGCAGGCTTGCCAGGAACAGTGGACTCCACCACTGGCAAAACAGGGGCCGGCGTGATCACGTGGCGTGTACCCACCGATGGCACTCCAACAGATATTGCCACCACTGTCACCAACGTCGATGTGGCCTCCAGCATCTCTCGCGTAGGGCGAGTGCTCGTCCTTGGTCTTCTTGTTCTGTGGGTTCTTGGTTCACTGTTTCTCATCTTGATGGTGATGAATGCTCGCAACAAGCGCACACGCACACCCCGCCTATAAGGTCAGTACGTGGCAAAACTTCGACTCGTTCATCGGTGCACCGAATGCGGCGGTTCATTTCCAAAATGGTCAGGCAAGTGTCTTGCATGCGGTGCGTGGAACTCACTTGTTGAAGACGTTGAAGGCCCCGAAGAATCATTCGTCACGCTTGCAGCCGGGCTTGCGCTAGTTCCTCCCGGTGAAGCAACACCGATTGGTGATGTCAATCCCAATGAAAGTGATCCTGTGCCCACAGGCATTGGTGAGCTCGATCGCGTTCTCGGTGGTGGCTTGGTTCCTGGCTCTGTCACATTGCTTGGTGGCGAACCAGGTATTGGCAAAAGCACACTCCTCTTGCAGTTACTTGCAGGTGCTACTGGTCCTTCGTTGTATGTCACCGCAGAAGAAAGTGCACAGCAAGTACGTCTACGTGCCGATCGCCTTGGTGCAATTAGTCCAGAGTTGTGGTTACTACCCGAGATGTCATTGCCAAACATCATCGCTGCTATCGACAAGATCTCTCCATCGTTAGTAGTTATCGACTCCATTCAAACTGTTGTCGATCCTGAACTTGGTTCGTCGCCAGGTTCTGTTGTTCAAGTTCGTGGTTGCGCACATCGATTAGTGCAAGAAGCAAAACGCAGAAACATTTCAGTTGTCATTGTTGGCCATGTCACCAAAGAGGGTGGGCTCGCTGGGCCACGCGTGCTCGAGCATGTTGTCGACACTGTTCTTTCATTTGAAGGTGAACGTCACAATGCATTGCGCCTCATGCGTGCATCGAAACATCGTTTCGGTCCCACAAATGAACTCGGACTTTTTGAAATGACCGAAACTGGTCTCACTGGTGTTCCCGATGCAAGTCAGTTGTTCCTCACCGATCGTCGCACTGGTGTTCCTGGTTCAGTTGTTGTTCCCACTATTGAAGGTCAACGCCCTTTGCTTGTGGAATTGCAAGCACTCACTAACCCGATGAACTCTGCTGTGCCTGCGCGTCGCAGTGCACAAGGTGTCGACCAAGGTCGTTTATCTATGTTGCTTGCGGTACTCGAACGTCGTGCACGCGTCAGCCTTGCAGGCCACGAGGTGTACGCGTCTGTAGTTGGTGGCGTGAAACTCACAGAGCCTGGTGCAGATCTTGGTTTGTGCCTCGCACTTGTGTCAGCGGTGTCCAATATCCCGTTACCAGCAGACTTAGTTGTCATGGGTGAAGTTGGCCTTGCCGGCGAAGTACGTCAAGTGGGTCACCTCTCGCGCAGGCTCAATGAAGCTGCTCGACTGGGGTTCACTCAGGCAATTGTTCCTGCCAGTGCTCCAGACAAGGCTGAAGGCATCACGCTTCGCCGAGCCAGCACCATCAATGAAGCCCTCGCTCTTGCGGGCTTCACCACCAACGGCTGACACGTTTCAGCGCACTTGCCAGGTCTACGGGCCTACTCGCTGAATCACTCTGGCAGCACCTGATCCCTGCACTACCCACATCTCAAGGCCAGCCCCCACAGGTGGGCCATGCAGATACATCCAATTGAGTGTGGATCGAAATGTTGTACTCGCTCCTGCTTTCAGCCCGGTCAGTTCAGACACAATGCCGACCGCTTTCCCGTTGTACACCAAGACACCTTCGGCATCTTGTCCAAAGGTTTGCGTAGCCTTCAGTGTGCCTTCCACTTGTGTTGGTACAAAACCAAACTCTCCGTTGGTGAAATACGAAAGATCTGAGATTGCATTGAAATCTTCGCGATCTTGTAATGACCACGACAAACCTGTGATGTCTGGGCCGGTTGAAGCCAAGATTGCTCCATCGATGATGTCGCCATGTTGGCCTGCGCGAACTATGTCTTGCGCATCTCCCTCTGCATCAATCCATTCGTCATAACGAACTACACGCTTGACAAGATCGACAAACGATGTAGCCATCGTAAATTCACCCTTCGGCCACACAATCGTTCGTGATGTACGTGCAGGGCAAGATGTCTTTAGATCGGCACCATCGACGCTCCAACCAGCATCAATTCCAGTCACTGCAATAACAGTGGGCAGAATGTCTACGGGAGAGGCCGTGCAATCATTTATCTCACCAGCAACTTGATCTGGATACTTAATGAATAGTGGAACGCGATAAATGTCTTCCAACGTTGCTGGATTTTGTACATTAATTTTTGAACGCTTATTTTCACCCAACTCAAAAGTTATTCCATGATCTGCAGTCACAATGACCATTGTTCGATTCCAGTTAACCGAACGCTTGAGATCTGTCATCATCTTGGCAATCATGTTGTCTGTTGCAACATATTGCAGCAAGTGCGCCTGATACTGATCACGCACTCTGTCCACAATGGTGTTACTGCGCTTGTCAGTATTCAATGCGCGCGATCGACGCATATCGGGCGTCAGCATCCATGGGCGATGCGGCGTCAGCACATGTGCAAAATGCAATGTCGCACGGTCGGCGCGTGCTGCTCGATCAATTACTTCATCCAACACAGGAATTTGCGACATCGGTCCGCCGCTTTCCCATTGCTTCACAGTTGTGGAGTTCGCTTTTTGCTTTGTCTCTTCAGTTAAAGACAATGTTGTTGTTGGTCCAGGCAGCGTCGTGGGTGTTGCAATGTTGTTCTCTAATTCCCCATTATCCATTGCACCAAAGCCACCCCAGCCTTCATCAATAGCAGGCAATCTGGCGCGCAGTCCTTTGGGTAGCACCTTGTGGCCGACAACAACGAGGGCATCTTTCATAAAGGATGAAAAGGGCGTGCGTTGAGTTGCAATAACTTCTGCTGTCGGAACAGTTGTATCTGGCACACTCGAGTTTGCACCGCCGGGGAATGCAATATGGTCACCACCGGTCACAGACACCTTGTTGCACACCTGTTTCGGGCACAAAGCTGTTGCGACTTCGTGCGCATCCATTGCCAAATGACCATTCATTAATGTGAAAAGGTTTTTGGGATGTTTCACCAATACAGGAGCAGTGTTCGACACTGGCCACTTGCCCGACAGCATTGCTGGTACTGCATCTGTGGTGGTTTGCGAAGTTGCAAGAACATTTCGATACCAGGTGGACGACTTGGCAAGTTCTGCAAAACCGGGATACCGATTTGCATTGATGTCACCACTTGTTGTTAACAGTGGCCAAAGTGGTGCTTCGTCAAGAACTATCCACACCACACTTACCTGGTCTCGCGGTGTGCCTGCAGTCATTACAGACGTCGCATCTTTCTCAATTGCCAGCACTTCTGCTTGTGGTGGCGAGATCACAGACATTGCCGACACTACAAAAGACACAGCAACCACTATTGAAAGCGGCGACAAATACGTCACCCAACTTCGCACCGCAGAACGTTGATCAATCAGCCATGTCAACGCAGCAGCAATCATGCATGTCCACAACAAGTCGACACCCCACGGGCCAAGGCTGATGTTGCGCAGAACGACAAGCACCAACGCCCACGATGCAATGAGCACTAACAGTCGGTGCAACCATTGCCCAAGACGCGGATGCACCGTCGACACGAGTACGTCAATTGCAGTGAATGTCACAGCAGGCACCAGCAGCACCACAAGACCAAAGACCACCACAATTGCGCCCTCGTAATTGGCCGAGGCAAAAACGGCCACACTCGTGCCATACAACTGCAGCAATGGTTGGGCGACGGCCACCGTGAACAGGGCCAAATACACAGCTGCTCGGCGGGCCACGACTCCCATCGTTAGTCGCTGGGTGCTCGTTTCCATAAGGGAAAACTCTACGAGCACTGCCTTGAGTCGCATGGGGCTGGGCTCTTGTTAGAGTCTCTAACCATGTTGAAGGTGGACATCTCCCTTACCCGCACAGGGCCGCTGGTGCCTGGGGTGCTGTTCGCCGCAGTTGCGGTGTTCTGTGGGTTCAACATCAATTGGGTGTGGGGCAGCATCTCGCCTCTCACAGCATCACTAGTCATTGGTGCCGTCTTGGGAAATATCGGTGTCATTCCCGCTCAGTGTGATGAAGGTTTGAAATTCGCATCGCGTCACATCTTGCGAGCTGGCATCGTTTTGCTCGGTCTGCAGTTGTCATTCAATGAAGTAGCCAAACTCGGTAGTCGTGGTTTCGTGGCGGTGATCGCCGTTGTCGCTATCACGTTCTTCGGCACACAATATTTTGCGCGCTTACTGAATGTGTCGCCTGGTCTCGGGCTACTCACCGCTACTGGTTATTCCATCTGTGGTGTCTCTGCAGTGAGCGCAATGGTGGGTGCAGTCGACGGTGATGAAGAAGATGCCACCTATGCAATTGCACTCGTCACACTCTTCGGCAGCATTTCTATCTTTGCGCTTCCCGCCCTTGGTCATCTGTTCAACATGGGCAACGTGCGTTTCGGTATGTGGGCAGGTTCTTCAGTGCACGACGTTGCACAAGTCGTTGCAGGTGCCACCGCATACTCACCACAGTCACTCTCACCAGCCGTCATTGTAAAACTCACGCGCGTTGTATTGCTCGCCCCACTTGTCGCCATCATGGCCTACCGCCATAGTCACATCGTGAAAAGAAAAACACAAACGCAAAACTCTGCGAAAGTCTCGCCTCTTCCTATGTTCATTGTTCTGTTTCTTCTTGCCGTCGCAGTTCGAACCACCGGCGTGTTGTCAGACGACATCATCACGAACTCCAAACACATTGAGAAGACATTGTTAGCTATGGCACTTGTTGGCCTCGGCGCTGGAGTCAACATCAAAAAGTTGCGTCTTCTCGGAATGCGCCCACTAATGCTGGGTGTTTTCTCCTGGACACTCGTTGTCGCTACTTCCTATTTCACTATTCGCCTTATTCCCTTAGATCTCTAATCACACACCAGAAAGACACACCATGATTGAAATGAATTGGTTTTTACCCACAGGCGGCGATTCACGCGATGTATTGCCAGATGAAACATCTGTGAATCGTTCCCCTAGTCACCATTACTTGGCCCAAGTTGCTCGTGCATGTGAAGACTTAGGGTTCGAAGCACTGCTTACTCCGTGTGGCACGGGCTGTGAAGATGCGTGGCTGGCAACTTCGTCTCTCATTGCGCTCACATCACGCATCAAATTTCTTGTTGCATTTCGCCCTGCATTGCTTACCCCAACGTTGGCTGCACAAATGGCTAGCACCATGCAGCGCATGTCTGGCGGGCGTTGCATAGTGAACATTGTGACTGGCGCCGAGCAAGCAGAGCTCGCTCGGTTTGGAATTACCGAAGACAAAGAGACGCGCTATGAACGCACCGGAGAATTTGTGCAAGTAATGCGTGGGGCATGGTCTGGTGAGCCGTTTAGTTTCAAAGGCAAGTTCTTTGAAGTTACAGATGCCACCACACGCGAAGTCCCCTCACCTATTCCACCCATCTACTTTGGTGGCGCAAGCGATGCGGCGGAAAATGTGGCGGCAGAAAACGTTGACTTGTACTTGTCATGGGGTGAAACACCTGCCGCAATCACTGAACGTCACGAACGTGTTGCTGCCAAAGCAGCTGCTCATGGTCGTTCGGTTCGTTTTGGTATCCGCTTTCATACCATCGCTCGACCAACAAGTGAAGAAGCGTGGGCCGTTGCCGACAACATCTTGAACTCAATGTCACCCGATGCAATTGCTGTTGCCCGTGAAGATTTCTTGAAGACACAATCTGTTGGTCAACGCAGGCAGTTTGATTTACACGGTGGCGATCTTTCGAAACTAGAAATTCACCCGAACGTGTGGGCAGGCATTGGCCTGGTCCGCGGTGGCGTTGGCACTGCGCTTGTTGGTAGTTACGAAGAAGTTGCAGACAGAATCGTTGAGTATCACAAGCTTGGTATCGACGCTTTCATCATGTCTGGCTATCCACATTTGGAAGAGGCCTACTGGTTTGGAGAAGGTGTCATGCCTATCCTGCGCGAGCGTGGATACTTGCCAGCACTTGAAGGCGGTCCCACCAAGGTGTTCTCATTCCGATGAAACGCATTGGTCTTTTACTTGTTGGGCACATTGATGCCGGCAGTCTGCATGTAGGCGGCGACTATCCCGAGTTGTATGCAGAGTTGTTACAGCCACTCGGCATTGAACTCACCACATACAGATGCGACGACGGTCAACTACCTGATTCGTTAGATGAACAAGATGGCTGGATGTGTTCACCTAGTCGTCTCAGTGTGTACGACGACCACGCTTGGTTACGCGATGTTGAACAACTGTTGCGAGACATGGTGGCGAAAGAAACGCCTTATGTAGGCATTTGTTTTGGGCATCAACTTATGGGCCAGGCATTAGGTGCAACAGTGGCAAAGGCCGATTACGGCTGGGGCATTGGTGCAAAGTCATACGAAATAGTTGAACAACAACCATGGATGGATTCTTCTGAAGACATCGTGCTTGCAGCAAGCCACCAAGACCAAGTAATGAGCCTGCCAAACGGCGCACGCCTCTTTGCCCGTTCCGACTATTGCCCTATCGGCGGCATGTTGATTGGCGAGCGCGCATGGACACTGCAAGTGCACCCAGAGTTTTCGCCTGCCCTTGCAGACAGTTTGCTAGCCACGCGGCTTGCACTATTCGGCGAAGAGAAAGCCGAAGGCGCACGCAAAACATTGAAACAACCACTTCACCAACAGCGGATCTCTGGTTGGATCTCACGATTCTTTCATCAGTTCTGATGCCAATCCAGAAACAACGTCTCAACCGAGCCACGGTTATCGATAAGGCAATGCTGATTGCCGACGCTGAAGGCATTGATGCAGTCACGCTGAGTCGCATTGCATCTGATGCCGGCGTAAAACAACCTGCTTTGTATAAACACGTCACGGGTATTGAAGAGTTGTGGATGCTTCTCTCGTTGCGCGCCCGCGATTTATTGGTTGACGCGCTCAACACAGCAATAGCAGGCACTACTCGTGAACATGCCGTGTTGGCAGCTGCCCATGCATGGCGCACGTTTGTTCAAGAGCACCCAGGTTTGTATAGCGCAACAGATCGTGTGCCTTCGGTAGGTGATGCAGACATTGAGTTGTCGCTCACTCGCGTGGTGGCGACACTCACCGCAGCATTAGATGGTTACCAACTCACACCTGCCCAGCGTGCACACTGCGCCCGTAGTCTGCGCAGCGCACTGCACGGATTCTGCGTTTTGGAAAAAGACAGCGGTCATCCAGAGCCATACGCTCTGGACAACAGCCTGACTCAGTTAGTAGAACTTTTCATTCGAGGTATTGAAACCCTCGAAGCTCGCTAGCTCGCAGAGTCCTCAGGCACTAATTTCTGCCACAATTTTTCTTCGTCAGGAATATCACACTTCACTGAAGAACCATCAGTGCCCGCGGTGTCTAGTTCGGTTCGAGCCAACTCACGCACAATAGTTAGTGAGTTCGATAATGCGGTACGACCGTCTTGTTGCATAGCAACTGCCTCAATGCCGCTTTGAACACCATCTTCTAACAGCAATGTAGATCGTGTCCAGTTCAATGCGTTCTGCCACGTGTCAAGCATGGTTACAAATTTGTCAAGGCACTTGTTCGTGACGGTGGAAGAAACAAGGCCAGCCTTAGCGCTGGAGAACGCGATGTTCTGCCGGACTTTGAGATATTCCTTCTCTTTCGCCGTTTCATTTTCCATTGCTTCGTTCAAGATGACGCCTTGTTGTTCGTAAGCCGCACCAAACGCCCACAAGTCATTGGCACGTTGATCTAGCAATTCAATAGCGGCTGCCGCGTCAGCAATGGTGACCGACCATTCATCTACAAGTGCAGATACTCGTGCACCTCGTCGCGACTCTTCCAAGTTCTTGTCTGTAGTGGTGAGGGTTGCGTACATCGCTGTGACGGCAACAATGGAGGTGGTGAGTACCGCGACAGAGTTGCTTACTATGAGATCCCATTTGAGGAACTTAAATACACGGCGCCACGTACGCTTTTCCACTAGTTCAGACGGTGAATCGCTCGGTGAATCTTCAGCAGGAAAATCTGGAGGCAATGGTGTATCGGACATGTCCCGATAGTACCGAAATCTTTTCAATCGGAAAAACATCGCCGCAATACATGCAATTGGCGCGCTCGGCAGGACTTGAACCTACAACCTTCTGATCCGTAGTGGGAAGTCCTTGAGCACAGCTTGTCGACCTCCATCGACTGACAATCCAAGAGGCGGCGGGCTTGGAAGGGTGAAATCTGGTGGGAAATAGCCCAAAAGTGGTGTTTTTGGGGTCTCGGCACAGTCTCTATTTTAAATAGATTAACCCGTTCTATTATTAAGATTGCCTATCATTAATAGGTAAAGATTGAGAGATGGAGCCCAAGATCTCGGGGCGGTCGTTCTCTTGCCACTGTGAAAAGGATCAAGCATGTCGTTTGGATTGAAGTCAAATTCGTTGTCGATGGGTCAAGTTTCAAAACGTCTGTTGGTCGTTCTGACATTGATGTTCACACTGCTTTCAACAGAGAAGTCTTCTGTCTCTGCCGCAACGGCAATCTTCTATGAGCCATTCACTCAGGGGTGGACGGCTGGAACAACTTGGAGTCTTGCAACTGGTGCCAATTACACGGCACAAATTTGGGAGGAGCCGACACAAACTCCTCGATTTGCGCTTCGTTTGACATCAACTGCAACTTCACGATCTGGTGGTTTGATTTATAACAGGCCTATCCCAACTAGTTCAGGACTTGATGTGTCATTCACATTTTCGATGTGGGGAGGAACAGGTGCAGACGGCATGAACTTCTTTCTGCAGAAGGGAACTGAAACATCTTCTGTTCTCCCTCAAGGAGGAACACTCGGTTACAGCGCCGATCGTCACTCAGCTGGTCAAGCCAATGGCCTCAAAAATGGTTTGCTTGGCATTGGTCTTGACATGTACGGCAACCATAGTCTCCCAACGTTTAGCGGAACCGGTTGTCCAACTTCTCCAGTGCGCAAGGAAGCTCCGAATTCTCTCGTGGTCCGAGGCCCAGGAAGTTTGAAGGCTGGATATTGCATTATTGGCGAACTGAAGAATACGAAAACCAACTGGGCGAGCGGTGCTACTCATACCTCGTCGACTCGATCAAATCGTGCTAAGGCAATTCGCATAATTGTCGACCCATCCACTGTTGCAACTCCCCAAGTGAAGATATGGATCTGTGCAGCAAACACCACGTGTTCTATAGCGGGGGCACCTGACCTTGCATTGAACGCACCAGCGGCACTTCTCAACGAGCCAACAGTAAGGTTTGGTTTTTCTGCAGCATCAGGTGGATTGACGAATAGGCATGAGGTATGGAACCTCGCTGTGGATTCACAGGCAGTCTTTCCTCCTGTTGTGATCACAACACAAACCCTTCCTAATGGATCCACCACTGCTGCGTACACTGCTTCGGTCGCAGCGAACGGCATCGCCCCGTACACATTCGCTGTCACAAGCGGAACACTTCCACCAGGTACCAGTCTGAACGCTCTCACGGGTGTGATTTCTGGAACGCCTACTACTGCGGGCACATACTCATTCACGGTTGAAACAACCGATAGTCGCGTGGTTGGTGAAGTCGGTCGCACCGCAACGCAGCCGTACACGGTCACAATTGGGGGAGAGGTGTGTACCGTCACTTACGACGAGGCTGGTGGTAGCGCAGTTGCTAACACAGATTACTTTCAACCTGGAACTGTGACGTTGCCTGCTGCACCAACGCGTGCTGGGTATTCGTTCCTCGGCTGGTTCACTTCTGCAACTGGTGGCAGCGCACTGACATCACCGCATACGCCAGCAAGTTGCAATGTTGAATTGATAGCACGATGGGCTCTTATTTATAACGTGACGTATGAGGAGCGCGGTGGCACAACTGTCACCGATGCAACATTTATCTCTGGTGACACAGTGACCCTGCCTGCCGCTCCAACTCGCGCGGGTTTCACATTCCAAGGTTGGTTCACTGCACCAGATGGTGGAACCAAATATGGCTCTACTGCAACACCACCAGATGGCAACGTGACTATGTATGCGCAGTGGTTGCCCTACACAGTGACGTATGACGAACGTGGTGGAACCACGGTGAGTGACACAACATTTAACTGTGTCACTACTTGTGACACGATCACACTTCCCCCTGCGCCGACAAGATCGGGATATATTTTTGAAGGCTGGTACACCGCGCCAGCTGGAGGAACTCAATACGGAGCAACCTATGTTCCGACAGCAAAAGATCAAGTGATCTATGCGCAGTGGACACCGTATGAAGTGTCATTTCAAACTCAGGGCGGCACGACGGTAGCTGGTTGGATCATTGGGTCGAATGCAACAATCACGCTTCCACCGGCTCCAACGCGAGCAGGATTCACATTTAATGGTTGGTTTACAACGCCAACAGGTGGTTCTCCAGTGGGCTCTACGTATGGTCCTCACACGGGAGATATCGATTTCTATGCACAATGGTCGCCCATTCTGCACAACGTGTCGTATGAAGAGCATGGTGGTACCACGGTTCCTGATGCGACATTTGTTTCTGGCGGCACGGTGACTCTTCCTGTTGATCCAACTCGTGCTGGCTATACGTTCGATGGTTGGTTCACTGCGCAAACGGGTGGGACAATGTACGACCCAACCTTCTCGCCGCCGGACGGCAATTTGGTGGTGCACGCACAGTGGACCAGAGATCCATTTACGGTGACATACGAGGAGCACGGAGGCACAACGGTCTCAGACTCGGAGTTTGTATCTGGCGGCACAGTCACTCTTCCTGCTAAACCGACTCGTGCTGGTTACACCTTTGATGGTTGGTTCACTGCGCAAACCGGTGGAACAAAGTACGGCTCAACTTCCTCACCGCTGGACGGCAATTTGGTGGTGCACGCACAATGGACCCAGATTTCGGCAAACACGGTATTTACTGTGACGTACGAGGAACACGGCGGGACAACGGTTCCTAACACAACTTTTGTTTCTGGTGGCACAGTCACTCTTCCTGCTGATCCAACTCGTGCGGGTTACACGTTCGATGGTTGGTTCACTGAGGAAACGGATGGAACAAGGTTCAACTCAACATTCTCTCCAACCGATGAAAATGTGGTGGTGCACGCACAATGGACCCAGAACCCAACTCCGGCTCCAGCTGTTTCTTCGTTTGCGGTGACGTACGAGGAACACGGCGGCTCAGCAGTCCCTGATGCAACTTTTGTTTCTGGTGGGACGGTCACTCTTCCCGCTGATCCAACACGAGCTGGTTACACCTTTAATGGTTGGTTCACTGCGCAAACCGGTGGAACAAAGTACAACGCATCTTTCTCACCTTCAGATGGCAATGTGACGGTGCACGCACAATGGACGCAAAACCCAGCTCCGACTCCGTTTTCTGTGACATACGAGGAACATGGTGGCACGTCAGTGCCTGACTCAACTTTCGTTTCTGGCGGCACAGTCACTCTTCCCGCTAAACCGACTCGTGCTGGCTATACGTTCGACGGTTGGTTCACTGCGCAAACCGGTGGAACAAAGTACAACGTATCTTTCTCACCTTCAGATGGGAATGTGACGGTGCACGCACAATGGACGCAAAACCCAGCTCCGACTCCGTTGACGGTCGCAGTTAGTGCAACTCAACCAGTTCTGCCTAAAACAGGAAACAATGTTGAGTCGCTTTTGTTGGCAGCTTTTGCGCTGATGATTTTGGGGCTGTTCGTCCGAGCCCGACGTAGTGAACACAGTTTCTAAGAATCGATGAGATAATTGAAGGCCACACTGCGAAGTCCGCAGTGTGGCCTTCAAAATTTTCGAGAGCTTCCCTCGTCAAGATGGCGGACAAACCCTCTGCAGTGCGTTGGAGTACTGCAGGGAATTCGCCAGTTAGCGCGGCAAGTACATCGGCGGGTGCGTCATCTCGTTGGCAAATCAGGATCGTGTTGGGTCACGTCTCGTACAACACGAACGTCAAAGCCAAAACAGAGCGGCCCACCACTCACGGCAACGGTGACTATCAAATAAATTCGTTAGTGGCGCGCTCGGCAGGACTTGAACCTACAACCTTCTGATCCGTAGTCAGATGCTCTATCCATTAAGCTACGAGCGCTAGTTATGAGTAATGAATGTTACAGCCGTAATTACTCCCAAGCACCCCAGCCGTTTGATCGCTTATAGATAGCCAAACCAGCCTTGGCATTGACTCTGGCGTCAAGCAACTGTTGCGCCGAGGTAATCCCCATGCCCTTCAGCCACGATTTGTGGGAAGACCAGTTGATCTGGAACAGCCCCACGCAGCACCCATTCCACGCGGCTGCGTTCAACTTCGACTCTCGCTTCGCAATAGCGACTGCACGACCATCAAGATCGTCCGGCCAAATCTCGCGGATAATGGCTTCGGACTTCTTGGCCGAATACCTCTTTGCTGGGGGCTTCAGCTGAAGAGCACCACTACCAGTGTCCTGGGCCTTGGCCGATTTAGGAAGACAGATGACATCGCCGATCAACAAGAAGGTGTCGGTTGAGGCCTTATTTGCTGCCAATAACGCCTTCATAGTCACGTTGACTTTGTCGGAAATGCGACTCCACGAGTCGTTTGGTTTCACGGTGTAGGTCTTGGTACAGGCCGTCGCTGCAGAGGCCCAATTTGGGCCGGGCCCACTGAATGTCAGTGCGCCTGCAACCACAAGGGTTGCCAGAGACTTGCGGAGCAAACTCATATGGCGGAGAGGGTGGGATTTGAACCCACGGTCCGCTTTAAGACGGACAACGCCTTAGCAGGGCGCCCCATTCGGCCACTCTGGCACCTCTCCTGGGAAGACTTTGAGTGTACCTCTGGACTTCGGGCTACAACTCTCGGCCCCCAACCGCTCGCAGCAAATCGCGCCCAAACCCCCTATTTCGCCATTATTTAGGAGCGAATAGAACAGAGTAAGGTTTCCACATCGGCACTGTCAGAGGTGCCACAAACCAGGGAGACCCTAAACATGAAGAAATTCTGGAAGCTTGCAGCAGTTGCAGCTACAGCATCACTTCTCGTCGCAGCATGCGGTGGAAGCGATTCATCATCAGACACAACAAGTGCACCAGCAGAAGCAACCGACGTAAAAGTCGCAGTTGTGTACCTCGGCACTGCCGAGGACAAAGGCTGGACATACCAGCACGAACAAGGCATCTTGCAACTTGAAAAAGATCTTGGTGTCGAAGTAAAGCGCATTGAGAACATTGCAGACAACGCAGACTCTGAAAAGACTTTCGAACAGCTTGCATCAGAAGGCTATGACGTCATCTATGCAACCTCATTCGGTTACGGATCACCAATGGCCAACGTTGCAGTGAAGTACCCAGATGTGTGCTTCCAGTGGGCAACAGGTGCAAAGTTCCTTCTTACTAAAGACGGCGGCGGCGCATTTGCTGACTTCGCAGCTTTGCCAGCAAACCTTGGTACATACTTCGGTGCTGCAGAAGAAGCTCGTTACCTCAGTGGTATGGCAGCAGGTAAGGCAACAAAGAACAACAAGCTTGGCTATGTTGCTGCATTCCCAATTCCAGAAGTTATTCGCGGAATTAACGCATTCACATTGGGCGCACAATCTGTGAACCCAGATGCAACAGTGCAAGTCACATGGACAAAGACATGGTTCGACCCAACCATCGAGAAGCAGGCTGCAGAGTCACTTCTTGACGCAGGCGTTGACGTTCTTGCTCAGCACCAAGACACCACTGCTGCCGGTGTTGCAGCAGAGGCAAAGGGTGCCAAGTGGGTTGGTTACAACAGTGATGTAAAAGAAGCAGCACCTGCTGCTTGGCTCACAGCTCCAACATGGAACTGGGGTCCTTACTACTCAAAGACATCGAAGGCAGTTGCCGACGGCACATGCCCAACCGATGAGTACTACGGCTCAATGGCAGACGGAATGGTCACACTTGCTTCTTTCGGTGAATCAGTTGATGCAGATACACAAGCATCAATCACCGCAAAGGGTGAGGAAATCATTGCTGGAACATTTGCTCCATTCACCGGACCAATCAGTGACCAAGACGGAAAAGAAGTTCTTGCAGCAGGAGAAAAAGCCGAACTCGGCGCGCTCCTCAGCATGAGCTACTTCGTTAAGGGTGTCATCGGTTCCGCAAAGGGCTGATTTCACAAATGACTAACACCTCTCACGAGGTGGCGAAGGGGCCGCATCACGAAAGTGGTGCGGCCCCTAGCGCACTCTCGGCTCATTCCATTGTTAAACGCTTTCCCGGCGTTCTTGCTAATGACTCTGTTGACTTCGACGTTCTCCCTGGCGAAGTACACACACTCCTTGGTGAGAACGGTGCAGGAAAAAGCACCCTCGCTGCAATGTTGTGCGGCCTGTACCAACCTGACTCTGGCCACATCACGCGTAATGGTGAGCGAATTGCATTGTCATCGCCGCGTGCAGGTTTACAACACGGCATTGCAATGGTGCATCAGCACTTCCGTTTGGTGGAACGTTTTACTGTTGCCGAGAATGTCATTCTCGGTAGTCGCG
>Ga0207909_1000072_pt1 | contig 38999 bp, 41 predicted proteins | sample LakMenEpi05May10_FD_150672 | JGI IMG/M metagenome (GOLD analysis project Ga0207909, IMG submission 150672) | Freshwater microbial communities from Lake Mendota, WI - 05MAY2010 deep hole epilimnion (SPAdes) | ecosystem: Environmental > Aquatic > Freshwater > Lake > Epilimnion/Euphotic zone ...
CTAACCGACTTGGTCACTTCAGCCTCATGAAGGTTGCTGGGGCGTACTGGCGAGGAAATGAAAAAGGTCCGATGTTGCAGCGCATCTACGGAACTGCGTGGGAATCTGACACTGCTCTCAAAGAACATCTTCACCGTCTTGAAGAAGCAACAAAACGAGATCACCGACGTTTAGCCAATGAGTTAGACCTTCTGTCGTTCCCTTCTGAACTAGGTGGCGGTCTTGCTGTGTGGCATCCAAAAGGTGCGATTATTCGCAAACTGATGGAGGACTACAGCCGTCAGCGTCATCAAGATGGCGATTATCAGTTTGTATATACACCGCATCTCGCAAACGCCAATCTGTTTGCAAAGTCCGGTCACCTAGATTTTTATGCCGACGGTATGTATCCACCAATGGAGATGGATAACGGCACGTACTACATGAAGCCGATGAACTGTCCGATGCACTGTCTCATTTTTGACAGTCGCCAACGCAGTTACCGAGAGTTGCCGCTTCGTCTATTCGAATTAGGCAATGTGTATCGCTATGAGCGCGCAGGAACACTTCATGGACTTTTGCGTATCCGAGGATTCACACAAGACGACAGCCATATTTACTGCACAGAAGAGCAGATGGCCGATGAGATCTCCTCATTGCTTGACTTCATCATGTCGGTATTGCGTCGTTTTGGATTCAATGATTTCGAATTCAATTTGTCAACGCGCGACCCCGAAAAATCAGTGGGTTCAGACGAAATCTGGGGCAAGGCAACAGAAGCACTTCGTGAGGCGCTCGATCGCCACGGTGTTGAGTACAAAATCAAAGAAGGCGACGCTGCGTTCTACGGACCAAAGATTGATATCGATGTTCGCGATGCCATCGGGCGCAAGTGGCAGTTAAGCACAATCCAATGTGACTTCAACTTGCCCGAACGCTTTGAACTTGAATATGTCGGCAGTGATGGCGCTCGTCACCGACCAATCATGTTGCATCGCGCGTTATTCGGTTCTATCGAACGCTTCTTTGGGGTGTTGATTGAGCACTATGCCGGTGCCTTCCCAACTTGGCTTTCTCCTGAACAAGTGCGCGTACTTCCAGTCGCGTTGGCTCATGATGAATATGCGCAGGCAGTGGTGAAGCAGTTGAAGAAGGCTGGTTTCCGCGTAGAGATTGACCATGCCGATGAACAACTAGGCAAGAGAATTCGTAATGCGAAAACCAGCAAAGTGCCATACGTGTTAGTGGTTGGCGACGATGACGTTGCGCATCAATCAGTGGGTGTCAACCCACGTGGTGGAGAAGTGGAGCGTGATGTTTCCGTGTCGGACTTCATTGCTCGCCTTGGAGCAGAAGTTGCAGAAGGACAATTGGGCGACCTAGATGTCTCTTGAACAACTGTGGAACGGGTGGAGGGCTGAATACATCGGTACCGCTAATTCGAATTCGACAAATTCTGCTCAGTCGGTTTTTACATCTATTTTGAACTCGGGGTTGTCTGACGAAGACGCTTTCATTGTTCATCGTTCGAGTCTTTCTTTTGCAATCTTGAATGCGTATCCGTACGCATCAGGGCATGTACTGGTTTTGCCGTACCGTGAAGTGCCAAATCTTGAAGACCTCTCGACCGAAGAGTCAATCGACTTGTGGTCCACCGTCACTAGCGCCACGGTTGCTCTTAAAGCCGCGTATAACCCAGACGCCTTGAATGTTGGCATTAACTTGGGACAAGCCGCCGGTGGCAGTATTGCTCAACACCTACATGTTCATGTTGTTCCCCGGTGGAATGGAGATTCAAACTTCATGACATCTGTGGCAAATACGAGAACTATTCCTGAACCCCTCCCAATGACCGCATCAAAAGTTCGTGATGCATGGCCGAAAGAAAAATCATGACAGAAGAAATCCGCGATCAACTACCCGATGATCTGAATGCTGTAGATCACATTGGTGCATACGATTTCCCCGATAACAGCCGCCGTCGTATCCCCGGTGTGATTTATTCTGCGCTTGCTTTGCTGTGCGTGGTTGTGTGGTTTGTGGCAGACAACCAAGATTCTGCACTCATCAACAAAGGCATTTTGTTTGCCGCAGTCCTTCTTGCAGTCATGTCCATCATCAGCATTACCAGCGGCTGGCGCATGACCATCAATGAATCAGAAGCTCTGGTGGAAGCAACGAAGTCGGTGGGTTTTGCGGTAGGTCACGCATCTGCGCAGCAAGTCTGGCGGGGTATTCGTAGTCGCCCCACGTGGCGCATATTTTGCTACAGCGTTGAAGAACCGCCATTGCGCCGTGGGCTTGTGCTTGTGGATGCTGTCAACGGACGGGTTATTGAATGCCTGATTGAAGACAACCCAGAAGTGCAAGAGCCCACTTCTACCGACGTTCGGGACTAGCGTTCTCACAATGTTTGACGGTCGCTTTCGTGCACCAATCGAGAAGGCTGTTCGCCCAGTAGGTCAGTTACTTCGCCGAACCGGAATGTCGCCGGACCATCTCACGATTCTTGGCATTCTGTTCGCGATTGCTGCAGCATTCTCTATTGCCCAGGGCGCCTTACGTGGTGGTCTTGTCTTGGTCATTCTCGCTGCCTTGCCAGACATGTTGGATGGAGCGTTGGCAAAGGCGGCTGGTTCAGCAAGCCAGCGTGGTGCCTTCTTCGATTCTGTTGTCGATCGCGTTACTGATTCGCTGTTGTTTGGCGGAGTCGCGTGGTTTTTTGCTTCAGAGAAGAGCCCGCATCTCGCACTTCTCCCGATGGCAATTATGGGTGTCTCTTCGCTGATCTCGTATGAACGCGCAAAGGCCGAATCGCTCGGGTTATACGCAAAGGGCGGTCTCATGGAGCGCGCCGAGCGGATCATCGTTCTGTGCGTTGGGTTGTTGTTCGATTCATTATTGACACCCATCTTGTGGGTGATGCTGGCTCTCACTGTGGCGACTGCCATTCAGAGATTCGTGCAAGTGTGGCGCCAGGCCGAAGTGTCAAATACCACGAAAGAAAAGCGCGAAGTGCGCCAGGTGCGTCGCGTGAGTCGACAAAGCATTCGCGCCTCGCGTCGTCAATTGTCTGTCGTTTCGCGTCAGCGCCGCCGTCAACGCAATGGCTAGCCCTTTCGACGAATTCAATGATGCTCTCACGGTCGGTGGATACCGACTCGGGTCGCTCATCGCACGACTTACTCCCGGCCCTGTTGCACAAGGGGCAGTATCGCTTTTGGCTCCGGGCATCGCATTGTCACTGCGGCAACGTCGTCTCATTATCGAACGACACCTAAAGAGGGTTGACCCATCTTTGTCAGGGCTCGCTTTGAGACGAGCTTCCCAACAAGCGTTTGACAGTTACATGCGTTACTACACCGAAAGTTTTCGCTTGCCAACGCTTTCGCGCAAACACGTGTTGCGCACTTTTTCCTACGACGGATATCAGCACATTCTGAAGGGCCTTGAAAAAGGTAAGGGCGTCATCGTTGCTTTGCCTCATCTCGGCGGTTGGGAATGGGCCGGTCGATGGATGTCCGAGATGGGGCATCGCATGACTGTGATTGTTGAACCACTTGAACCACCTGAGTTATTTGACTGGTTTGTGAAATTACGTAGTGACCTAGGCATGAACGTTGTGCCATTGGGACCTACAGCGGGTTCAGCCGTGCTCGCGGCGTTAGCGCGTAATGAAATTGTGTGCTTGCTGTCAGACAGAGATATTCAAGGCAACGGAGTAGAAGTGGAATTCTTCGGCGAGCGAACTACATTGCCAGCAGGTCCTGCAATGTTGGGCATTCGATCTGGTGCTGTTGTTGTTCCTACGGCGGTCTATTTCACAAAGTCTGTCGATGGTCACCATTGTGTAGTGCGGCCGCCATTATCGATTGAACGCACAGGGGGTCTGCGTGAATCTGTAGCAGCAGGCACGCAAGCATTGGCTCATGAACTCGAAGGATTGATCCGCAGGGCACCCGAACAATGGCATCTATTTCAGCCGAACTGGCCAAGCGATCCGGGTTACGCAGAAATGCGTAAGGCGTCTAACGCAGAATGAACGATTGAACTGAACTAAGAGATTCCTCTACTACGGAGTACCACAGCCAAGTTCCTTCACGTCGCGCTTGTACAAGTCCGGCATCGCGCAACACCTTCAAGTGGTGACTAATGGTGGGTTGACTGCGTTCTAGTGGTTCTGTGAGGTCACATGAGCACACTCCGGTGCTGCCAGCACGGCGCACAAGATCAAAGAGTCGCAGTCGGACAGGGTCGGAGAGGGCAGCAAAAACTGGCGAGAGTGCCGCCGACTGCTGATTAGTCAATGGTCGACTCGAAAGCGGGAGTGGACGTGCAGCGGGCATATGTTCATAATACATTGATGATCGTCAATGTGTTGTATATTGACGGTTGTCAAAGTATGCATAAGCATACGCAAGGAGAATTCCATGTCTCGTGTTCAATTAGCACTTAACGTTTCCAACATCGACGAAGCCATTGCGTACTACTCAAAAATGTTCGGAGTGGGTCCGGCCAAGGTGCGCGAGGGCTACGCCAACTTTGCGATTGCAGATCCGCCACTCAAATTGGTACTCATTGAAGGTCACGGAGAAGCGGGCACCTTGAATCATGTTGGTGTGGAACTGGAAGACACCCAAGCCGTCGCAGACAAAATCACACACGCGCAAAATGTTGGCCTTCCGATTGAGGTGCAGGAAAGCACCACATGCTGTTTCGCCGTGCAAGACAAAGTGTGGGTGAAAGGCGGCGAACTTGCATGGGAGTGGTACACAGTTCTTGCAGATGCCCCAAGCGACACATCGCTTACTCCAATGCCCATCATGCTTGGCGTACCGAACACTGGTAGTTGCTGCGGACCAGAGGGTTGCGACTAGTTATGAACCGTCGTGTTCTTGCCGAGTTTCTCGGTACCGCATTGCTGGTGATGGCAGTTGTTGGGTCTGGCATCATGGCTCAAAACATGACAAAAGACATTGGTCTTCAGTTGCTGGCAAATGCCGTAGCAACTGGGGGAGCGCTCTTTGGATTGATCACCATCTTTGGCCCGATCTCTGGCGCCTCTTTTAACCCCGTAGTTTCGACTGTTGATTTTTTCATTGAGAAGTCATCATCGCCGTTGCAGCTTGCGCTCGACATTGTGTCGCAAGTTCTTGGAGCAATAACTGGTTGCATCATTGCAAACATTATGTTCGCTCATCCGTACATCGAAATATCTCAAAAGATTCGAACCGGTGGGCCAACATGGTTCTCTGAGGTTGTGGCAACGGTTGGACTGTTGCTTGTGATCTGGGGTGGCATTCGTGCAAAGGCAAATGTGGCAGCACTTGTTGCTGCTTGGATCACAGGGGCATATTGGTTTACCTCATCCACCAGTGTTGCTAACCCAGCTGTTGGCATCGGCCGCATGTTCTCCGATTCATTTGCTGGCATCGCTCCAGAGTCAATGCCGATGTTTGCTCTGATGCAAATACTTGGTGGCGTGGTTGCGGTAATCATTATTCGCACGTTGTGGCCGACAAAGGTTTCCGTATGAGTGGCATTCTTTTTCTCTGCATTCACAACGCGGGCCGTTCACAGATGGCGGCAGGATTCGCTCGTGAGTTGTCTGGTGGGGCAGTAACAATTTTGTCGGGTGGTTCTGAACCGGCGGACTCTGTCAATCCTGTTGCAGTTGAAGTGATGAACGAAGTCGGTATCGACATTTCATCGTTCGTCCCACAGAAGTACAACGATGATTTACTCCACGCAGTTGACGTCGTTGTCACCATGGGTTGTGGCGACACATGCCCATACATCCCTGGCAAGAAATACATTGATTGGCCACTCGACGACCCAAAGGGTCAGCCTCTCGATGTCGTACGACGCATCCGAGACGAAATCAAACAGAATGTGTCTGATTTGTTGTCTCAGTTATAGACGTCAAACAGTTCGTTAATTGCTTTCACCTGGCCACCAGATGTTGAAGACATCACGGCAATAGGCATGACGCCAACATTGGCCCATTCCTCAAATCGCTCTCTTACTAATGACGCTGGGCCACTAATTGTGTTGTCATCGAGCCATTTGTTTGTCATGAGCGATGGGAGTTTGTCTTTATCGCCAGCAGCCAAAGCAGATTCGATTGCAGTCATCTCTTCCTCGTAACCAGCTGCTCGCCAGTAATTTCGATAGTTGGGGAGAGACACGTAACCGGTCAATGTGCGGCGGTTGATTGCGCGTGCGGCCTCAATGTCTTCATCAATCACCGTTGGGATCATGTTTGAAAGAAAGAAGTCATCGCGTCGTGCGCTAGGAACCTCGTCAAGTTGCTTGCTCATGTGACTGAGTGATGCGTTTGCCCAGATGGCACCTTCAGCAACATCTGTTGCCAACTGCAGCATCTTGTTACGCAATGTCGCAAGATAAATGGGAGGCAGAGTTCCACCAAAGCGTTCATTTGCTCGCATTGTCTCTACGTACTCTGCGATGTCAGATAGCGGCTTTCCGGTTGAAACTCCAAGACGTTGCGTCACTGGGCCGTGACTTACGCCGATCCCAAAACGAAAACGTCCCTGTGACATTTCATGAATATGAGATGCAGTGTTCGATGCCTCTACTGGGTGGCTGTAATAGATGGGTTGGATAGAAGTCCAATACTGGATGCTGCGTGTTGCATGAGCGAGAGAGACACAAAGGCCCATGGTGCCTCCAAGGCTGGGGCATGCAAGCCCATAAAGGCCTCGATTTTCGGCTTCCACTGCCAAGTCAAGAATTGCCTGGCGTTTTGTGGGTGATGCCACGATGGAAAGGGCGGGACGGAAAGAAGAATCAACCTTAAGCATTCCGATACCGTAGTACTCATGTTGCGTATTGGAATGGTGAGCCCTTACAGCCTCACAATTCCTGGGGGAGTCCAGCAGCAAGTATTGGGTCTTGCCCGCAGTCTGCGAGCCATGGGGCATGAGGTGCGAGTACTGGGGCCGTGCGATGGGCCACCACCAGACCCATTTGTGACGCCGCTTGGAAACAGTTTGCCCACCGTGGCCAATGGTTCTATTGCGCCGTTAGCGCCAGATGCTTCGGCGGCACTGCGGACAATTCGTGCGTTGAACGACGAGGCATTCGATGTGCTGCATGTGCATGAGCCACTGGTGCCTGGCCCGTCTTTGACTGCACTACTAGTAAAGATGGCTCCCGTCGTTGCCACATTCCATTCGGCAGGAGAATCTGCCGCCTATCGAACTTTTTCCCGTCAGTTGAAATGGATCGCATCTCGAATTGATATCCGAGTTGCAGTATCAAAGGATGCAGTAGAGCTCGCCCATCGATACATCGGCGGCGAGTACGAAGTTCTATTCAACGGAATTGAATTATCGCGATTCGTTGGCTCCGCCCCGGTGGAAAAAGAAAACGCGATTTTCTTTATTGGTCGTCACGAGCCACGCAAAGGTCTCAGTGTCTTGTTGGAAGCAATGACACTGCTTCCCGGTGACGTTCGTTTGTGGGTTGCATCCGACGGCCCAGAAACTGAAGAACTCAAACGTCGATTTGTATCAGATACTCGCATCGAATGGCTTGGCCGAATTGATGATGCAGAGAAGTACGAGCGCCTGCGTCGCGCATCTCTCTTTTGTGCGCCTTCATTGCGCGGAGAATCGTTTGGCGTGGTGTTGTTAGAAGCGATGGCGGCTGGAACTCCGGTAGTAGCGAGCGACATCGATGGGTATCGAAACGTTGCCACGGATTCAGAGACAGCTGTTCTTGTAGAACCTGGCAATGTGCAAGCCTTGGCGTCATCGATTGCGCGCGTCATTGCAGACTCTCGGTTATCTGAATCTTTAGTTTCTGCTGGGCTCGCTCATGCACAGTCGTTTTCTATGGACGCATTAGCGGTGAAATACGTTGCAATGTATGAGCGCGCTCTACATATGGAAGCAACAAACATCACCACCATTACCGTGCCCCGTATGCTGAAAAGGTTCGAAGGTAGATTTCTGCGTCAATCTCGACTGAATGGAAAAAAGTAACTGCGCCATGAAGTCGCAACGAAAGGTCTTATGAATCAACAACAATGGATTCCTCTCGAGAGGTCAACTGCCGCGAACGTGCGACATATTGCAACCATTTCTGCGGCATTACATCTGGCCGTAGTCGTTCTCTTCACCCTTGTTGGCCTTGTGGTTGGGCAACTGTTTATTGGTATTGCAGTTGGTGTGGCAGTCGGCGCCTTTTTGGTGCGATCCATTCGACGGGGAGCTGAACAGAAGATTCTTGAAATTCTCGGTGGAGTAGCGGCCTCAGAAACAGATCATGCACGGCTGTTCAATGTGGTGGACGGACTGTGTGTAGTAGGCGGGGACCAGCGTCCAGCCTTGCGCGTTGTAGACGCCGGTTTTCCTGTTGCTTTGATTACAGCAATGCCAGGGTCGGCGGGGACAATCGTCGTGTCGTCCGGATTTGTTTCTCTGATGGGCAGAATTGAGACCGAGTCAGTAGTGGCGCATCTCATGGCTCGCTTGCGTTCTGGCGACATCGCGCTCACTACGTATCTCATGTCTTTGTCCCAATTGCTCGGTCGTATTGGTCTCGGGTCACTTGCGCGTCTTGTCGTGACTAAGACCACCGATGAACGCTCGGTCCTCGTCGCCGATATATCTGCTTGTCAAGCAACGCGGTATCCACCAGGTTTGATTTCAGCATTAGAGATTGTGGTTGATCATTCCCAAGAGACTTTGCACAGACTGGGCGCGCGTCCGTTGTGGTTTGCAACTCCGCATGGTTCACGCAATGACACCACCAATGAGGCTGGGCTCTCTAGTCTTGGCTTCGAGCGCCCATCCCTTGATGAGCGAATCGCCCTTTTAAAGGAAATCTAAATTGAAATCTTCACGTCGCTTCTTTACACGTCTTGCAGCCGGAGCAATTCTGCTGTCTGTCATTGCCTCATGCGGCGGTGGTGGTGGCAGTTCAACAGTTGACACCAATCCAGACGGAACTCCCGTAGACACAACCTCGTCTGTAGGTCCAGTGTTTCCTCTGTTAGGTACTCCAGCAACTGATGCAGCTGCCGCGTCTCGAGTGGCACTCGTTGCCAAGATCGACAATCACCCAAATGCACGACCTCAAACTGGCCTCAATAAGGCAGACATCGTGTTTGAGGAAAATGTTGAATCGCTCACACGTTTTGCTGCAGTGTTCCAGAGTCAAGGGAGTGATCCTGTCGGACCGCTTCGTAGTGGTCGTACTCAAGACATCGACATTCTTGGTGCCTATAACAAGCCATTGTTTGCGTGGAGTGGCGGAAACTATCGCGTGACAAAAGCAATCAATGCGAGCGATCTTGTGAATGTCGGATACTCGGCGTCTCGCGGCAAGGGCGGCTACTTCCGTTCAAAGGACAAGAAGGTCCCGCACAACTTGTACGCAAAGACTTCAGATCTTTGGAAACTTGCTCCCGAAGGATCTGGCCCACCGCAACAGCAATTTACGTATCGCTCAGCGAGCGATGCCAAGCCTGCAACAGCTGTGCCTGTCGACGGTGCAAAAATTTCTATGTACAACGTGAAGGTGTATTGGAAATGGGATGCAGCCAGTGGAAACTTCTTGCGATCGAGCGACAATGTAAAGCGTGTCCTTGAGCCGCACATGACTGATGACGGACAAGTCAATACAAAAAATGTTGTTGTCTTGTATGTCACATACATTCGCAGCAAGGCCGACCGTAAGAGTCCTCACGCCGTGACAACTGGCGATGGAACCGGTTACGTCATGACCGATGGTGGTCTCATTCCCATCACATGGACACGCGCCTCACGCACGGAACCGTTCACACTGAAGGACGCCAATGGTGCCGTCGTACGTCTGACACCGGGCCGTACTTGGGTGGAATTGGCATGGAAGAACTCTTTGGCACAGGTAGACCCAGGCGTCGACCCAGCCAAAGTGGCCTGGCCTGCTGTTTAGTCACACTTATTCAGGCGGGGCTTGACCCTGTCGCCTAGATACCATTGGGCATATGAGTTCATCCAATAGTTCTTCTGTGGGCACACTGCGCGTCAAGCGTGGTCTTGCCGAAATGCTGAAGGGTGGCGTCATCATGGATGTCGTCACGCCTGAACAAGCCCGTGTTGCAGAAGACGCAGGTGCATGCGCAGTCATGGCACTTGAACGCGTTCCTGCAGACATTCGTCGCGACGGTGGCGTTGCTCGCATGAGTGACCCAGAGATGATCGAAGCGATCAAGGCTTCTGTGCACATTCCGGTGATGGCAAAAGCTCGTATCGGACATTTCGTTGAGGCGCAGATTTTGGAAGCACTCGGCGTCGACTTTGTTGATGAATCAGAAGTGCTCACACCAGCCGACGAGAAGCATCACATCGATAAGTTTGCATTTACTGTTCCGTTCGTGTGTGGCGCTACAAACCTTGGTGAAGCGCTTCGTCGTGTTTCTGAAGGTGCTTGCATGATTCGCTCAAAGGGTGAAGCTGGCACCGGCAACATTGTTGAAGCAGTTCGACACTTGCGTTCCATCTTCGGTGACATTCGCAAGATCACCCAGGCTGATGCGTCAGAGCTTTTCGATTGGGCCAAGAATCTCCAAGCTCCGTTGCCTCTAGTTCAAGAGATTGCTGAGACCGGAAAGTTCCCAGTGCCCATTTTCTGTGCGGGAGGCATTGCAACTCCTGCAGATGCTGCTCTCGCCATGCAGTTAGGTGCTGAAGCAGTATTCGTTGGTTCGGGAATCTTCAAGAGCGATGATCCTGCACCACGCGCGAAAGCAATTGTTGAAGCCACCACTCACTTCCGTGATCCACAGATCTTGGCAAAAGTCAGTCGAGGCCTTGGCGCTCCCATGACCGGCATTGGCATGGACGAAATTAACGAAGCGCAGAAGTTCGCTTCGCGTGGTTGGTAAGACTCAACCATGAACGCGAGGCCTCCGGGTGAACAGTTGCGTTGGGGTGTTAGCCCTTCAAGGAGCCTTTGCTGCTCATTGTGAGTCGCTTACTTCGATTGGTGTAAAGACCGTCGAGGTGCGTACACCTGAACAATTGGCAAGCGTTGATGCGTTATTGATGCCCGGTGGAGAATCGAGCACAATGTCTCAACTGTTGGAGTCGTCAGGTTTGTTCGATCTCATTGCTGCGCGTATTGCCGAAGGCATGCCTACATTTGGAACATGTGCGGGCATGATTCTCTTGTCATCTGAAATTCTCGATGGCCGCAGTGATCAACGAAGTTTTAGCGCTATAGATATTTCTGTTCGACGCAATGCATTTGGTCGCCAAGTCGATTCCTTTGAATCCGACATAGACACTCGCGTCGGTCAATTTCATGGCGTCTTTATACGAGCACCACGCATTGAGCGCGTGGGCGCCGGCGTTGAAGTTCTTGGTCAACTCGGAGAAGAGCCCGTCTTGGTGCAACAAGGAAACGTGATGGCTGCATCGTTTCATCCGGAACTGTCCCACGATGTTCGGTTGCACGAGTACTTTATTTCTTTAATCCCAACTGCAGGAAAGGTGTAACCGATGTCTGGTCACTCTAAATGGGCAACAATCAAACACAAGAAGGGTGCTGCAGATAAAGCACGCGGAAAACTGTTTGCAAAACTGTCTCGTCAAATTGAAGTAGCAGTAAAAGGTGGCGGAGGAGACATTGAGTCAAACGCGTCTCTTCGAACTGTGGTGCAAAAGGCCAAGGCTGCACAGATGACGAAAGATGCAATTGATCGAGCAGTGAAGCGCGGCATGGGAGAAACTGGTGGCGCGAACTACGAGACCATCATGTACGAAGGCTATGCACCAGGCGGAGTTGCACTCTTGGTTGATGTTCTCACCGATAATCGCAATCGCACTGCTGCAGATGTTCGCAGTGCATTTACAAAGTTCGGCGGATCCATGGCTGAACCTGGTGCTGTTAGCTGGCAGTTCTCTCGCCGCGGACTCATTTTGGTACCCATTGCTATTGAAGAAGACGCGGTCATGACCGCTGCACTTGAAGCAGGGGCGGACGACATTGAGCCAGACGGTGAATCATGGAGAATTCTCACCGATCCTTCAGTGGTCTATGACGTGAAGGACGCTCTCGAGGCTGCTGGCATTGAGGTACAGAGCGCTGAAAGCACAATGGTGTCCTCGAACACAATTGAGGTGAGTGTGCTTGAAGATGCGCGTCAGATTCTGCGTATTATGGACATGTTGGAAGATAACGATGATGTACAAGACGTCTTCGCCAATTTCGATATTGACGAATCATTGATGCAGGAGATTGACTGATGGCCGTTGCAGTAGGGGATCAAGCTCCCGAGTTCACATTGCCAGGCACTGGTTCTCAGTCCTATTCATTGGCGTCGTACCGAGGCAAGCCAGTTGTATTGGTGTTCTACCCAGGTGACGACACTCCGGTGTGCACGAAACAACTGAACTCATACAACAACGAGTTGTCTGCTTTCTCTGACGTCGGTGCACAAGTTCTCGCTATCTCGGCGCAAGATGTTGCTAGCCACGAGGCATTTGCCGACAAGCACGGATTCGGTTTTCCGCTCCTTGCAGATACCGATAAGGCCGTTGCTGCCCTGTACGGAACGGTGGGTCCTCTCGGATTCCCTCGTCGCAGTGTGTTCGTCATCGATGCCAATGGCACCATCCGCTATGTCCATAGGGCTATAGCTGGCTTGACTTTCCGCCCAGTTGAAGAGCTCGTGGCAGCCGTCGAGGCCGCTCGCTGACATTCCCACACGGGCGCTAGGAGCCTGGGGTACAATACGAACCTATGTTCGGTCAGGGTTCTTCAGAGGGCTACATCATCTTGGGAATCGACCCCGGTCTTACTCGATGTGGGTATGCCGTTTTGCAGATGAACTCGGCACAAGACATCACAGCCCGGGCTTTGGGTGTCATCCGCACCCCCACGACTAATTCTCTTCCCGAACGACTTGGTGAAATACATCATGAGATCGAGGCATTGCTGTCTGATTATCGCCCCCATGCTGTGGCCATCGAGCAGGTCTTTTTCCAAAACAACGTTCGTACCGCTATGGGCGTTGGCCAAGCAAGTGGCATTGTTTTGGCATTGGCATCACGCGCGGGGTGTGAGGTTGCTCAGTACACGCCGTCACAAGTTAAAAACACTGTTGCTGGGTGGGGTGGCGCAACAAAAGATCAAATTGGCCAGATGGTGCAGCAACGTTTACATCTTGAATCTGCTCCACAACCAGCAGACGCTGCCGACGCGGCAGCTATTGCGTTGTGCCATTGCTCCATTGCGCCTTTTATTGCTTCACGTGATGCAGCGCTTATGCGAGGTGTCAAATGATTGGCAGTCTGCGCGGCACGGTGCTTGAACGTTTCACGCCTTCCACAGTTCTCATTGAAGTTGCTGGCGTTGGGTATCTGTGTTCAGTGACTACATCAACATTTGCTGAGCTTGAACCGACTGTGTCGGTGTTTCTGCATGTTCACCATCACATTCGCGAAGATGCTCAAACCTTGTTCGGCTTTTCGTCCCGTGTCGAGCGAGACACATTCAACATACTTATTGCAACCCATGGCATTGGCCCTGCAATGGCCATGGCGATTTTGTCTACCTATTCACCTACGGCTCTTGTTACGGTTGTTACATCAGGCGACACACAAGCACTCACTGTTGTTCCAGGTGTTGGCAAAAAGACTGCTGAGCGCTTAATGATTGAACTGAAATCTCGCCTCAATCTCGAGGGAATCTCTGCAGTAGACGCGTACGGTTCTGTGCAGTCGGCAGCAGCAGATGTCCGTGAGGCACTCACCGCGCTTGGGTACGGTCCAGAAGAGATTCGTGAAGCGATGCGTCAGCTCACCACTGCAGACGATGCTGAAACGATGTTGCGAGATGCATTAGCAATGCTGGGAGCACGACGTGCGTGATGAATTTCTAGATCCGTTCATCAATTCTGAGCGCGAGGTGTCTGACGAAGTTGGTCTTCGTCCGCGACATCTCGATGATTTTGTTGGTCAGAGAGAACTGAAAGAACATTTAGACATCGTGCTTGGTGCCGCCAAACAGCGTGGACAAGCAGCAGATCATATTTTGCTGGCAGGGCCTCCTGGTCTTGGAAAAACGACACTCGCAGGCATCGTTGCTGCTGAGATGAACGTAGCAATGCACGTCACTAGTGGTCCTGCACTTGAACGCGCCGGTGACCTTGCATCTATCCTCACCAAACTTGGCGAGGGAGACGTGTTGTTCATCGATGAAATACATCGTCTTTCTCGCGCAGTTGAAGAGATTTTGTATCCAGCGATGGAAGATTTCCAGATTGACATCGTGGTGGGCAAGGGGCCAGCTGCTTCGTCTATCCGTCTTACATTGCCTCGATTCACATTGATTGGCGCCACCACTCGTACGGGAATGATCACAGGACCACTTCGTGACCGATTCGGTTTGGTGGCTCGCCTTGATTACTACGACGCCGAAGAACTTGATTCCATTGTCACTCGAGCTGCGGGAATTCTTGATGTGCCCGTCACAAAAGAAGCATCTATTCATATCGCTCGTCGCAGTAGGGGAACTCCACGTATCGCTAACCGCTTACTGCGTCGCGTACGAGACTTTGCCGAAGTGCGTAGCGATGGTCACATCACCGCCGATACAGCACTAGAAGCGTTGCGTGTGTTTGGGGTTGATGAACTGGGTCTCGACAAAGTCGACCGTGCCATCTTGCGCAGTCTCTGTGAGCAATTCGAAGGTGGCCCAGTCGGGCTCACCACATTGGCTATTGCGGTGGGTGAGCAACCAGAGACAGTCGAAGACGTGTACGAACCCTTTCTTATTCAGCAGGGGCTCATTGCGCGTACGCCACGTGGGCGAGTGGCGATGGATGCTGCTCGCTTGCACCTCGCCAACCCGTAGCCTCTGTGCGTGCAACTTTCTGACATCGACTACGACCTTCCTGAGGCGCGTATTGCTCAAAAGCCGATCGAACCCCGAGATTCAGCTCGGTTATTAGTTGCACTCGATGCGGAAAACACGCAACATCTGCATGTCAGAGATTTGCCATCATTGGTCGGTCCTGGTGACGTCATCGTTGTGAACGACACGCGTGTTCTGCCGGCACGACTCATGCTTCAACGTCGGACAGGTGGCACAGCGGAGGTGTTGCTCCTTGAGCAACGTTCGCCCGACCATCGTTTGTGGGAAGCCTTGATTAGACCCGCTCGCAAATTAAAAGAAGGCGAAATTCTCGAGTACTTCGGAAAGCGCGTGGTGCGCATTGGGCCACGTACCGAAGCAGGCGACACGTTCGTCGTAGAAATTATCGACGAAGATCCACTGGCTTTAGTGAACCGTATTGGCGCAATGCCATTGCCTCCGTACATTCGTGGTTCATTGAAAGACGGAGAGCGATATCAAACTGTGTATGCGCGTCGTGCGGCTAGTGCTGCAGCACCAACTGCCGGTCTGCACTTCACGCCTGAACTTATTGAAGCCGTGACTGCAACGGGCGCTCAGATCCATCGAGTGGAATTAGTGGTGGGACTCGACACGTTCAAACCTATTTCTACAGAGAATCCATTGGACCATGTCATTCATTCAGAGATGTACAACATTGAGCCGTCAGTGATTGAGGCGTGCAATTCTGCCAACCGAGTCATTGCTATTGGAACCACGGCCGTGCGCGCTCTTGAGTCTGCTGGTTCGACTGGAAATCTGTCTGGGCGTACCAATATTTTCATCACACCTGGCTACGAGTGGAAGATCGTTGATGTGATGTTGACGAACTTTCATCTCCCCAAAACATCTCTGTTATTAATGATTGAGTCTTTCGTAGGCAAGAGGTGGCGTCAGTTGTACGCAACAGCAATCGAAATGGAATACCGGTTTTTGTCGTTCGGTGATGCAATGCTGATATCTCGAGAAAAGAATTAACTCAAATGTTTCGCGTCAATTTAGATACATCAGCAAGTGAGGGTGGAGCACGCAGCGCCACAGCAACTACGCATCGCGGTACCTACAACACGCCGTGCTTCATGCCGGTCGGTACGCGTGGAGCAATCAAGTACTTGAGTGCTCGTGACTACGCAGAGTTGGGTGCACAGATTGTTCTAGGGAATACATATCACCTGATGTTGCGCCCTGGCGCTGAAGTCATTGAACAATTCGGTGGGCTAGGTGCGTTCGCAGCATGGGAAGGTCTCACACTCACTGACTCTGGTGGCTTTCAGGTTTTTTCATTGGACCCAAAGGTTGACGATGATGGAGTTACTTTCAAATCAACGTATGACGGTTCTTACCATCGCTTTACCCCTGAGATAGCAGTTGATGTTCAGCAGAAGATCGGCGCCGACATTCAGATGGTGCTCGATGTCTGTACTTCACTTCCAGCTGAACCGCATGTTGTACGCCTCGCGCTAGAGCGCACACATGCGTGGGCGATTCGGGCACGTGCTGCGCATACTCGTACCGATCAGTCGTTGTTTGGCATTGTGCAGGGTGGCACCGATGCGGCGATGCGCGCAGAAAGTGCGCGACGAACAGTTGATGTTGGCTTTGACGGTTACGCCATTGGTGGCTTGTCGGTAGGAGAGTCACGCGCTGAGATGGTTGATGCAATTGGCGCATGCATTGGTGAGTTGCCAAAAGATCAGCCGCGGTATTTGATGGGCGTTGGAGATCCTGCATCGCTTGTGGAAGCTGTTGCGCTTGGAGTGGACCAATTCGACTGTGTTCTTCAAACGCGTGTTGGTCGACATGGAACTGCGCTGACATCTGGAGGCAAGGTGCACATGAAGAATGCACAGCACACGATGTCGGAAGAACCACTCGATGCTCTATGTCACTGCTGGGTATGCAAGACCCATACCCGCGGTTATTTGAGGCATCTGACTCAGGTGGGTGAACCGAGTGCAGCGCGACTGTTGTCTATCCACAATGTGGCGTGGACGATTCAACTGATGAACTCAATGAAACAGGCGATTGAGGTAGGCACTTTTGGTGAATTTCGCCGTCAAACCCTTGAGGTATGGGGCTAAGGAGAACAGTTCTGCTGGCATTGGCTCGCTAGGCTTATCAGCCGTGATTGCTTTTTTACTTTCTGCAGAAACCACTACCTCCACCAGTGGTAGTCCTTGGTTTAGTCTCATTTTCTTTGGCGCCATTTTCGCTGCCATGTATTTCCTTCTTCTTCGCCCGCAGCGTCGTCGCGTGAAGGAATCCCAGAATCTTCAGTCTTCGATCGCTGTTGATGATGAAGTCATCCTGAACTCTGGTATCTACGGCTTTGTTACTGCAATTGAAGGTGACATCTTGTGGATCGACGTTGCTGACGGTCATGACAAAGAGCGAATTGAAATTCGCGTTGCTCGGGCATCGGTTGCTCGTAAGGCTCCAGTTGCCGCCAGCGATTCTCCAGAATCTGACGCAAAGTAAGTTTCAGTGAGTCGTCGCCCTCTACTTTTCTCTCTCATCGGCATTGTCCTTCTGGCGGCAGGGCTTTTTGGAGGCAACCTTTATGCCGGCAATACGCCTTCACTTGGCCTCGATCTACAAGGCGGTGCCTCCGTCACGATGACGCCTAAAGGCACGTATGACGCTGACGCACTAACAGTGGCGGTCGACATCATTCGTCAACGCGTTGACTCCATTGGCGTGTCTGAGCCAGAGATCATTCGTCAGGGCGACACGGTGGTTGTCAACTTGCCTGGCGTCAAAGACCAACAGCAAGCACTTGAGTTAGTCGGCCGTACTGGTGCAGTAGAGATGCGCCCAGTGATCAGGATGGCAGACAACCCAAACAACACCACTACAACAGTTGCCGGTTCCACCACAACCACCATCGCGGGTGCCGATAAGACATCTACAACGCTTGCTCAACCAACTGGTGGCCTGGGTAGTGCTCGACATATTGCTGCCGAGACCACGACCACCTCCACTGTTCCAACAGATCCAGTCACTGGTCTTGCAGAAGGACAGACAGTGTTGCCTGGTCGTAAAGACGGTCTGATTTATTTAGTTGGCCCCGCTGAAGCAACTGGCGAAGTGTTCTCGAATGATTCAGCCGCAGAAGTCAGCAATGGCGCATGGGTTGTCGTTGCTCAATTGAAAAGTGGAGAAGCAGGCGAAGATCAGTGGAATGCTTTAGCAGGCAAGTGTTATGCCGGTGGCGCAGAGTGCCCAACCAAGCAGATCGCAATCATCTTGGATGGCGAAGTAATTTCAGCTCCCGTTGTGCAGGCACCATCTTTCGATAACTCGGTTCAGATCAGCGGCTCGTTTACTGAAAAGGAAGCAAACGAACTGGCTCGTGTCTTGCAGTTTGGTGCAGTTCCTGTTCAATTCGACATTCCTACAGTTCAGACAGTGTCTGCCACACTAGGTAAAGACTCTTTGAAGGCCGCGATTATTTCTGGTCTTATTGGTGTTCTACTAGTGCTTGTTTTCTTGTTGTTCTACTATCGCATTCTCGCGTTAGTTGTTGTGGGCGGACTCACAGTCTCTGGTCTTTTGCTTTGGAGCGTCATTTCGTGGCTGTCGAAAACCAATGGTCTAGCGCTCACGCTTTCCGGTGTCGCGGGCATCATCGTCTCTATTGGTGTCACGGTTGACTCGTACGTGGTCTTCTTTGAAAAAATCAAGGATGACGTGCAGTCGGGTCGTTCGCTGCGCAATTCAGCAGCCCGTGGATTTGAGAGTGCTTGGCGCACGATTCTCGCTGCTGACACTGTGTCGTTTATCGGAGCACTTATTCTTTGGTGGCTCACTGTCGGCTCTGTACGCGGTTTCGCATTCTTCTTGGGACTATCCACATTGTCAGACATCGTTGTTTCGTACTTCTTTACACGACCTACGGTTCTGCTTTTGGCGCGCACAAAATTCATGAATAAAGGTCGCGTCTTAGGGGTCGCACCATCAACTACCGAGGCGGTGTCATCATGAGCGGCGGCATGAAGCGGTTGTACCGTGGCGAAACCACCATCAACTTTTATGGTCGTCGAAACATTGGTTTCATTGCGTCTGGCCTATTAGTTCTGATCACAATCGTTTCCTTGTTTGCGCAAGGGCTCAACCTAGGCATCGACTTTAAGGGCGGGGTTGCCTTTGAAGTACCAGTGCAGGGATCAATTTCTGTAGATGTCGTTGAAGGTGTACTCAAGGCTGAAGGTGTCCTCGACGATGGCATCAAACTTCAGACATTGAAGTCTGAGACCGAGAGTCGCATCCGCATTCAACTTGGCGACCAAACTCCAGAAAAGGTCACAGCGATTCAGACAGCACTCGCAGAGAAAGCAAAGCTCACTGTGAACGATGTGAGTGTGTCGACCGTTAGTTCTACGTGGGGCAGAAATATCACTATGAAGGCTATAAATGCACTTCTGGTCTTCTTCCTGGTCGTATCCATTTTTATCTCATTTCGTTTTGAGTGGAGAATGGCAATCTCGGCAATTGTTGCGATGGCACACGACGTCGCCATCAGTGTGGGCTTGTACTCAGTTCTCGGACTCGAAGTCACTCCAGCAACCGTTGTGGCATTTCTCACCATTCTCGGATTCTCGCTGTATGACACCATTGTTGTGTTCGACAAAGTGCACGAGAACACGAGCCGCTTTAGCGGTTCCAAAGTTTCGTACGGTGACGTAGTAAACGTTTCTATGAATCAAGTTCTGATGCGTTCACTCAACACGTCGCTTGCTGCAGTGCTCCCAGTTTTGAGTCTCTTAGTTCTCGGTTCTGGCGTGTTTGGTGCAGTTGCACTGCGTGAATTCGCTTTGGCCCTTCTTGTTGGTTTGGCTACGGGTGCCTATTCATCCATCTACATAGCGACACCACTTCTTGGTCTACTTAAAGAACGGTCTGCGCAGTACGTTTCGGGCCGAGGTCAACTGTCATTGGGTGCAGACATGGAGCATCTCATGTCCACAGGGGCTCCTATGAGCCGTCGTGCATCTGCAAGTGCTTCAGCTGCTGCCGGCACGGGGACAGCCGTGCGCCCTCCGGTTGACGCAATTCTTAGCCATCCACCGCGACCACGGAAAAAGTCTCGTCGCTAATATCGTTGTATGGGTACTGCCGACCGCGTTCTTCCGTGGAGACGGCACCACAGTGCGCCGATTGAGGAACTAGCACCACTGCTCACCGCTTTCAGAAAGCGCCATCCAAAAGCAACTGTGTCGATGGTGAACAGGGCATACGAGGTTGCACGTGTTGCTCACACTCATCAGATGAGGTCCTCGGGCGAGGCGTACATCAATCACCCCATCGCAGTTGCTCGCATCGTGGCCGATATTGGTCTCGACGAAATTTCACTTGCGGCAGCTCTCTTGCATGACGCAGTTGAAGACACTGAGATCACATTGGATGATGTGCGACGAGAGTTCGGAGAAGAGGTCGCAACTCTTGTTGATGGCGTCACCAAATTGGAACGTTTGCAGTTCGATTCTCGTGAGGCGCAACAGGCAGCCACCATGCGCAAGATGCTTGTTGCAATGGCGCGTGACATGCGAGTCCTTGTCATCAAGTTGGCTGATCGCTTGCACAATATGCGCACATTGGCCGGAGTGCCAATAGAGAAGCAGCAACGCACGGCCCAAGAGACGCTCGACATCTATGCGCCATTGGCCAATCGTCTGGGCATGCAAGAGATCAAGCAGCAACTCGAAGATTTATCTTTCGCCGCCTTGTATCCGAAACGGTTTGCGGAGTTAGATCATCTGGTTTCAACTCGTACGCCAGAAAGAGATCTCTATCTGGCCAAAGCCATTGCAGAAATAACTGCTCGTCTCACTGAAGTCAATATCACAGCAGTGGTAACTGGGCGAGGCAAGCACTTGTGGAGCATTTACGAAAAGATGGTGCAGAAAGATCGTGACTTTGAGGAGATTTTCGACCTTGTTGCTGTTCGCATCATTGTTGACAGCGTTCGCGATTGTTACGGAGCGCTGGGCTGTATTCATGGCCAGTGGCGGCCAGTGGTTGGTCGTTTCAAGGACTACATCGCAATGCCGAAGTACAACTTGTATCAGTCATTGCATACAACGGTTATTGGTCCAGGTGGGAAACCAGTGGAAGTGCAAATTCGTACTCAGGAGATGCATGAACGTGCTGAACGGGGAGTTGCCGCGCACTTTTCCTATAAGGAAGGAACTGACACCGCCGATTCTGATTGGTTGAACAGAATCATCGATTGGCAGTCAGACATATTCGATCCGAACGAGTTCATGGCCGACCTAAAGAGCGACCTCGAGCAAGAAGAGATATTCGTATTTACACCTAAGGGTCGCGTCATCACATTGCCAGTGAATTCAACACCAGTCGACTTTGCATATGCCGTCCACACGGAAGTAGGCCACTCGTGTGTTGGGGCACGAGTCAACGGTCGACTCGTTTCTCTCGATGTGTCGTTAGTTTCGGGCGACTCTTGCGAAATTTTCACCTCGAAAGTTGAAGGTGCTGGGCCTTCACGCGACTGGCTTGGTTTTGTTCAGTCGCCACGCGCGCGCAGCAAAATCAAGAACTGGTTCTCACGCGAACGCCATGACGACATGGTGGAAGCAGGTCGTGATGAACTCACTGCTGAATTGCGTCGAGAAGGTTTGCCGGTTCAACGCATATGGACATCTGACGCATTCCTGCAGGAACTTGAAGCACTCAACATGACAGATGTTGAGACATTGTTTGCTGCTATCGGTGAGCATCATGTATCTGCACGAGGATTTGCCCAACGCATCGGTCGCTCCGTTCGTCGCGAAGGAAGCGATGAGCAGCTAGCCATGCCAATGCGCGTAGATCGCGTCACTACAGACCGCCGCGCGTCGACTGGTATCCATGTAGAAGGTTTGGAAGATGTGTTGGTCCGATTGTCGCGATGCTGCACTCCTGTTCCAGGCGACGACATTGTTGGCTATGTAACAAAAGGTCGTGGTGTCAGTGTGCATCGTGCCGACTGCGCAAATGCCGAAACTTTCGTTGAGGATGAGCCTGCTCGAACAATCGAAGTGGAATGGGCACGCACTACACCAGGCACAGTGTTTACTGCAGGCGTGGAAGTGGTAGCGCTTGACCGCAGCAAATTATTACGAGATGTTGCGAACGCTCTTTCGGAACAGCACGTCAACATCGTGGCATGCAGTACTCATACGGGCTCAGACAGGGTGGCAAAAATGCGCTTCGAGTTTGAGTTGGCTGACCCCAATCATCTAGAGGCTGTTTTGCGCATGATTAAGTCAATTGATTCGGTCTACGACGCATATCGCATCGTGCCTGGGGGTTCGTCCGACTAGCCTGAATAGTCGTGGCCACCTTCCAAACCAGTCCCGGCACTAGGGACATATTGCCTCCCGACGCGGGGAGATGGAGAGAGTTGGTACGCATCTTCGCCGACGGCGTGGAATCTGCGGGGTATCAATGCATCGTGCCCCCAATGTTTGAAGACCTAGGAGTATTTCTGCGATTAGGCGACGCCACAGATGTGGTCACCAAAGAGATGTATGACTTTGAAGACAAGGGTGGACGTCACATTGCGCTTCGCCCGGAACACACCGCAAGTGTGTGTCGCGCATATGCCCAGCATCGTCCAACGCCTCCGTGGAAGGTGTGGTATTCAGGTCCCAACTTTCGCTACGAGCGTCCTCAGGCCGGACGATTCAGGCAATTTGATCAAGTTGGAATTGAAGTCCTCGGTGTTGATGATGCGCTACTTGATGTCGAAGTGATAACTCTTGGCTGGCAGTTCTATGAATCTGTCGGATTGAAGAATGTCAGTCTTGTTGTCAACTCCCTTGGTGACGCAGGGGATCGTGCACGGTACGTCGAAGCTCTTGCAGCGTATTTCTCTGAGCGAGCCGATCAATTAAGCAAAGAAGCTCTCGTAACGCTCGAGAAAAACCCTCTGCGTGTACTTGACTCGAAACGCGAACAAGATGCTGAAGTAATTGCGAACGCACCAACGATTGGGCAGTTTCTCAGCGCTAGTGCAGCTGAACATTTCGCTGCGGTCTGTGCGGGTCTGGAAGCGCTTGATATTCCTTTCACAGTGAACGAGCGCTTGGTACGTGGTCTCGACTACTACCGACGCACCACTTTTGAATATGTCTCGACTGCACTTGATTCAGCTCAAAATGCTGTTGGTGGTGGAGGCCGTTATGACGGCCTGGTGGAAGACCTTGGTGGTCCCGCCACTGCTGGAATCGGTTTTGCATTAGGTGTCGATCGCACCTTGCTTGCCTGTGATGCGGAAAAGTGTTTCGAGTTTGGTACACCACAGATTGATGCATTCGTCATAGACACAACGGGCGGCACTCACGCGTTGAAGCTGACGACACTTCTGCGTGCGGCCGGGTTTTCTACAGATCGCGCATTTGACGGGCGCAGCATGAAGGCCCAAATGAAAGGCGCCGACCGTAGTGGTGCCCTCGTGGCAGTGATTATTGGAGAATCAGAGGCGGAGCAATCAACCTGTACCGTTCGTAACCTTTCCACTTCAGAACAGACAACAATTCCCCTCGTTGATCTCCAGAGTCATCTGCAGACCATTGTTGGGCCAAGAAAGCCGCGGAGGCAAACACGATGACATCGACAGCAATGAGAACACATATGTGTGGCGTGCTCGACGTGTCTCACATCGGTCAAACAGTTTCCATATGCGGATGGGTGGGTCGTCGTCGTGAACACGGTGAGCACCTGGCGTTCGTAGACCTTCGTGACCACTCCGGCGTTGTGCAGTGCGTTGTTGACAACAATGTTGATGTTCGCAGCGAGTACGTCATTCGTATTACTGGCGTAGTGCGGGCGCGTCCAGAGGGCACGGTGAACGCAGGGCTTCCTACTGGTGCCGTTGAGATTGGTGAATGTGTTGTTGAGGTATTGAACTCAGCAGAACCGCCACCGTTTCCTGTTGATGCGCGAGCCGACGATGTAGATGAGTCTGTTCGCTTGAAGTTTCGATACATCGATATTCGTCGCGAACGTATGCAGCGCAACTTGCGAGTGCGGTCAAAGATCAACAGCGCCATTCGCAGCGAGATGGAAAGCAACGGCTTCGTAGAAGTTGAGACCCCCATGTTGATGCCTTCTACTCCTGAAGGCGCACGTGAGTTCCTGGTGCCGTCACGCAAAGAACCCGGTTCGTTCTTCGCATTGCCGCAATCGCCACAGTTGTGGAAGCAATTGTTGATGGTGGCTGGCGTAGATCGTTACTACCAGATCGCGCGTTGTTTACGTGACGAAGATCTTCGCGCCGATCGTCAATACGAGTTCATGCAGTTAGACGCAGAGATGTCTTTTGTCTCACAGGATGACGTGTTGGAAAACATCGGTCGGGCAGTGGTGGCAGCTGCCATCGCTGTTACTGGTGAAGCTCCGCCTGAAATTGAAAGAATCACATGGCGCGACGCCATGGAGCGTTTCGGAATCGATAAGCCAGACTTGCGCTTTGGCATGGAATTAATAGAACTCACTGCCTTGTTTGTATCCACAGAGTTCAAAGCATTCGCAGGAGCAGCATGCATTAAGGGAATCCGCGTTGACGCGGCCACATATCCCGAAGCTGCTGCTTATGGTCGCAACAAGCTCGATGCTCTTACTGACAGAGCAAAAAAGATTGGCGCTAAAGGCCTTGTGTGGATGAAGGTGGGTGCCGATGGGGCAGTCGATTCTCCCGTTGCAAAGTTTTTGACAGACTCCGAACGAGAAGCACTTGTCGCAACTATGGGTGCTGTTGAAGGCGACTTGTTGCTTCTCGTTGCAGACGAGTGGGAAACCACGGTCGAGGTCTTGGGGCAATTGCGAAACGACATTGGTCGTCCGCCCGTGCATGAGGGTCCGTACCGGTATGTGTGGGTCACAGAGTTTCCTCTGTTTGTCGGAGTAGACCCAGTGTCAGGAAAACCTCGCCCTGGCCATCACCCGTTTTGTCATCCACATCCCGACGACCTTCACTTGTTCGATACGGACCCCTTGAAAGTGCGTGCACTTGCCTACGACTTGGTGTTGAATGGTTGGGAGCTCGGCTCTGGTTCTATTCGTATCCATGAACCAGAACTGCAACGACGTGTATTCAATCAATTAGGTATTTCCGACGAAGAGGCAGATCGTCGTTTCGGTTTCTTCTTGCAACCATTCAAATATGGTGCTCCACCACATGGTGGTTTTGCCTTTGGTATCGACCGATTAGCTGCGATTCTTGCTGGTGAAGAAAACATTCGCGAAGTGATTGCATTTCCAAAGACTCAGAGTGGTTCAGACCCGATGACAAATGCGCCAACTCCTGTTGAGAGTGCACAGTTGGCAGAACTCGGATTGCGACTTCTGCCACCACCTGCTTCGTCGTGATGCCATGAGTTCTCCAGATCTGTTTTCAGCCTCGGGAGAAGAACGCATGATGAAGAGGGCGCCACTTGCCGCTCGCATGCGCCCTACGACACTTGATGAAGTGATTGGTCAGGATCATCTAGTGGGGCCAAGTGGCCCACTTCGTAAGTTGATTGAAGCAGACCGAATGTCTTCCATCATTTTGTGGGGACCGCCAGGGACAGGAAAGACAACGCTCGCTGAACTCATCGCCGTGACGACCAAGCGTGAGTTCGAACGACTGTCTGCTGTTACTGCCGGGGTCAAGGACATTCGCGAAGTTATAGATATGGCTCGGCGTCGACTTTCTATCGATGACCGAGCAACTGTTGTCTTTGTTGACGAGATACACAGGTTCACAACTGTGCAGCAAGATGCACTGTTGCATGCGGTAGAGATAGGGCTCATCACGCTTGTGGGTGCCACCACCGAGAATCCAGCCTTTTCTGTCAACCCAGCGTTGCGCAGTCGATCATCTGTATTTGGGCTGAAGCCAGTGAATGCAGAAGCAGTCGAAGTATTGCTGAAGAAAGCTGCTGTACTCGAAGGTTTTACTGCCGATGATTCTGCTCTTGAGATCATTGCTCTGCGTTGTACAGGTGACGCACGGCAAGCATTAACGGCCTTTGAAGTGTGTTGTTCATTGGCTACCGATAAGCACATCACTCTCGAGCACGCAACGACGGCACTCGATACAAGTGTGTCGCGACTAGGTCGTGACGATCACTATGACGTTATTTCTGCATTCATAAAGTCCATGCGAGCGAGCGAAGTCGACATTGCACTGCATTGGTTGGCGCGCATGGTGGAGGCTGGCGAAGATCCACGGTTTATTGCGCGTCGAATGATGATCTTTGCAAGTGAAGATATAGGTATGGCCGATGCTGCGGCTTTGCCTTTTGCTGTTGCAGTGGCTGAATCACTGGAGCGCGTCGGATTGCCAGAGGCTCTGCATCAATTGGCTCATGGTGTGGTGTATCTGTCTCTAGCACCAAAGAGCCGCAACGTCACAGATGCAATGAATGCTGCAATGGAAGATGTTCGTTCTGGTCATACAGGCCAGGCGCCTGCGACGACTCAGAATCCACCGTCATATCGGCCAATTGGTGTCGATGATTTTCGGTACTACCGTGGGTGACATGAGTCGAATGAGTGAGCCCGTCCAATGATGCGTCGACTGTTCTGGTTTCTGCTCGGGGCACTTGTCGGTGTTGTCGGGGTGTCGTGGGCGAAGAGAAAAGTTGTTGATTTCTCGGAGCAGGTGACACTGGCCTCAGTAGTTTCAGCCCTTGTACGTGGTGTGCAGACTGCGGTTGCAAGTCTTGTTGGTTATGCGCAGGGGTATTTCGCTTCCAAAGAATCCACCGACCTTGATGCCGATACGTATTCAGGTATCTAGCACCGCCTCTAGTTATCGCTAATTCTCCCCAGCCCCGAAGTGCCCAGAGATAGGATGGGTGCTTCATGGCCTCACCAACTGCTTCGCATATTCCTCGTTCAGCCGATGAGCTGCGATCAGCGTTCTCTCAGTTTTTCGCCGACCGCGGACACTCAGTGGTGCCTTCGGCCAGTCTCATCCCGCACGATCAGACACTCTTGTTCACCGTGGCTGGCATGGTGCCATTCAAGCCTTATTTCATGGGTGACGAAGTTGCGCCGTATAACAGGGCCGCCACAGTGCAGAAATGTGTACGTGCCGGTGGAAAGCACAATGACCTCGACGAAGTAGGGCGCACCAAGCGGCACTTGGTGTTCTTTGAAATGCTTGGCAATTTTAGTTTTGGCGACTACTTCAAGACCGATGCCATCAAGTGGTCGTGGGAGTTAGTAACTGAAGTTTTCGGTTTCGACGGAGACAAATTGTGGATCACTGTTCATGAATCTGATGACGAAGCAGAAAAGATTTGGCACGAGCAAGTAGGCGTTCCTATGGAACGTATTCAACGTCTCGGCGACAAAGACAACTTCTGGCAAGCGGGCGACACAGGACCATGTGGTCCATGTTCTGAAATCCACATCGATCGTGGACCAGCCTTTGGCCCCGATGGAGGCCCGGCAAACGATCCAACAGGTGATCGCTTTATGGAGTTCTGGAACTTGGTGTTCATGCAGTACAACCAGAGCAGTGATGGCACTCGCACTCCACTGCCGAAACCAAGCATCGATACTGGTGCTGGGCTTGAACGTATTTTGGCTCTTGTTCAAGGAGTCGACTCTGTCTGGGAGACCGATGTTCTCTATCCACTCATTCAAGAAGCAGAACGAGTGACTGGCACTGTCTACAAAAAGGGTGACTACGAAGACCGAAGCAGCTTCTCTCTTCGCGTACTGGCGGAACATGCTCGGTCAGCAACCATGTTGATTAATGATGGTGTTTTCCCAAGCAATGAGAATCGTGGGTATGTTTTGCGCCGTATCATTCGCCGAGCTGTGCGTCACGCGTATCTGTTGGGAACTGAAAAATTGGTTATGCCTAGCCTTTCAAGTGTCGCTATTGATGTGATGTCGAAGGCATACCCAGATTTGAGCAACAATCGTGAGTTCATCGTGGGTGTGATTACCAAAGAAGAAGAGCGTTTCCGAAATACTTTGAAGACCGGTTTGGCAATCCTGGAAGACGATCTTTCGGGCGGAAAATCAACTTTGTCTGGTGCTTCGGCTTTTCTCTTGCACGACACATATGGTTTCCCACTTGAACTCACCCAAGAAATTGCAGGCGAACGTGGGGTAGACGTTGATCTGGCTGGTTTTGAATCTGAAATGAACGAGCAGCGCACCAGGGCCAAAGGTGCGCGCAAGACTGGCCGTGTAGATGGTGATCGTGTCGAGGCGTACCGCGAGGTTATGGAATCACACGGCGTTACCGAGTTTGTGGGTTATGTTCACGATGTTGCTGAAGGCACTGTTGTTGCCGTCATCGATGGTGACGATAATCAAGTCGAAGTATTCATTGATCACACGCCGTTCTATGCAGAAAGCGGTGGACAGGTTGGAGACATTGGCACCATCGTTGGGCCAGATGGAGTGCTCGCCGTAGTTGACACAAACTTCGCGCTTCCGGGCCTTCGTCGACATATCTGCGAGCGTGTCTCCGGAGAAGTCAATGAAGGAGATGTAGTAACTGCACGGATAGATGTAGAGGCCCGTACTGCAACTCGTCGTAATCACACTGGTACCCACGTATTGCACTGGGCGTTGCGTTCTGTGCTCGGAGAGCATGTCAAACAGGCTGGATCACTTGTGTCGCCTGATCGCTTGCGCTTTGACTTCAGCCACTATGAAGCCGTCACTCCAGAAGAGATCGAAAAAATTGAGACACTGGCAAATGCTCAAGTTCTTCTTAACGCTCCTGTTACTGCGACAGAAAGTTCGAAAGATGAGGCTTTAGCCGCTGGCGCTATTGCATTCTTTGGTGACAAATACGGAGACGTAGTGCGTGTTCTTCGTGCGGGTGCATCCACCGAACTGTGTGGCGGTACTCATGTGACAGCAACTGGAGATATCGGAACCATCAAGATCATTGGCGAATCATCCATTGGTTCAAACCTTCGTCGCATTGAGGCCGTAACGGGAGTCAATGCGGTTCGCTATATGCAGCGCAACGATGCAATCGTGACCGAGATCGCACAAGTTGTGGGAACTCGCTCAGAGGATGCTGTCGCTGGAGTGCAGAAGAAGATGGATGACTTGAAGGCTGCTCAAGATGAGATCAAGGCATTACGTGCGAAATTGGCAATTGGCCGCGCTAGCGAGATTGCGGAAAGCGCAGAGAATGGTCTCGTCGTGTATCGCGTCGATGGCATGGCTGCAAACGATGTTCGTGATCTCGCGTTAGCAGTGCGTCAAAATAGCGGAGTACGCATTGTGGTCTTGGGTGGCATTACCGACACCGGCGGCGTTTCATTGGTTGCTGCGTTGAAGTCCGATGTTTCAGCCAATGCTGGAGACATCATTAAAGATGCAGCTCGTGCTGTTGGCGGCGGCGGTGGCGGCAAAGGCGATATTGCAACTGCAGGTGGCAAAAACCCAGAAGCACTTGACGACGCTCTACAGATTGCTCGAAACGCGGCGAGAGTCGTTTTGGACTCCGCTCAGTAACGGTGCGCGTTCTCGGTATAGATCTAGGGTCAAAGCGCATCGGTATTGCTGCGTCAGATCGAAGCGGCACGATTGCCTCACCATTGACAGTGTTGCAACGTTGTGGCTCCCAAGGTGGTGACCACAGAAACATTGCAAAGATCGTGGTTGAAGAAGAAGCCGTGGCAATAGTTGTGGGTTTGCCGTTGAACATGGATGGCTCAGAAGGTAAGGCCGCACAATCTGCCCGAGCCGAGGTTGAGCGTATGGCTACGGTGGTGGGCGTGCCGGTGTATGTCCATGATGAACGATTGACCACGGTCGCAGCTGACCGCGTGATGATGGAACAGAACATGAATGCTCAAGCGCGACGCAAAGTGGTTGACAAGTGGGCTGCTGCCGTCATTTTGCAAGCGTGGCTTGATTCGCGTGAATCTCGGGGTGAGCGATGACCGGTGATCCGCTATTGCCGAACGATTGGCACGATGACCCGTGGGATGACGTTGCATTTGTTGACGAGAACTCGCTTGGTGCAGAGCCCCCAGCTCTAGACGAGTTTCGAGGTCCGCTTCGACTCATGGTCACAGTGCTTGTTGCATCGGTTTTGCTCCTGGGTGTTATGGGGTGGTGGGTCGTCCACGCGCTTAATCCATCGGGAGAACCTGCTGCTGCGGTGAACTTCACTGTTAACGAAGGAGACACTGTCGGCGCAGTGGCTAGTCGCTTGGAAGATTTGAAGATTATTGGGAATGCAACACTTTTTCGTTGGTATGTCTCAACCAAAGGAGGCATCACTCTTGTCCCCGGGTATTACTCATTACGCCCTAGGGACAACGCGGGGTCAATTATTGAATCTCTCTCCACGCCGCCTGCACAAACCTTTATCTCTGTCACTTTTCCAGAAGGTATGACCGTGTCTCAGATGGCAGATCGTCTTGCGCAAAAGATGTCGTTCATGCAGGCAGCCGACTTCATTACAGCTGCCAATGATCCTGCGGTTGTGGCACAGTTGCGACCAAAGGGTGTGACTTCTCTTGAGGGTTTGCTATTTCCTGATACATATCAAATCTCTGGAGACGACAATGAGTCCCGAGTTGTTGCGAGATTGGTCAGCATGATGGAGCGAGTCTCGCGTCAAGTTGACCTCGCTGCAGGCGCCAAGTTGCGTGGGTATTCACCATATGAGATCTTGATAATCGCTTCACTTGTAGAACGTGAGGCAAAGGTGTCTGGCGATAGAGCAAAGATTGCTCAAGTCATTTATAACCGTCTCGCCAAGAAGATGACTCTAGATATTGATGCAAGTGTCATGTATGGCCAAGACCCCTCTTTGTCTTGGTCGCAGATGAAGGACAATGACACTCCTTACAACTTGTATTTAAAGAAGGGATTGCCGCCAACGCCGATTGCTAATCCAGGTAAGGCATCCATATTGGCCGCGTTGTCTCCAGCAGGGGCACCAACATCGTCAGATGAAGCATGTGTGGGGTTAGCCAAGGGAACTAAGTGTGAGTATCTGTACTACGTACTTGCAGATACTGCTGGACGACATGTCTTTGCCACCACATATGAACAACATCTAGCAAATGTGCAAAAGGCTAAAGATGCAGGAATTTTGCCATGAGTGTCATTGCTGCAGTTCTTGGTTCTCCAGTGTCTCATTCTTTATCGCCCGCCATTCATCGTGCTGCATTTGTGGCTGCTGGACGTGCGGGGGACTATTCAGCAATTGAATGTCAAGCAAACACGCTTGAAGCCACATTGATTTCGCTACGCGATGGCGGCGCAATCGGTGCGTCCATAACCATGCCGCTCAAAGAAGATGTCATTACGCATCTCTCCGCGCTAAGCGACACAGCGAAAGAGTTGAATGCCGTAAATTGCGTGGTGTTTGCAGACGGACAAGTAATTGGACACAACACAGATGGTGATGGTTGTTGCGACGCTCTTGTGGATCAAGGGGGAGTAGATCTTTCCAATGCCTCGGTGGTGCTTTTGGGCGGTGGTGGTACTGCTCGTGCAATCGCATTGAGTTTATTGCGGCACGGTGCACAAGTAATTGTCGTTAATCGAACAACAGAAAAAGCTGACTCTATGGTGAGGTCACTTTCCTCATACGGCAAGATTACGGTGGGTTCAGTTGCAGATATTGCGCATACCAATGTTCTTGTCAACGCAACTTCAGTGGGTATGAACACCACGGAATCTCCCGTGGATGTGTCGCTCCTTCATTCAAATCTGATTGTTCTTGATGCTGTGTATTCCCCAATGGAGACGACATTGCTGGCCGCAGCGCGACGTGCTGGCTGTGTAGCGGTTGATGGCTTGTGGATGTTGATTCACCAAGCTCGCCATCAACAAATTCTCTGGTTTGGCCAGAATCCAAGCGCTGAAGTAATGCGTTCGGCAGCGGAACAAGAACTAGCGAGTCGCCGGAAGTAGTCTGAACCCGTGCTTAGATACCTCACCGCTGGCGAATCTCATGGTCGCGCTCTCACAGTCATTGTTGAGGGTTTGCCATCTGGCCTGCCGATCTTGGCATCCCACATTGAAGATGAGTTAGCTCGACGTCGTCTGGGATACGGCCGTGGTCCACGTCAACGTTTTGAACAAGATGTCGTCACCCTTGTTGGTGGCGTGCGTCATGGGCGCACCTTGGGATCTCCCGTTGCGATCGAGATTCAGAACTCTGAATGGTTCCGCAGCGATAAATGGCATGCAGAGATGTCTCCAGAGCCGGGTAAAACTGAATCTCCTCTCACTCAACCTCGACCAGGCCATGCCGACTTGGTGGGAATGCAGAAGTACGGTTTTTCTGATGCACGTGATGTTCTCGAACGAGCAAGTGCGCGTGAAACTGCTGCTCGTGTCGCAGCTGGTGCCCTCGCAAAACAATTGTTATCGCACCTTGGTGTTGGCGTGCTGAGTCATGTCACACAGTTAGGCCATGTTCGTGCGCCTGCAAATGTTCTTCCCACCATGGCAGACCTTCAGTCCATCGACACTTCTGAAGTGCGCTGTTTTGATGCAGGAACGGAAGCGGCAATGATTACCGCAATCAAAGATGCGGCTCGCGAGGGAGATTCATTGGGTGGCATTGTTGAAGCAATTGCCTATGGAGTTCCTATCGGGCTCGGTAGTCATGTGCATTGGGATCGAAAGATTGATGCACTGTTGGCTCAAGCAGTCATGAGTATTCAAGCCGTCAAAGGTTGCGAGATAGGTGATGGGTTTGAAGTTGCAGGCTTGCGAGGTAGCCAGGCCCACGACCCCATCTCTTGGGATGCCGTAAATCATCGTTATGAACGAGAAGGACATCGTTCCGGAGGCACCGAAGGTGGCATTACAACCGGAGAGCCTCTCATTGTCCGTGCAGCGATGAAGCCATTGGCAACGCTCAACAAGCCCACATTGAAAACTGTCGACGTCGTTACTAAAGAAGAAACTGTCAGTTTCAAAGAACGCACAGACGTCACAGCTGTGCCTGCTTTGGGAGTCATTGTCGAAACGATGGTTGCGTTAGTTCTTGCTGCGGAAGCACAACGCAAGTTTGGCGGGGACTCACTGTCGGAATTCGTTCGCAATGCAACAGCATTTCGGGCCACACTGGAGTCGTGACCACAGAAACTGAGACCATTGTCCTTGTGGGACTAATGGGTACAGGTAAGACCACAATTGCGAAGGTGTTGGCAACTCGTCGGGGTCTCGAGTGTCTTGATACGGACCGCATGATCGAGTCTCGTGAAGGTAAATCTGTTCGCGACATATTCTCAAAAGATGGGGAAGATGCTTTCCGAATTCTTGAGACCTCAATGCTGACCGAATGTCTACAGCGACCTGGTGGAGTCGTGATTGCGGCTGCCGGTGGAGCCGTAGTGCGAGAGGAGAATCGTCGAGTTTTAGACGACGCTCGTCAACATAAAGGCGTGATCGTTGTCTGGCTGCATGCACGGCCCGAGGTTCTTGCGCAACGCACCGCGAAGGGTGTGCACCGTCCGTTACTCGATCAAGACAGGCAAGCAACTCTTGAAAAGATGTCGGAAGAGCGCGGACCGCTCTATGCATCTGTAGCTGACATTGTGATTGATGTGTCAGACCGTGATGTTGACTCCATCGTGGGCTTATTAGTGGAGGCGCTTGATGAGGGCCAGATGATGTTAGATGGTAGTAATGGGTGACATGATCGACGTTCCTGTAGAGCTTGGAGATAGGTCATATCTTGTTGCGGTAGGTCATGGTGCACGTTCACGTGTCGTATCCATGTTGCCGAGTGGCGCAAAGAGAGTGGCGATTGTGACTCAAGAAGGTATTCCTTCTGAGTATCTCCCACACCTCGATGGGTACGCGGTCACGCATCACGTCATCGGCAATGGTGAAGCACATAAGTCTTTATCCACGATTGAAAAACTCTGTAGCGAGTTTGCTCAGGCTGGTCTCACGCGAGCTGATGTTGTTGTCGGAGTGGGCGGAGGCATGGTCACAGATGTTGCAGGTTTTGCTGCTGCGTCGTATCACCGTGGCATTGCAGTAGTACATGTTGCAACAACGCTTCTTGCAATGATTGACGCCGCAATTGGCGGTAAGACTGGTGTGAACATTGCTGAGGGCAAGAATCTTGTGGGCGCTTTTTGGCAACCGCACGGCGTCGCCTGCGAAATGGACGCATTAGCCACATTGCCAGATCGCGAGATGCGGTGTGGTCTTGGCGAGATGGCGAAGTATCACTTCATTGCGCGCGAAGATTTCACGGCGCTGCCTCTTGTTGATCGTGTGGCACGCTGTGCGGAAATCAAAGCCAACATTGTGTCAGCCGACGAACGCGAGGGCGGCCAGCGAGCATTGCTTAATTACGGTCACACGTTGGCTCATGCTCTCGAAATTGCAACTGATTTCTCGATAGCCCATGGAGAAGCCGTTGCAGTTGGTGTGCTCTACGCATCCCATCTTGCACACCGCATGGGCCGCATTGACTCTGCTCGAGTTGATGAACATTATGAGGTTGTGCACGGTTTATACGGTCTCCGTCATGCGTTACCGACAGGCATTAGCGCAGAGCAACTCATTATTGATATGGGTAGAGACAAAAAGGCCATCGACTCTTTGACATTTGTCCTTGACTCTGCTGAAGGTCTTGAAGTGGTGTCGGGTGTTTCCGAAGAACACATCCGTGAAGCCTTGGCGGACTTGACGCTTCGACTCGGTTAATTATGTATCGCACTGAGCGATTACTGATGCGCGAATGGCGTGCGGCAGATATTGATCCTTTCGCTGTGATGTGTAGTGATGAAGAAGTCATGAGATATTTCCCATCGGTGATGACGTATGACGAGTGTTCTGATTACGTTGAACGGGTAGGCGCGCAATTCTCCAAACATGGCTACGGGCTGTGGGCGATTGAAGTTGATGGTGCGTTCGCTGGATACACCGGATTATGGAGTCCTTCTTTTGACGCTTTGTTCACTCCGTGTGTGGAAGTGGGCTGGCGGCTCGCTTCGTGGGCTTGGGGCAAGGGTTATGCCACCGAGGCAGCGAAGGAATCGCTCCGAATCGGATTCGAAGAGCACAATATTTCAGAGATTTATTCGTTTACTACGCAGACGAATACGCCTAGCGAGGCTGTGATGAAGCGGATCGGAATGAAGCGTCGCGAGGACCTCGATTTTGATCATCCCAGCACGCCAGGGTGGTGGGGGCAACCGCACATCGTTTATTCCATCGATCGGAGTACTTGGGACGAGTACGGTTGCTGATATGGCGTTGTCTTCAATTCTGGTCATTCATGGGCCCAATCTCAATCTTCTCGGAACTCGTGAACCCGATATCTATGGCACCACAACGTTGGCCGACCACGTCGAGTCTGTCCGTGTAGCTTCGTCTGCCCATGGTGTGTCGGTTGCAGATGTGCAGTCAAATGCGGAACAAGAAATTGTTGCAACCATTCATGCTGCAATTGGAAAGCATGACGGAATCATTATCAACGCCGGTGCGTTTACGCATTACTCGTGGGCCATCCACGATGCATTGAAGTCATTTCCTGGTCATGTGGTGGAAGTGCACCTTTCAAACCCAGGAGCTCGTGAAGGATTCCGGCACGTCAGTGTTTTGGCGCCCGTTGTGAGTGGCACCATTTCAGGTTTTGGTGGTCTTGGGTATGCCCTCGCTGTCGAAGCACTTGTCGAATTAACGCGCTAGACATGAACGTCTCGCGTCGACTTGAGTCTTTTGCTGGAGTTGTCAGCGGTCGACATCTCGTGTTGCGGATGGAAGACATCCGATGGTTGACAGGTTTCACCGGCAGTACTGCACAATTGTTGGTGAATGCTGACTCGGGAGAGTCCTGGTTACTGGTAGATGGTCGCTATGTGGAGCGCGCTACAGAAGAATTGCGGTTCGCTCAATCAACAACAGTTGTTCAACCCGTTGTGGGTGGTGCTTTGTTGGATGAAGTGTTGCAAAAGTTGGTCGGTTCATCATCGATCGGAGTTGATGCTGCGCATCTCACCGCTGCTCACATGGACACTCTCTGCACGAAGTTCTCAGTGGAGAAAGTTGTATCTCCATGTGATGATCTGCGCAGGGTGAAAGACGACGACGAGATTGCGGCGATCTCCTTGGCCGCTTCTATTGCAGATGCCGCATTGCAGCAGGTTGTTGCAGATGGTTTGTGTGGTCATACCGAAAAACAAGTGCGCGTTCAGTTGGACTACCTAATGAAGTTGGCAGGAGCCGACGATGTTGGTTTCGACACAATTGTCGCAACCGGTATTCATGGTGCGCGCCCACATCATGAACCAACTGACATGGTCATCGAAGACGGGCACGGAGTGATTATCGATATGGGTGCTCTGGTGAATGGGTACCGCAGTGATATGACGCGCACTATCAAGGTGGGCGCAGTGTCGGGCGAATATGAACGCATGTGGGCTACCGTTCGTGAAGCTCAGAATGCGGGCGTAGCCGCGGTGCGCGAAGGTGTTGTTGGCTCAGAAGTTGATGCTGCTGTATGTGCAATTTTTGAACGTGAAGGTGTGCGACATGAATATCCTCATGGCACAGGTCATGGAGTAGGGCTCTATATTCACGAACCACCTATCTTTTCTTCTCGTTGTACAGCAGTACTTGGCAACAATGAGGTGGTGACCGTCGAGCCTGGGCTCTATCGTGGAGGGGTCGGCGGCGTCCGGATCGAGGATTTGGTCGTTGTCACCGGCAATACGTGCCGCATTCTTACTCTCACTCCCAAGGACCTCACATGCCCGCGATCACCACAAACGATCTAAAGAACGGAATCACTCTTGAACTAGACAATGGTCTGTTCACAGTCGTCGAATTTCAACACGTGAAGCCTGGCAAGGGTGGAGCATTCGTTCGCACCAAATTGCGCAACTTGCGTAATGGCAACGTTTTCGAAAAGACTTTTAACGCAGGTATCCGTGTAGAGCAGGCAATCCTCGACAAGCGTGACATGCAATTCCTCTACAAAGATGGCGACGATTTCGTTTTCATGGACACCGAGTCATATGACCAGATGAATATTTCTCCAGTAGTTCTTGGTGATGCATCCGATTACCTAGTGGAATCAGCTACCGCCATCATTGCTCTGCATAACGGTGAGATTGTGACTGTGGAAATTCCGGCATCGGCTGAATTGGTTATTGCTGACACCGAACCAGGCCTTCAAGGTGACCGCGTCTCTGGCGCTCGTAAACCAGCCACTTTGGAAACCGGCAAAGTGATTCAAGTTCCGTTGTTCGTCAACGTGGGCGACAAGGTGAAGGTTGACACCCGCACCGGCGATTACGTGACGCGCGTCTGATGGCGCGAGACCCAGAGTCATTTCGCACCAGCGACGAAAGAACAGATGCTCGCGAACAAGCGGTCATTTTGTTGTACGAATCTGAACAACGTTCAATTTCTCCTCTCGATATTTTAGAAGAACGTGGCGTCGCGTCAGCCGATCTCACCAGCCTGTTGCTGCATGGCGTACAAGAAGGCAAACCAAGTATTGATGAGTTGATTGTCAGTCATGCAAAGGGTTGGGCTATCGACCGAATGCCTGCTCTTGATCGAGCAATTTTAAGATTAGGCATTTACGAACTCTTGTCACGCCCCGATGTTCCGGTGGCTGTGGTCATTGACGAGGCCGTTGAACTAGCTAAGCGGTTTTCCACTGATGATTCAGGCCGATTTGTGAACGGTGTATTGGCAGCGGTTGCAAAAAACGCTAGGTCTGACGGCTAGATCATTTTCATGATGTCGGGGGCACTTGCACAGCGAGGTCGAAACCTAACGACTTCAGTGCGTCATGCATCGCCGTGGACATGGCTCTTATTCGCAGCCATCATCGCTCACGTCATTGTCGTTACGAGATTGCAGTGGGATATTCATCGCGGCCTTGGCACAGCCTCATATGACGTGGGGTTGTATGACCAGGGAATCTGGTTGCTGTCGCGATTTGAGGCTCCCTTTGTCACCCTGATGGGACGAAACCTCATGGGGGATCATGCGTCGCTCATTCTGTTTTTTGTAGTGCCTTTGTATTGGCTGATACCGGGGACTGAAACGCTTCTGGCATTGCAGGCCGTAGTAATCGCCGCAGGGGCCATACCTATCTACTTCTTTGCGCGACGTTTACTGAACAGTTCTTTACTTGGCTTTCTGTTCGGAGTGGTGTGGCTCGTTAACCCCGCGGTCAACGGCACGAACATGGAGAACTATCACCCCGATTCCTTTTTGGGACTGCTGGTCCCGATTGCAATGGTGTGCGCATTGTCAAAGAAGTGGCGTGGGTACTGGATTGCTCTCGTGCTGTGCCTATTGGTGAAGGAAGACGTCGTTCTAATCGTGTTGCCGCTCGGCGCACTCATTGCATTACGTGGAGATATTCGCCGCGGAATCATCACGATGGGAGCAGGTATAACTGCCTCTTTGGCGGGGATGTATTTGCTAATGCGCAGCCTCATTGGAGTTCCCACACGTAACGGATGGCGAATCCCGTTCGGAGGGGTATGGGGTTTTATCAACGAGACATTCACGAACCCTACGAATGTGTATAGATATCTCACATCAGAAGGTCGTCTGATGTATCTCTGGAAGATGTTTGCCCCATTAGCGCTGATGAGTTTTCTAGCACCAGAAGTTGCGGCGGTGAGTTTCCTTGTTATCGCATTCAACGTCATCAGTAATTTCTGGTATCAGTTCCATATCGAGTATCACTATTCAATTGTTGCGGTTCCAGCACTTGTACTTGCTGCAGTAGTGGGGGCTGCCCGACTACCAAAACGTTGGAAGTATGGCGTTGTTTGTGTCGTAGCAATGTCGTCGTTGGTTGCAGGGTATTCATGGTCGTATGTTCCGTTTCGTGCCTCTGAACTGCCACATTGGGGAGCACAACATCCAACGGCAGTAGCCGCACGAGACATTCTGAAAAAGCTGCCCAAGGATGCTGTCATCTCGGTTCAATACTCTTTGGCGCCTCATGTGGCCCATCGAAAAGAGATTTACCAATTCCCCAATCCATTTCGTACAGTGCTGTACGGAACGGATGTTTCACGGGAGGGGGAGCGAAACCCGCGAGCAGACGGGGTGCAGTACGTGGTTCTGTCTCGCCAGCGCGATGATGAGACCGCCAAGGATTGGGC
>Ga0207909_1000076_pt1 | contig 38640 bp, 53 predicted proteins | sample LakMenEpi05May10_FD_150672 | JGI IMG/M metagenome (GOLD analysis project Ga0207909, IMG submission 150672) | Freshwater microbial communities from Lake Mendota, WI - 05MAY2010 deep hole epilimnion (SPAdes) | ecosystem: Environmental > Aquatic > Freshwater > Lake > Epilimnion/Euphotic zone ...
CCCAACAAAGTTTCTTTACCTCGTGAAGTTCTACCACCATTAGGTTTTGGTCTGCGTCCCAACAAAGTTTCTTTACCTCGTGAAGTTCTACCACCATTAGGTTTTGGTCGTCGTCCCAACAAACTTTTTTCATCATCATTATAAGCCATAATAATCTCCTAGCCTAGAAAGTTTCCGTGTGTATCTTGATGTTTACGCAACTTATTTCTTGCAGCACGCTTAGAAGCAGCATCAGGTGCATTCTGCATTCTAGCCTGAAGGTTCATTTGAGTTGCTTTCTTTGTAGCATTACCTTTTGCTCGTTGCGAACCAGCAAGATTTCCTTGACGAACAACCTTTTTAACTTCCTTTTTAGACATAGGAATCTCTTTACCACCACGACCTTTTTTGGTGCCTTTAGTAGCAGCAGCATCGCCAAGACGAGTAGCCCTCAAAGTTCTTTCTTGCGCTTTAATAACTTTCTTACCCATTTCACGCTGTGCAAGAATGCGTCTAGCAGCAGCAATCTCTTCAGCAACAGTTAACTTCTTAGAAGCAGCCTTACGAGGCTTTGTTGCCTTCTTAACAGGGGAACCATCCCAATTTTTGCCTTGCTTAGCCATACGCTGCATATGCTTATCAGCATCAGCAGAAATAGATTCTACTTCACGACGCTTAACTTTGCCACGAACAAGTTGCTGTTCCATCTTGCCTGCTTTGGTACGCATACCAGAAACAGCAGGGTTACCTTTTGATTCCAATTTGCTAACAATACGGTTTGCTTGAGTCTTTTTTGCTGGACCTTTAGCACCAGCCAAAGCCAACTTCAGCAATCTTGCAAGGTCATCACCAATAGGTAATTTAGGTTTACGAGCCATTATATAATCCTTAATATGTCAGACTAGGTGGGGGAAATACATCCCCCACCATTGTCCTCTTTGTTCTACTGCTAATTAAGCAGTCTTGGCTGTCAACTTGCCTTGCTTCTTACGGTTACGGATTGTAAGGTTACCGTAGCACATAATCAAAGCGTAGCGTGCATCCATATTTTCAGGGCGTACGAACTCCGTGTTGGAGAACCACTTACCTGAGTGACCCACAAGTGACATATACTTTGAGTTAACAAAGAACATATTGCCAGCAGGTGCGTGGACATCGTAAGTTACAGGCGCAGCCTTGAACAGCAAGTTCTGGAATCCAGCGTTTGCTGTCGCAGTGTCCGTGTAACGAACCTGTGGTTGCAGAAGTGACTCGTATTTCTCAAACAAAGTTTGAGTAGTAAGAACCATATCGGGATGGTCGTTACCGACTGATACAGTGTTGTAGGCTGTAGCCATTTGTGCGAGGGTCAAAGCACCAGCAGTGTTTTCCTCGTACGAACGCCACCAGTCATTATCCTGACCAGTTGCTGAGTTGATACCACCAACGGTGTTGCCTGATTCAATCAAGTTTCCAAGACCGTTCCAAGACTTACCTGAGTCTGTACCACCAGCACCAAGGGTGTCGGTTCCGTTACCAAAGAACATCTGGTTGAAACCTTCACGCATAGACTCTTCAGCCTGCATAATTTTGGCTTCAAGCAAGTTAATGATTTCCTGCTCACCGTTGTTCTTTGCCTCTTCAATACCAGAAATTGCAATGCTAGCAGCGTACTGCTTCCATTCAAATTCTGCTGCTGAAATACCACTTTGTGGTGTCAACGAAATCGTATCGTAACCAGAGTATGGAGCCACAGTTGAGTTCTGACCATAAATCAGAGGCTCAACAATCTTGGTACCACCATTAAGCATACGAATACGACCCTTGTTCATAAGGTGGTATGTAAGTGGGCGTGCTGTGAAGATGTTATCAGTCAACTGGTCACGATAGTTCGCAAGTGTTGTTGAAAGAAGGGCATCAAAGTTACTGTTTCCTGCTGGCATTTTATTTCCTCCTAGAAAATATTAAAAATTAGCGTTTAATTGTCTTTTAGCAATCATCCAAGCATCTGAAATATTAGTAATAGGTTCAACAGCATCAGTTGTAGTACTCGCAGTAGCCGAAGAGCCACCAGAAACTACACCAGCCTCACGCTTAGCCTCAACAACAGAATTTTCTTTCTGTTGTTTAATCTGTTGCGCTTGACTTTCCAACTCACGCTGCTTCATCATTTTATCAAAAGCCAGTTGCTTATATATTGCTTCTAAATCGGTTGAGTTACTGCGTAAAGCAGTCTGCACAACCTCATTTGTGTCAAAATCAGAATATCTAGCCTGCAAACGGGAAATTTCTTTCTCAATCTGCTGTTGAGACTGATACTCTTCAAACTGTGCCAAACGCTGGTCCAACTCACGGATTCTACGCTCACTAGGGTCCATATCCTCTTCATAGGAAGAGTCTATCAATTGCTGTGCTTGCCCTAAAGTTACGCCGTAATGACGGCTTAACAACTCTAGAGTGGCAACAGGGTCACTATCAAGTGCTGTCTGCAATGAACTAGCAAAATTGAGAGATTCTCTCTGCTGTGCTAATTCCTGCGTCTTGCGTGTATAATCTGCCTGTCGTTGATAACCAGCAATCGCCTCAGAAAGAGGAATATGCTGCTCCTCACCATCAAATTTTACAGGGACTCTATAATTAGAGTATTCTGCAACATCCAAAGATGGGCTATCATCTATATGACTATCCTCACTGGAACTAGTTGACCCTTCGGGTTCTACATCAGATATGGGTGCGAAATCTTCGCTCATTTTGTTTTTCTCCTAGAGTCCAAAAAAGGTTGCTCATACCTATAGGGAGGTTGTTCCCTATTGGGGTGGAAGTTGTCCTTGCATTGGAGGCATACCACCCGATTCGGGTGGCATACCTCCACCCATAGCCTCTGGAGGAGGTGGGGGTGCTTGGACAAACTTCTCAGGATTCTTAATATTAAAACCAACCTGAAGAACATAAGCAGCCAGTTCTTGCATATTGATAATGCCTGAACCAGCGAACGGTGCCATAGCATCCACAATCTGTAGAGCCGTTTGACGACGCTGTGCTTCGTTATGGGGTTGTGTTGAGCCACCAACTACTTCAAAGTCAAAGTCGCCTTCTAGGTATTCACGGTCAAATTCAACCCAAAACGGTTCACCGTCTTTACCCACAATACGGGCAACTTGCTTACCAGTCATAAATTGCTGAGCCAACATAAGCATACGGCGAGCAACCTCGCCAATACTTAACTCAACAATAGCCAATTTATCGGCAGTACGAGAGTTGGCAGCATCCTGAACAGCACTGATTTCTGTTGCTGTACGACGAATCTCAGGAATGCCACCATTCATAAACTCAGGCAAACCAGTAATACGGTTAATGTCGTTAGTAATCAAATCGGACTGACTATAGAATTCTGGGGGGCTGATAACAGCAGGGAATGCTGTTACCACGCCACCCAACGGTTCATCAGACACGACAGGCACCATAACATTATCATCATCAGATTCTAGGGCTGTACGACCAAATTGGTCAAACGCTGATTCTTTATAGAGATATTTACGAGAAAACTTCTTACGATGATTCATCATCTGCGTACGAGTTTCGTTCAGTTCCTTCTGTAACGGTTCAATCTGTTCAAGGTCGCCAATAGGGTAAAAGGCATCTGGAACATCATAGTTACGCAACATAACAAAAGGATGTCCAAACGCATACGGCATCTTCGTAGGTTTAATAAGGAACACTTCACTGTTCTCACTGAAAACACACATTGTCTTACTACGGATGTCATAATACTCCCATATTTCAGCATAACCATAATTTTTGTCGTAAACCTTACGCTGACTAGGGTCATCAGAATAACGACTAACAGCCATAATAGTCACATCTTCACGCGCAGTCTTGTTATAACGCTTATCGGACTTTACCTCGGCAATAGGGCGACGGATACGCTGTGCAATCCATTTAGCGTCGTGCATACTTGTAGCATCAGCATCAATAAACACATCAAAAGGGGACACCCGTTCTGCGAACGGAGAGTCCTGAGTTATGACAGAATTACTAGTAGATTCGCCACCAGCAACAGGGTCACTATAATCATCCTCAGTATTTTCATAGATTGCTCCCTCTTCAACAAACCTATAACCAGTTTTAATCCATCCGTGACCTACAATAAGTAGGTCTTTAACGGCACGACGAAACTCTTCACGAATATTACGGTACTTCCACCAGTAGTTAACCACAGCCTCAGCCACAACAGCATTAGGTGCATTCTCAGGTTTTTGTGCATTAACGGTAATCTTGGGGTAGTTCACAGCCACAGCAGGACCAATAACATTAATAGTGGAAAACGAAATGTTAATCAACATTCTGTCCTCGTCACTATAATGGTCATAATGCTTACCCTTGTAGATGTCAACAAGACGCTTCCAAGTAGCGTCGTGTCCTTCATCTTTACGCCACTTTCGTGATGTCTCAATATGTTGACGATATTGAGCAAGTATTTCCGATTGTGATTTACGAGCCATTATTTAACTGTACGACCAAAAGCAGCATCATTAGGGTTCAACCAGCGAACCACAGGAGGCAGAAAGGCTGCTGTAATGGCAGCCCAAATAGCCTTGGGAGAGGTTTCGCCAGCCAACACAACCGTCAGAACGGTTGCAGCAGATGAACGGACATAAGAAGCAAAAGCGCACTTTTGTTCCTGAGTAATATTAAACTTCATTTCTTTTTCACTTTCTTTTGTTTAGCCGTTTTAATTGCAACAGCAGCCTTTTTAGCATCTTTCATACCTTTAGCAGTGTAAGGAAATGTTTTGTTTCCAACTTTTGGCATTATTTCTCTTTTCCTTCGTGCCAACCAATATGGTTGTCAATTTTTGTTCCAACTGCATCAACCTTGTATATTACCCGATTAAGCAGTTCCCGACCTTCACTATGTTGGCTTGAGTTTTCCCTACGCAACAACTGCATAAGAACCATTAATGGACCACCAATAACGGCAACCAAAATGGGTACAAGCCACGATTCCATTTAAATCCAACGAGTCCCGACAGGTTCAGCCGTTATACCATTGGCAGCAGCGTCAGACACAGTTTTACGCTGGATTTCCCCAATAGTAGGACCACTAAAGACTTCTTTTCCGTGTGTGAAACCAATACGAATGCCACGAATGTGGCATTTAAAACAAACTTCACCCCGTTTTTGCTTGACTTCGTGTGCTATTTCACCACAATCAGTACAAATAAATCGTTTTACTTCCATAATAATAGATAGTTTGTTCCCTAAAGAGGGTTTTTAGTGTCTCCACGAATATTATGTGCGCCAATTGGCATTTTAGCAGTTCCTTGCTCACTGAAAAGGTGCTGTTCCCACCACAATAGGCTATTTTTGGGTACGGGGGTGTCCCCCCGATACTCGGACAACCAAACATACTTCAACATCTGGTTGGCAATAGCCAAAGACATCGTTCTGTCGTCGTGAGGCGACCCTGAAGTCTTTCCGTTGTCCTTGCGAACATAAGTACGCAACTCTCCAATGGTTTTGTAGCAGTAAATGGTTAGTTCGTCGTTACGGATAGCAGCCGATAATTCGTCAATACACAACGGTTTGGTAACCGTTGTGGTTTTCCAACCCATAGTTTCAGTAGCCTGAGGGCTGCGTTGAGTAATTTTACGCTGACGGTAAAGATTACGGTAGCCAGCCCGTTGGGCAGCCTTAATTGTGGTTAAACCGTGGTTGTTTGATTCAATACATAACAAAGCCTGATTATACCACCAAGCCAAATCAGCCAGAATTTCGCCAAACACATCAGGTTCACAATGTCCGTGCCAATGAGCCATAACTTCACCAGTTGTGGCATCTATAATGTGGGCAGAACTATAATCACCATAACTAAGTCCTTCAGCAACATCAGCCCCAATACAGTACACACTATCAGGACTAGGAAAACCCCAAATGCTAAGAGGACCATCTTCTTCCTCACGGAACTCATAATTCTTATCAGAATAAGTATGCAAATATCCCTCAAGAGGTTCAATAGTGGCAATAGCATCCAACAGGTCAGTGTCAAATACAGGGTTACCTGATTTGACGAAAGCCTCTTCAGGGCTGCGAGGGTATTCTTGATGCAACTGCCACGACTGCATATTCTTTGACTTAACTAGGTACCAGTCCTCGTCACGGTCACCAGCAGACCAAGGAAAAAAGATTCCTTCAAATTGGTTTGTTCCCGTTTGGGAACCAACCCACATTTGGTGAAAGAAGTTACCTGAACCGTTTGCAGTGGACAACCCGATTACACGCCCACCGACATCGGCAATAGGTTCAATAGAAGCCCACGCTTCCTCAGGGTTAGGAAGGAAAGCCCATTCGTCAACAATAACTAAATAAACAGATTCACCACGAGCAGGGTCAGAACCACTAGGCAACGATTCAATAGCAGACTCATTCTCAAACATCATCTTCTGCTGATGGTCACTGGTCTGTTTAGGTCCTCGTTCTTTCATCCACTGAGGAAGAAACCTGAAACCATATTTAGATTTAGCAAGCAACTTAACAGATTCTCGTTCGGTACGGCTCAACATAACAACAAAACGGTCAGGTTGAAAAAACACTAACCAAAAAGCGTATGCAGCAGCCAAAGTGGAGAAACCAATTTGGCGTGCTTTCAAGACAATACTGTAGCGTTCAGACATCCAAGTTTCCATTGTTTCTGTTTGTGCTTCACGCATAGCAAATTTGATACGCCCTTTTTCGGGGTGTTTAATGTACCAGTAGTTTTCGCAGAAATAAACAAATGCTTCTAGTTGTTGTTCAACTGTTGCGTTTTCTGGTCCACGACATAAACGCCATTCTCGTTCGTTAATTAATTGTTGTAAATCCATAAGTTAATATTTAAAAAATACCTGTTGTTGCTAGTTTGTTGTGTAATTCCATTGTCTGTTGAATGTTTTGTTTTACAATATAAACGGCAAAAGGTTTATCTATTTTTTCCACTACAGACAAAACGCCATTATGGATGGAATCTAAGGCTTGTTTTTCGTTGTTAATTATTTCTTGCAAATTCCAAGAATCGGGATACAAAGAAACTAAAGCAGACAAACAACGATATGCCATTTTCTTTTTAATAAACAAATCAAGAGCAGCGTTTAATGGCTGTACATTACTAGGTCGCACACGGGCGTTGGGGTTTCCTTTTATAAACTCAGCAACATACATATCTGTTTGATATTCAACAAGAGACCAGTCAAAATCAAGTTTATTCAAAAACTCTTTAGCAGTATTAGAAATAGGTTGTGTGTTGCTAAATGGTTCTTCATTAACAACAGCCCATTCGGTAATTAATTTTAAGGCTTCAGATATTGTTGAACCAGTAAACGGCAATGTTGCTGCGTTTACATACCTAGAACCCTGTTCGTCGTGGTTCTTGTGTTGTATGTAAAATAAATGTCCTACGCCTTCAACAGAAAAAATTGTTTCGTAAACAAGTATTTCAGAAAAACTATGAATAAATGCTTCTTCAACATTTTCAATAACATTAAAACCCATAGGTCCAAAACGCGTGTTATCGCAACGCCATTCTTCTTCAAGAGCAATTACTGTTGAACCAGAAAAAACAAAAAAACCTTTGTCTTTGCCATCAACAGGAACATCGTAAACATTCATTATGTTTTCAAACATTTGAATGTTTACAACTTCTTCAACCCCGTCTGCAATAGCATACAAATTATGTTTTGCAGTAAATGAAATAAAGTTATTTATACCCAAAAGAATATGTCCGTCGTTCATTTTAAAACATTTGAATTTTAAAAATTGTTCGTCTCCTACTGGTGTTCTACGGACAAGAGATATCGGTCCTTGTTTAATTTTGTCCAACATAAACCACATTGAATAGTTGTTTAATTGGTCTATTGAAAAGTTTGTTAATTCCATTTTTTATCCTTATGGTCCATAATATTTAAAAGCAATTGCGCCTGCAGAACCGTCTGGGTGAGAAGTCGGGTCGTATGGTGAGTTATATGCTTGAGCCGATGCACCATTGCCGAAACCTCCTGCACCAGCAGAACCAGCAAATTCAGAACCACCATCGTTGGCTGCTCCACCACCACCACCACCACCAACATAATAGCCGTATTGTGTTAAAGTGCCTATTCCACCATTGCCACCATATGCAGTTCCTCCGAAGGTGTTTCCAGCAATGCTTCCGTTTCCACCACCACCACCAGAACCACCACCACCACCACCAGCAGTAGTAATGGCAATAGATTTGGGGGCAGGGTCGTTAATGGTGTTGCCTGTCCCACCACCAAATCCAGAACCAGAAGAGCCACCAGTTGTTGAGTTGGCTGCTCCACCACCTGCACCAGAAATACTAGTAAAAGCAGCCCCAGACAAAGTTGAAGCACTACCAGCAGTGGGTGTGTTTCCAAGTGCAGTTTGAAAAGAAACACCTCCACCACCTATGGTTCCACTGACAGTTAAATTGGATGAATTAATAAACGCCCTAGAAGAAACAAGGGTGCATTGTCCTCCTCCACCACCACCTCTAGCACAACCACCTCCACCACCAACAACAAAAATATCGTATAGCGATGGAATAATAGTAGAACTACCAGTAGGGGTAATGGTTGGAATAGTAATTGATGAGTTAGAAGTCCAACCAACATTTTTCAAACTCCAAGTAGTAAATGAAGTAGAAGAACTAATAACAGTTCCTATTCCGTTTGTGGCTACGGCACGAACATCATAGGAAACTCCAGCAGTCGGTAAACTGGTTTGGTTTGAGTAAACGCTTTGGCTACCACCAGTCAAACCAGTAAGTGTTGAACCATCTGTCCAAGTGGAATCAACAGTTTTTTTAAATTGAAACTTAACGCTTGTTGTTTGTAGGTTTGGATTTACTGTTGCGTTGAATGTGGCTTGGTCTTGGTTAAAGTTAGTGACAGCATTAATGGTTATCGTAGGCAACGAAGTTATACTTGAAGCAACTATTCCTCGTCGGATAGGCATTATGCACTCAAATCGCCCAGAAGGACATAACTATTAGAACCAATACAAAACAATGTTGCAGAAGAATACTGAGTGCGAAGTTTCAACGCTGGTGTACCAACAACGGTTGCACCACCAGCAGCAACAGTAACCTGACCAGCCCCAAGGGCTAATAGGTCAATGCTTTGACCAGCAGTGAAACCAAGAGAAGTACCAACAGTAACAGTTACAGCACTAGCATTATTTAAAGTCACCATTTTACCTAGGTCATCTGCAAGTAACTGGTAAGTTGTCCCCGTCTGTGTATTCACAGTTTGAGTAGAGTTAAATCCACCAGTAGCACCAGTTGCCCCTGTAGGTCCTGTGGGACCAGTGGGTCCAATAGGACCAGTATCACCAGTTAAACCAGTTGGACCAGTCGGACCAATAGGTCCAGTTGGACCAGTTGGTCCAGTCGGACCAGTCAGTCCTGTAGCACCTACAGCCCCTGTAGCACCAGTCGGACCAGTAGGTCCAGTATCACCAGTCAAACCAGTTGGACCAGCAGGTCCCGTAGCACCTGTCGCTCCAGCAGGACCAGTAAGACCTGTTGGACCTGTTGGTCCCTGAATGCCTTGAATGCCTTGTGCGCCAGTAGCACCAGTTGGACCAGTAAGCCCTGTATCACCAGTAAGACCAGTTGGACCTATCGGTCCAGCAGGACCTGTTGCTCCAGTCGGTCCAGTGGCACCTGTAAGCCCCGTAGAACCTGTTGGACCTGTTGCCCCTTGTGGACCAGTCGCACCTATCGGTCCAGTCGCTCCTGTGGCTCCTGTGGCTCCTGTGATGCCTTGAATACCCTGTGGACCCTGTGGTCCTATAGGACCAATGGGTCCAACAGCACCTTGTGGACCAACATTGGCTGCTGCGACAACGGTGACAAGTGCAGACGATACGGCATTATTGGTAATTGTTCCAATTTCAATTTCAATATTACGAATAGCCATAACTACCGAGTCACATCAGCAAGAATAGTACACTTTCCAGCAACCAAAGTAGTTACCACACCACTCAAGGTTCGTTGCAAATCCCAAAACGCTGTTCCAGCCGTCAAACCAGCAGTAGAAGCCGAACTAAGAGTTAAAGAAACCTGACCAGCAGCAGCATTAGTAATAGCGCAAGAAAAAGAAGCAGCAACAGTGGTAGAGTCTCGTTCATAACGAATTTGAGACAAAAAGGTACTACCAGTCAAATCAATAGCAGCACTAGCCGAATCCGTCAAAGTAATATTAAAGACTTCGGTATCTCCACGCATAATTGTAATATTTTGTTTTGCAGGAACCATACTATTATGTAATCCGTTCTAATCCGTGTCTCTTAAACGCTGAATTTTGAGGGGTATATCATTAAACCAACATTCAGGGCATTCCCGTAAATCATCAGGATACTCACACCCACACTCAAGACATTCAGTCAGGCGAGCCATTAGATTCCAACCTAGCAGCCTTCTCGGTAGAAGCGACGCTAGCAATTAACTCTTCCAAGTCCTTATCAGAGATTTCAGCCAAAGACTGCGTGTGAGTAATATTTACTTGTTGAGGAGCCAACTTATTAGTAGCCTGAAGATATAGTTGGGCTGCCTTATTGTCGCCACCGAGCGCACGCTGGTATATCGTGTCCATCAGTTTCTGGGTGCGTTCGGGGCTTCCTTGTAGTTCCTCTACTCGTTTTTGCCATTCAGCCTTAAAGTATGGTTTCTTTTGCCAGCGTCTTAGGGTTGCGCTGTCCACGCCTTCTTGCTTGGCATAGGCTTCCTGCGTGGCAGGCTGCCTCATAGGGGCAGGCACTACTAGCCAGTTCAGGTATTTTTCTTGGCGTTCATCTAGGTGGTTTGATTCCATACTATTAGGGGTTTTGTTCTACTAGACCGTTAGTCTAGAATTTGGGTTTAGAACAACGGGGGGGATTATAGGGGGGGTAAAGCATTACTGTGAACTTGCGTTCGTGAGATAAGCAAGTTCGTATAGTCCCTATAAAGGATAAGACTATTGTAAATCCACAATCTGTGGATTTACGGCTAGACTATAATGCGTGGACAACCAATGAGTATACAAGGGCAGATAGATGGACTCGGAGAATGGCAAGAGGTTAGGGTACGATGGCGAGATGCCTACAGTCCAGCCTCAGGTTGGCATACTACAGCAGATTATGAACCAGAAGATTCCGTTGCTACGACAATTGGCAGGGTATGGGTTGGATGTCAGGAGCATTACCTTACTGTTGTTGGTACTATTTTTGAGTGTGAGTTACCTAATCCCGAAACCGTTGGAGACATTAATCATATCCCTCTTGGTTGGATTCTCAGCGTTGACCCTATTACCCCCTATAGAAACTATACAGAAAGCATATAGATGGCTGCAAAGAAAGATTCCCGACTAACCCGTGCAGGCGTATCAGGATATAACAAACCTAAAGCCACACCGACACACCCTACGAAGTCGCACATTGTCGTAGCCAAATCGGGTGGGCAAATTAAAACAATCCGATTCGGACAACAAGGTGTAAAAGGTTCACCCAAAAAACAAGGTGAATCGGCAGCCTACGCCAGTAGGCGTAAACGATTCCAAACACGCCACGCCTCCAACATAGCACGAGGACCGATGAGTGCAGCCTATTGGGCTAACAAAGTTAAATGGTAAAATAAGGCGAGGACAACCCACCCCACCCCCTAGTGCCACCCGTCACACAAGGGTATCCATAGCACCCCCCAAACCATCCCCGATAACGCATCGGCTCTCCATCCCCTAGTACTTAGACATACGCACGCCCGTACCCCCCCCTGCCCCCCTAGCACGCAGGAGATTAGCCAACAATTATAGGTGTTATAGACCATAATCACCCCATAATCGGCAGAAAATAGAGTGCATTCAGTGCGCACGCTACCCAAGCGTGACCCGTGTGTGTCGTGATGCCTAGGTATGTGCGTGCATTATGCGTGATGTGAAACCGTGTGTGCATTATGCGCCTGTCAAGTTTCGCGTGTGCTGGTGTGACGGTGAAACCGTCGTGTGTGCGCTAGGCGTGGTCGTTGCGAGGCAAATTTTTTTTATTTTTTTTTCCCTTATGCCACAAGGGTTAGCCGATGACTGTTCGCAAATTGACTTGCAAGTTCCGAAAGTGTCGTTTACAGTGGTTGTCGTCGGGTCGCCGTTTCGGTGGCTCGGACTCAGTGTCACAGGATGAGTGCTGAGAGACCTAGTGTGTCGTGTCGGGATGACCGTTTACCTAGGCTATTGCGAATAGCGATTATGCGATATTGCGTTGCATTATGAGGTTCGCTCTTATAACTATCTACGATAGTCACAGGGCATAATTGGTTGCCACGACTGTCACTTATCGTAGATAAGTTACGACGCAAAAAGTTCGGCTGTTCTCACACGACTAAACGGTAAGCATTCTTACCGTTCTTGCGCTGACATCGCAGACACGGATTCCCTACGGGAATTGGTTCAGTGTCCCTTACTGTCCTCGCTTGCGCTGACATCGCAGATACAGACCACCTTTGGTGGTTGGCTTAGTATCCATTACTGTCCTTGGGGCAAGGCTAGTGCCAAGAACCTACGGTTCTTGCAAGTGCAATTCTTGCTTGTCCACCACTACTTCGTAGTGAAACTATCCCTATTATAATTTACTGGAGGTAAATTATGTCCCTTACAATTACCCAACAACAAAAACTTGTAGAGCGAGCCACGGAGTGGCTCGGTCAGGACATCAAAAATGTCTCTGACATTTTTGTTCCACAGTCGGCTATTGACTGGGGTTTTTGCTTTCACCCTGAGTATTGTGACGAAGTCACCGAAGTTGAGGCTTATAACGCCGAAGGCGTTACTGTTTTGTTCCTCAATGCTTCCTACGAAGTAGTTGCTACGGAATTCGTAGAATACACCGTTGAAAACGACGCTTTTCTTTCCTACTAATTAGTAGGAAATACAACATCCACCCACAAGATAATTACTGGAGGTAATTATGTCCCTAGAGACAAAAGCGAAACTTACGGTTTCTAAAGAAAAACGAAAAGTTGAATTTTCGTGGACAAACGAGGCTATGACTCGTAGAGTCAAACTGTCGGTTTATCACTCACCTGAACGGAAGCATTTTTGGGCTTGTGTAAGTCGTTCCGACTTACGAATGTCGGGCAACTTTTCAGTTGAGGAATACGAACCGTTCCGTGACATTATGCAACTTGGCAAGGAATCTGTAGACAGATTCTCATTCGGTAAGTTGCAAAACTACGCTGGACAAGTCCTTATGGACTTCTTGGATTCCGACAACGAATGGAAAACCGAGGCAGAAGCCCTAGTTTCCTAGCCTTTGGCTAGTTTCATCTCAAGATGTTGTGTCGCAACACCACTAACGAAGTGGTGGTGTTGCTACACAACGACCATAATCGCCCCGATTCTTTACCTAGGAGGTAAACAAAATGGCAAACAAAAAACCAACCATTCTTGCTGTAGATACAGCAACTAACCGAGTGACTTACCGAGAGTATCTTCACACTACTAACAAAACAGACCGTTGGTCTTTTTTGTCCAAGCAAGCCAAAATTGCAACATTGCAATTTATGGGACATAAATTCGTTGGTAAACCACCAATGCACTTTGACAACGCAGAATTGGAAATGGCGTATGTTGTAGCCCAACGACAGTATTGTCCAAGCCCTACTGGTTATGAACCAGTACCACCTAACACAGAATCGGAGATTCCAGTGCCACCAACACCAAAACCACAACCCAAGCCCACCAGTTCCACTGGTGGTTTGGATGACATTCTTCGTGGTGTCGTTGCCGAAGTCCTTGGGGACTTCGTTCCCGAAGTTGACCCTGCCAAGGTTGCTAGCATCGTGTCAACTTTGTTGACACCAACTCTCACCACAATGACCGAGGCAACATCCCAAGTTGCAGAACTTCGTTCTGCTATTGACCGACTTCGCCCCAAGGTAACTGAGATACATCTCAGTGACAACGAAATCATCAAGTTGGATGGAATCCAACATCACCAATTCCCTAAGGTACTTAGTGGAATTGCCAACGGTGAACACTTGTACCTTGTAGGTCAAGCAGGAACTGGCAAGTCCACAATTGCCGAGAATGCCAGCAAGTCCCTTGGACTTGACTTTGCTTCTAAGTCCTGTTCCAGCCAGTCAACTGAGGCTAGCCTTTTAGGCTACATGTCGGCTACTGGTAATTATGTCGGAACACAGTTCCGAGAGGCATACGAAAAAGGCTTCGTCTTTTTGCTGGATGAGGTTGACAACGGTAACCCGAACATTCTCACTGTTCTAAACAGTGCTTTGTCCAACACTTTTATGGCTTTCCCCGACGGTATGGTCAAGCGTCATAAGAACTTCGTTCTTATTGCAACAGCCAATACCTTTGGTAACGGTGCAACTTCCGAGTATGTTGGTCGTAATGCTTTAGATAAAGCATTTATGGACAGATTCACCACCATAACCGTTGGTTATGACAGTGATGTAGAGCAGGCTATGCTTGACTCTGTCTCAGGGCTTGACGCTAATCTTGCTAGCAAGTGGCTAACTATCGTTCGTCGTTGTCGTGCCAATGTTGAGACCTATGGTCTCAAAGTCATTGTGTCGCCTCGTGCCACCCTAAAGGGTGCTAAGTTGCTTCGTGACAAGGATGTTTGGAACATCCACGAGGTGCTTGACGCTACAGTGCTTGCTGGTTGCAAGGATGACCAACGAGCCAAGATTATGGAAGGCATCACCCTTTAGGGTGGTGCTGACCATAGCCCATTCATTCCACTATCTAATTTACTGGAGGTAAATTATGGAAAACAAAAAACTTTACAAGGACATAACGCTTGGCGAGGGCAGGGGTGACCAAGTCACTATGTCGCTCTTTGAGTCGCTTGGTGATTATGCTCGCCTTGCTGGTAGCAACCCCAACCCTAGCCGTACTGGTAGCGACCAACCGTTTAGCCCTCGGTTCAATTACAGCAATTCACTTGCTGAATCAGTAGAATTATGCCAACACGGTTGGCAAGCCGTACGACCTGATGTTGACAAGTTGCTTGGCGTTCTAGAAGAACGACTGACCGACGCTTTTGGTAGTTACTTTGTAACGGAATACCAAACAAGTGGTGCTGTTGTGGATATGGGGCGTTTCGTCACTGGTGAACCTGAATGTATGTTGGAATTCGTACAAGAGCCACAAGCGAGAATGGGTCGTGTTGTCAAAATTGTTGTCAACGCTAGTTGTTCTTGGAACATTGACCAACAACTCATTCTGAATCGTGGCGTAGCCATTCTAGCCCTCATTGACACTATCCATAAAATGGGTGTCGGCATTGAGTTATGGTGGGAAGAATCTGCTAGTGCAGCGATTCACTTTACCAATTTGGTAAAGTTGCACGACAGTTCAGAACCTATGGACATTGACGCTATTATGTTTGCTTTAGCAAACCCTGATATGCTTCGTCGTTTGCAGTTCTCAGTGCAGGAACAACATCCGTTGGCGAACAAAATGGGTGTTGGTGCTGGCTATGGTTCACCTGCCGACCTTTGGTCGGTACGCCACAAGTTCACCGATTATGATGTTGTAGTTGAGAAACTACAAAATGCCAATGACGAGTTGGCAAATAACCCATTGGAATGGGTTATGTCCACGATTACAGGCTTAGGGTTGGTGGACTGATGAGGTTTCCAAACACGGAGTGTTGTTATGAATGTGGTGAACCTATGTTTGACTTGCAAGAAGTCAATGGCGATTGGTTTTGTCTCTTATGTATAAGAGACAATAAAGGAAAGGAAAATGAAGATGAAAACGAGTGATGATGTCGTTCTTGTAGAACGACACTTTATGCAAGGTGCTTATGAGATACAGGAGGCTTCTAACGAAGGTCGGTTGTATCACCATTGGAATGGCAAAGCCATAATGCGAGGACAAAATGATGAATACATAATCGTTGATTTCAACGATTGTTCTCACCATTCGTTATGTCGGTTTGTCATTGCACAACCTGATGATTCCACACGGGATTACTTCAAGCGTCAATGGGCTAGCCCAAGTTTCTATACCGAATTACATTCGGAACAAGATGTTATTGCTTTCTATAGAAAGCAATATATGCAAGCCATTTTGGCTTCTGAACCACCAAAAACAAAGGAGATAGCATAATGCTAGTGGAAACCCCAACCTATATAGGTTACAAAAAAGACGGTGAATTATGGGCTTTTAGCCCTAGCCCAATGCTCGGTTGTGATGTTGTTTACAACATCAGTAATTGGGCTTGGGAGGATGTGATGTCATTTATGAATGACATTCCTACTGCCGAGAAACTGGAATGGTTGCAACACAACGCAATTTTGTACGACTACACTAGTTTGGAGAACTAGTGGAACGGCGCAATGCACAACTTGAAGTCAAGTTGTCCATAACAGCATTCGTATTCGTAAGTTTCTTTGTAGTGTTTACACTACAAGATTGGACATCATCCGTCTTTTGGGCTAATGCGATTCCTGCAATTGCGTTTAGCCTTGTGTTCCATTTGTGTATAATCTACACTTGGATATCCACTATAAAGTGGATGATGAAATCATTGAAAAATCTAAATAGATTTTAGCGAACCCCCAACGCTAAAAAGCAAGATACTGTGTCGTACCATTCCTAACGAAGTGGGAATGGTACGATACAGTGACCAGAACCCTAAACCCTAAATAATAACTGGAGGTTATTATGTCAATCAAAGTTGGAATGTTCCTACCTAGTGGTAGCAATGTTGAACCCGAACCCTTTTTCTTTCAGAACTATGAGGATTTGCAAAACGCCGTAGGTGGTGCTTTTGATGTTGTCCGTACCGACCTTGGTCGTGAGGATGTCGCCTTGCTTGGTTATGTCAACGACATTGGCTTGCTCACTGACTTGGAATACAACTACCTTGCAACTGCGTTGTTCAAGCAGAATCTTGTCGGCAATGTCGTTGTCACTTGGGGTCTGTCACCTAACGGTGAATACGACGGTGACGATTATGACATCCCTGAGTCAATGGTTGAATTTATTCAAGGTGAACTTGTTCATTCAACAGCAGAGGCTTATAACCTTTCGGTTATGTCTAGCCTTGCTTGCCAAATGGCTGTTGCTTGTGGTATCCGTACCGAGGATGACATTATGGACATTGTTCGTGGTATGAACAGTGCTGACCGTGACGAAGCCACTTCGTGGGCTAAGAAACTGAACGAAATGCTGGAAGCAGTTATTGCGTTTGAAGCCGAGAACCCTGAAGCGTTTGGCGACGCTGTTCAGCGTCTAAACGAAAGCGAGGGATGATGACTTCGTCAATGCAACCCAAGAAAGCCGTGAAGCGTGGGGGGAGTAATCCCCCCACATACCACAAGGCTGGCACTTGGCGTTGTCCACGCTGTGCAAACACCATTGAGGTGTTTGTCAAGATGACCTTTCCCCCTGCGTGTTCTAATCACAAGGGGCAAGGTTCTACAATTATGGAAATGGTAAAAAAATGAGTCACGAATACGACCTAGCAGTCGCTGAATTGTCTTGGCATAAACAAATAGTTATGCCAACTTTTAGGACAACCACCCTTGGTGCGATGTCTGACAACACTTTACAAGTGTTTGTTAGTTGGATTGAAAAAACCCTGAAAGAAAACACTGATAAGCGTTTAGCAAAACAGTCAGAACTTGAACAGTACGAACACGAAAACGGACAAGACGCTCTATACTGGCTCATAAAAGCCGAGTATGACGCAGAGATTATGTGGGTTGCGTATCTTGTTGGAAACAAGACGAAAGCCAAAAATTTGCTTTGCAGACGCATTGAAAACGACGCAAGATATCGTTGGATGAAGTCCGAAGTGAATGGTGACATTCCGTGGGATGATATAGATGACGATTATGACAACTGGTTCTAAAGAAAGAGAAAACAAAATGAGAAAATACCTATTGGTAACAGTTGAACATCCTGATGATGTTACACCACAGCACTTCATAGATATGTGCATAAAGCAACACCTAGTGCAGTTGCTTGCTGACTTGCCTGATGGTTGGGCAGTGTTCTGCGACGACCTGATTACGAAGGAAGAAGAAGCAGGTGGGGTAGTTTTATCCGACGAAGTAGAACCCGAAACAACAGATAATGTTATTCAACTGAATAACTTCAAGAAAGGAAAATAAAATGACATACATAAATGTACCATTTATTATGGAGGATATGCCCGAAGAGGTAGCCATAGAATTGTTTTATGCAATAAAACGGAAGTTGAATTGGGGTGTTATCGCTTTCACCAAACTAGACATTGTGGATGTGCTTGAGGATAACGGTTATGATGTTACGGATGAGAACATTGAACTAGTTCAAACTAGTGGTGTTTGGAAAATGCTAGAACATTGTTGTGCTATTGAAGGAATGGATACCTTGGGGTATCTTGTCCGTGAGGTTATGACAAGCAAAGAAGCAAACGAAGGATAATTATGGAAACAGAACTAGGATGTGGCGTAGCCACACACGATAAGGCGTGTTTGTGTGATGTAATAATCACACAACCCTTGCCACCGTTGGAACAGTGCGTCAGGAATGGCGTAGATGATTTGTTTATGGGGAAAGAACTGGTAGCCCTCAGGGGCTACTCTGCTCCTTGGAACAATCAGACAACCCTTGCCTATTTTGAGGATATGGTCAAGTTTTATGACGCTTATCACGACGGTCAAAAGGCTGGTTATACGGCTAAACATTTAGATGATGTTCCTTGTCTTGTGTATGGCGAATCTGATACGGCGTATGAGAAGTGGGGTAAGGTTCGTGAATGTGTCCAGTATTGTATGGATATGTTTGATACAACCCTTGTGGAAATTCTACTACATATCGGTGTCACTGCTGAGGAATTTATGGATGCTGCCACTACTGCTAAAGCAGGTAAGGGCTGGAATTATGATGATGTGAACCATTTGGATGTGTTGTTTCAAAAGGAGAATTTGAACTTCAACGATTTGGCTCGCCAGTCAGGTTTGACTTTGGAGGTTGTGCGTGGGATACGAAGGTATTGGGATGAACGCCGTAAACGGCTTGTAGGCTCGGACAATCCTGCCCGTGATTACTTCCACGATTTATGCCGTAACACAACCCTTGGTGGTGCTGTTATTGCTAGAATGGTAAAAGAAAGATACCCTGAAGTGAATTATCATTCATCCAGTGTATCTAAATATAGAAATAGAATGGTCAATAAATATAATGCAAAGACAGAATAGTAACTATTGCTATTTGTCCGTGTATTATTGTTATTGTATTAGGACAACCCTTACAAGAAAGAATATAATATGAGATTTGATTACACACGAGGAATTGTGTATGTTAGACAGTCGTGGCTGAACGATTTGATTATCTGCCCTGAAAGGGCTAGATTCAAATTGGCGAAGCCAGATATGTCTGGGGCTAGTGACGCAACCATTATGGGTACAGCACTGCATTATGGTATTGAGCAGGTTCTTGGTGGGGCTAACCCCACCGAAATGGCTGATATTGCTTTGCAACATTGGACTGAACTGAAAGAACAACCGTATAAACAAACAAACCTTGACCCTGAAAAGGGTGAACAGCATATCATCAGTATGGCTAAGGCTTTCACTGATGACATTCTGCCTGAGGTTCAGTTCGGTGGGGATGTGGAATATAAATTCTCGTTCCCACTTGGGATGACTGTTGGCGATTGGGGTGTTTGGTGCGAAGGCACTATGGATTATGTTCAACCTAACGGTGTGATTTGGGATTGGAAAACAGCATCTCGTTCGTATTATGCGAAAGAGAAACAGTCACAAAGCGTGCAGGCAACTGTTTATGCTGCTGCGCTTGTTCAACAGTTGAAAACAGGTTACCCTGTTGATTTCCGTTATGGCGTTATGGTTCGTCAAGACAAACCTAAATCACAGATTGTGTATTTGGAACGAACTGCTGAGCATCAGCGTTGGCTGATGCACACCGTGAAGCCTGCCATTCTTATGGCGTTGCGTATCGGTGTTATGGAAGGTCCGTGGATTATGAACGACACAAGCGCGTTATGCTCGGACAAATGGTGTCCATACTGGTCGCTATGTAAGGGCAACTTCTTGTCTGAGCAAGCATTGCGTTTACCTTTACAGGCACCGTCTATAGAAATTTTTGAGGCGTAGTGACATTCTTGTCTCTACATCTGATATCGTTATCAACGACAACCACACCAAGGAGGTGTACCAATGGTCAGTAAAGACCAATCCATCATTATGCAAGTATGCGCTAAAATTGCGTCAGAGTTAACCCCGAAAGGAGATGATGTCAACGCTAATATCGTTGCCTTTACAGAGGCATACGAAATGGTATGTGACATTATTCTGACAAGCCAAGGCATTGCCTCCAGCAATGCCGAAGCACCACACGCAGAATCACCACAGCAGGAAGAACAAGCGTTCACACAGGCTTTTCCTTCTGCAACACCAGCACCGACACCAGCAACTGGTGGTTTCCAAGTGCGTATCAAAGGCAAGCAACACGGACCAATTCCTGCTTGGTTGAACGACGCTTGTGCAGTCAAGGGTGTAAGTGAAGTGTGGGACAACCGAGACACTCTCGGTGCAAACCCAAAGCGACCTTGGTTCAAATCAACCACAGGTAACGATGCCTTTTGGGCTCCTCGTGGCGCATAACTAAAACAAAGGAACAATATGACTCCGAATTACTCGGAGCGTTGGAACGCACTTGGGCGTGGCGAGATAATCGCCACGCCTGATGTGTCTAACGCCTCAAAAAAACGACATTATTATGAACCACTGGAAGTCGCAGCCGACGACTTTGTTCATTGGGCGCAAAACCCAAACGAACGAGTCTATCTAGGCTTCCCCGATTTAGATAGCGAAATGCGTGGCATAGCCCCATCAGAGTTATGTATGATAAACGGTTATAGCCATTCAGGTAAAACTATGTTGCTTCTACAAATCCTGTTGGCAAACAGAAATCTACCTGTGGTATATTTCTGTCCTGACGAACCACGCACCTTGACACTCATAAAACTGACCTGCATTATGCACGGCATAGATGCCCACGAACTGGAAATGCGTATCGCAGACAACGACCCTGACGCAATCAGGTTGCTTCGTGAAACAGCAAACGAATCGTTTCCTCAGTTGGCTGTCTTTGACCAAATGATGACGCTCAACGAAATGGAACAAGCACTTGGTGAAATCCGTGATATGTGGGGACAACCCTCACTGCTCGTGTTTGACTACTTGGACTTGCTCAGTGGTGGAGGCGAGGACATTCCGTCTAAGGCGAACACCATAAAAGCGTTCGGTAAACGCCATAATATCCCTATGATTGTGTTGCATCAATCTAGCCGTACTGCTGGTGCAGACGGCAAGAAGCAAACAATCTCATCAGGTGCCTATGGTGGCGAGCAACAAGCGACCCACATTATAGGTGTACGCCGTAAGAAGTTTGAGATTGAGAACCACATCCGTGAATTAGAGGAACGACTGGACAAGTCCAACCAAACGGAACGCCTGCTGGAACGGCTGGATGCGTTGCGTTATGACTTGCGTATCCACCAAAACACGGTCACAATCAACCTTGTCAAATGTAAACGCCCCTCATCTAGACTTATGGATGATGTGGACTTTGAGATTGAAGAAGGCACAGGTCGCCTAACACGGCTACCCACAGGTCATCTCGGCACGATACCGACATTGTCTGAACCTGAACCTGAACAATTGGTTCTCGCTGACGATTGGGATTACTGATGAACACAACAGATAGATTTATAAAACTGTTTCGTGGTCGTGGAGATGTTTACGGCTCAGAAACAGGTGGATGCATAAAGATGCCTTTGACTCGTGAAGTGTTTGACGCTCACCTTTCAGGTGACACACCGATAGGTGTGTACCCAATGGTGCCACTCAAAGGCGACTGGTACACCGTATGGGGATGCTCGGACATTGACATAGAAGATATGACTGGTGCGTTCAATCTGCGAGAAGCCCTAGAGGCTGGTGGTGTCCACGCATTCGTAGAGAAATCTCGTAGCAAAGGTTACCACTGTTGGGTGTTTGCTAGTGAGCCAGTGCTTGCTAGCGATATGCGTCGTATGATGCTCGCAGCGCATCAGGTTGCAGACTACCCTGCCCGTGAGGTGAACCCTAAGCAGGAGCAACTCACATCCATAATGCAGTACGGCAACTATGTGCGACTTCCATATCCGAACTATGCAGATATGTCTAAGGCTAATCGGCGTATAATCAACGCAGACGGCACAGCCGTATCGTTGGAACAGTTCCTAGATATGGCAGAAGCCAACCTTAATTCTCCAGACACGATTGCTCGTCTGGCAACTTATTATAAGCCACCACAACCTGACTTCAGTATGGTCACAGACCATCCTGAATCTGACGACTTCAAAGAGATTATGAAGCGTGTATCACCATTGGCTTATGTCATATGGCGTGACGGTCCATTGCCTAACAATGACCGTTCACGAACCCTTGCACGCCTTGCTCACGAACTAGTCAGGTCAGGACTGCACCCTAGTGAAACTAAGATTGTGATTATGTCTGCTGACCAGCGTTGGGGTAAATACCATTTACGCCCAAATATGGAACTAGAGATTGATAAACTTGTTCAACGGGTTTATACAACCTAGAACGGTGGCATTATGCAACACACAATCATTATAGAGGGCAGACCTGTACCTAAGGGTCGCCCACGATTAGGTCGTAGAGGGCGTGTGTTCACGCCTGAAAAAACTCTTGAAGCCGAGGCACGCATCGCAGGTGCGTGGGCTATGTCTGACGGACCAATGTTTGAAGGTCCAGTGCAGATGCGTATTGAGTTCACACCTGAAGGTTGTGAAGTAACAGTTTTAGATTATGAAGTTCCACCAAGTAAACTTCGTGGTGATTTAGACAACTACCTGAAAACTTTGATGGATGGTCTAAACGGAGTGGCGTGGACAGATGACAAGCAGGTCCATTATGTGGAGGCTTGGAAAAAATGACCGACAAACCCCCACCGAAAGGAAAGTTTTCAGATTATGATATTCCAGCGAAAAAGTTCAACTTTCACGACGACCTTAAGTTTGGTCACAAGGGTGAAGCGTTGGTTACCGAGTTCCTCTCTGCAATGGAGGCTGGTGCTTTTGAAGTTAAGACCGACAGATACCGTAATGGCAAGATGGTCTTGGAGATGGAACATAATCCGAGGCTACGCAAAGACGCTGACGGCAAGGCTGTTTGGGAAAAATCAGGGCTGAATGTGACGAAAGCAATGTGGTGGGTTTATGTTTTAACATTAAACGGCAGCGAAGGTGCTTTCCACATTATAAGTGTTCCCCGACTGAAACGCTATCTGAAACTAAACCCTGACAAGTACAACCGTAAAACAATGCAGAACTTTGCTGTACGCAGTGGAAACCCCTCACGAGGATTCCTGTTGCTACCCGAAGATGTATTAGATGTTATGACAAACGCAAACTATGATGAAGTATGACCCACGCAAAAAACTAAACGAAAACTCAAGCGAATGGGAAATCTTAATGATGCCATTCGCATATGAAAACGAAGTTTCGGAGACAAACTGGAAAACCGTTGATATAGTAACCGAATGTTTGTCCACGCTAAACGAAGAGGACCAGCGTGTGTTGTACGAAATCTTTTATGACCGTACAACATACGAAGAACTAGCAAAAAACCTAAATATAAAAGCAAAGTCGCACGCTTGGCGTAAGACCAAAATAGCAATGGAAAGGCTAAAACAGAAAATTATGGAACATCCCGATATGCAACACCTAAGGGATAAGTAATGGCTCATTGGACTAATATGTGTGAGGGTGGACACGAGAACCCTTACGGTTCTTGTGGATGCCACAGTGCCTCAGAGGAACCGTGTCGCTGGTGTGACTGGCACGATTACCACGGTGATTGTGAACCACTGGAAGATGAAGAAGAAGATGACGAAGAGGATTAAAATGACAAACTTGGAAGAATTACAGATTCTTCTAGTAACATTAGTGAAAGAAGCGAAGTCCTACGGACTTCCCAACGCAAGAATAAGTGACATAGAAAATGTGCAAAAATCAATACGAGCAGTGGAAAAATCAAGAGTTGAAAAAAACAAGTGATTATTTCATAAGCAAACAGAAACACCCATCTAGCCGTAATCCGTTGTCGGAAGTTAAATGGGAAACAGTAGCGCACGAACTAGCGTATGTACTAGACCTACTTGAAGATGACCCGAACGATTTGAAAACTTGGCGTAAAGTTTGGAATGCCCTCAAAGTTTATGAAGGGGTAGCCAAAAGTGAATGAAGAAGATTTCAAACCTGAAGATATGAAAGAGATTGAAATGGCATTCGCCAAAACAATCTCCAACTCCAAAGTAGGTTATATCGTAGAGTTCCATATCAGCAGGCTGGCAGCCGAAGAGATGACAGCCGAATGGATACAAGCCCTACTAGGTGATGCAGACGCTATCCGTGCGTGTATGCAGAACTACAGTTTTATAGTTCAACAGATTATGGATGAACTTAAACTGGATTCCGAGTAGTTAACGCTTTGTTATTTCCCCACATTGACTTAGTAGTCTCAATGTGTATCCACGCAGCCCACGACTGACCCATACCGTGTGAGTTAGGTTCAGCCTTTTTCCATCCACGCTTTGGTGTCCAAATGGTTCCACCAACATAATCTACAATCATCTGCACACCATACTGTGCAGAATTAGCCACTAGGTCTTTCATTGCTTTAACACCTACGGCTCGTGAAGGGTAACGCCAATCTAACGCAGCCCCATAATAATGCGTGGACAATGAACCACCACCACGAACTTCACGCTTGTTCACAATCCCCACGCTAGTGCCACCGTAACGCTTTAGTAGGTAATCTTTATAGGCTTCCACATTCGGACTAGCCTTGCCACCGAATCTGGCACGGTCAATCTTTGTGGCTTTCTGCCAGTTGTATTCTTCTGTTTTGTTTACAGCCATATTATGGTTCCTTTGCTATGTCACCCGTACGGGTTAATTCTTTAATTAAATCAGCGATACTGAACTGACGGTTAATTAGTTCTCCACGCTGTTGGCGTGGACCAACCTTCCTTACAGGCACACCAATCTCTGTTAAAAGACTACTCAATGCTCGTTCCTCATATGAGGACTTACCACCTGCAACACCACCAGTTAAGCGTTCCACTTTACCAATCACAGGCAAAGCATTACCAATGCCATATGACAACGCAGGTGCCAACCCTAGTTTACCTTCAGCGTCACGGCGTGTTCCCACACCCACTCGTTCCAGTAGCAAAGCAGCAAGTTTGTCTATGCCTTTAGCCTCATCGTATTTATCGGTAAACGGAATATCCGTAGCCAACTGTTTGTTTAGAAGCATTTCTAACGGAAGTTTAATTTCAGGGTACATCATACCGACAAGACGAGTCGGGGTATAAAGTTGAGCAGCAGATGACTTTAATCTTGTCTGGGGAAGGTCTGGGTTCAAAATCCAACCTTCCTTATTAAGCCCCATAGGTCCACCTTCACGCAAATATGCAGGCATAATCAAGTCAGCCGAAACAGGGTTTCGCTGACGAATGTTTTCATACTGAACATAAGCCTTAGGGCGATAAATTTGTTCAGTCATCTGCAAAGGAATGTTGCGTGTAGTCCAAATCCAAAACGGAACCACAGCACGCATTTTCTCATCTACTTTGGACAAATCGCTATAATCAAAATGGTAGCGTGTAATACGGTAGATAGCCTCATCATAAGACAATCCTCGTTCCAGCGTGTCCAACGCCATTGGGAAACGAGCAGATTGTTCCACAATGTCGTTACCTTTACCAAAGAACCGTGTCACAGGGTTGTTTGTTATCTTATTATAAGCGTCGGCTGCACGCCCACCTTTCAACACAGGTTGCATAGCAATCTCAGTAGTTATACCACGACCTGTAGCATCAACAGCACGCAGTGCTGATTCATACATATCACGAACCACAGGGTCAACAATACCAAGTTCATCAAGCCACTTCTCAGGTCCGTGCTTACGCAACGCCTGCATAGCCGTAACACCCCTAGATATGGTTGTTGCTGGTACACCAGCAACATAATTCATAAAGGTTGAAGAAATAGCGTTACGCATCATAAAGCCAACAGACATAGTTGCCTGTTGCTTAAACAAAGCGTGATAATGAGAAATAGCACGAGTGACTGGTCCTCGGTTCGCTTTCTTCCTTAACGCATCAATTTGTGGTCGGGCAATATCATAAAAATCTTTAGGAACTTCAACACCCAAAGATTCACCAAGTTTTACCCAACCATCAGTGAAGTCATCCATAAGAGTTCCACCGAGAGAACCATCAATAGCCTTGGAAAGAACGGCATCAGAATATGGAATCAAATAAGAATCCAAAAAAGCAAGTTGTGCCTCGTCGGCGTGAAGTTGTTTCACAACTTTTTCCCAAGTTTTAGCCTCAGGAGTGTTGCCAAGACCCTGAATGTTGTTAATCCTGTCACGAACATCATCAGCCCAACGCCTAGACATAGTGCCAGCAGCCCCTGTAGGGGGGTCTGTGGCTATAGCCTGACGCAACAAATCAATGTCCTGTTGCATAGCAACACCAGTCTCATCAGTCCAGCGTTCCAAAACTTTGCGTTGATTAAACAAAGTAGAAAGTCGTTCTTCCTGAACGGCTTTCCTCAGGTTCAACTTTTCAGCCTCAGCCTTACCAATGTTACCGATACGAACCTCAAGGTTCGCAACCAAATCAGTAACCTTAGTTTCTTTTTCGTTAAGAATCTTAATAGCCTTTTCACGAGTAACTTCAATCTTTTTACCCTTATAAGGAATGGTTACAGTACCAAAGTTTTCGTACTGCCTATAAGCAACTTCTGCTTCACGGACACGACGAGAAGCCTCACGCTTAACAGAACCAATCTTGCCACCAACAGACCTAGCCTCACCGACAGCAACCTCACGAGCCGTCAAAGCATCCTGCATTTGACGACCAGCAATAGCAATCTCATCCATTTTTTCAACAGCCCCAAGAGAAGCAGAAACATAATCTGAATTAGCAATAGACTGAACAAACTCGTCACTAGCAGGAAACACAGGACTCATCATTCCATCAACCAAAGTGTTATCCACACTTTCCTTGCCGTACTGACCCACATAAGAAAACCTGTCAGGAAGAATCAACGAATACGAATCTTCAGCCATTGGGTTGTCCAAGCCATAAATTACACGGCTAGGAACAAGCAGGGGTTTCCCTGATTGTTCCATTCCTTCTTCAGCCATAGCCCTCATAAAGTCATTCATCATTTGAACACCGACTTGGTCGGCGTTCTCTAAATTAAGGTCTGCTGCTGCGTGGACAAAAGTATCACGAATAGTGTCAAATGCTTCAACAAGGAAATCATCATCAACAACACCTAGTTCAAACTGGTGTGCGTGCATAGAACCAACAACAGTCATCAAATCATCCAAAGCAGGATAAACCTGTTCAAACATAGGGTCGGTAGCACCGTCACGCAGAACATCATCCCACGCCGTCAAGAACACACCTTCGGTGTCTATACCTGACCTAGATAGTGCATAACCTACTGCTTCACCAACGCCACCTTCAGGGTCCCAGAAGTCATAATAATGTTCTGGTTTACGCATATCGTGAATCACATCATTAGGGATTGCGTGTGCAGCAACGCTACGCCCGTCTTGCATAAACGCATTATGGGCAGCCATAATGTCATCCATAGTCATATTCTCATCACCAGCAACCATAGGTCGGGTTGAGACAACCCTTGGCATAGGGTCAAGGTCAGGGTCAAATTGTCGTGGAACCAAATCATCATAGGTTCCATAAATAAAACCATCTTCGCTATAATCAGCAGCGAAACGAACATCACCCAAAGTTGAGAAACCATCAATCTGTTGCACAAGATACGCTTCAGTGTCAATAAGGTCATTCATAATCTGACCAGCATCAGGTGGTGTATCAGCAATCTGCTGTTGCACCACTTTCAAGCGTTCCGTCAAAGTACGCACTTCAGCAATGTTTTGGCGTGACATACCAGACTCACGACTAATTTTATCAATCAAAACATCCACACTTTTAGGTACACGCCTAGAGTCAGGGAACATCTGCACATAAATTTCACGCAGTTTAATATAAGCAGCCTGTTGATACATTTCACCATTAGCAACCGAATGCTTCAAGTTCTGCAAATCTTCCAACAATGTTTTATGAATTACTTGAAACGAACCTCGTGCCTCTGCACCTTTAGCACTTGCTTCTGCTGCTGCATCAGCAAGTTGCACTTCAATACGAGCAATCTTTGCTTGGACAGCAGCAACTTCACTATCAAGTACACCAACACGGGCTTGTTGTGTGTTCATAACGCCCTGCGCCCAACCAAGAACATTCTCCACGCTGTCCTTAGCCTTCAGACTACCCTTGTTTACAGCAGTGACAATGTCCCTGCGTAAACCAGTAAGCGAAGCGTGCGTAGCAGTTAACTTAGAAACCAAAGCAGCATCAGGTACAGACTTGGTGTTTAATACACGGACAACATCAGAACCATAATCCATCAGACGACGAACATATGCTTCACGCCCACGAGCGTTAGCCATACTATAAGCGTAACTGTCCACGACTGATGCAAGGTCTGTTTCAAAGAAGTCAAAGTCCACTTTGGCTTCTTTACGGAAGATAGCGTTAATTTCGTCAATAGTGCCACTTTGAAGTTCAACATCCATAAACTTCTCGCCCTTTTTATATTTACGGAAACGAGCAGCAGAACTATTTTGACCTAGTTCAGCAGAAGTTAAATCACCATCTTTAAAAAAACCAGTCAATTTGCTATCGCTTTTATAAACTTCACGCAAGGCTTCTTCGGTCATAGTGTGATGAACATAATCATCCACAAAACCAATTTCTTTCATAGTGCCACCATAATCCAAATTAAACTTTTGAATTACACTGTCAACACCACCCTTACCATATTTGCCGTTTTGCCACATAATAAGGCGTTCAGCAAAGTCACGCTTTTCAGGTGACGCTGCTGCACGCAAAACAGGGTCCTCCATTAAACGAACAATCTCTTTACCGAAATCGCCTTTACCTTTTTTACCAGCAAAGTTTTCAATTTCACGAATAATTTCTGCTGCTGAGTGTGTTGCTTTACGGTAGAAAGCGTTTTTAAAACCTTTCGCTGCACGAGCAGAAGTATAATGAGCAACTTCTTCAATGACGGTTTGGTCATCTAAACCAAGACGGCGACCAATACCTTTGGACACCATACCAGCACGGCTGGAAGGACTTAACTTTACACGAGCAGCCTTTGTCACACCAAATTTTTCTATAATGTCACCAGTGCCTGCACGAAGTGTAGTACCAATACCAGCCTTGCCTGAAACAACTTGAGCCAACGCTTCCGTCTTAGGAATTACATTACCAAAAGCACGAACACCAAACTTAATATTCTCAGCATCACGCACTTCCTTCGGAATTGCTGCTGCACCATAACGCATAATGTCATCCATTTTGCCAATAAGTTGAGGGTACTTTGAACGCATAGCCTCTGTGCCAAACTTTAAAGCCAACTCTGAACGACCAGCCTTGCCGATATGTCCAACTGCGCCGACACCAACATAACTAAGAGGGTCAAGAGCCATATCAACACCAAAGTCAATAACAGTGTCCAACCATTTAACACCACTCTGAGGCATTAAACGAAAATCCCTGTCGTGTCCTTGCCTCATAAAGTCAGACCAAGAAGCACGCTGTCCACCTTTTAGGCTTTTACCACTACCAGATTGAACATACATATTGCTCATATCAGCAATTTCCTTAATACCTGACTGAGCAAACCGAGAAACGGTTTGTGAAGCCTCAAGAACCATCAAAGTATTTTTAATAGGCGCAGTCAAAACAGCACCAACAGCCTTACCAGCAAGACCCAAAACATTAGTTTTCTTGTTAGGAACTTCAGGTTTAATACCTAGTTTATATGTAGCCTCTAAAGATTTGCGTGCCTGTGCCTTGTCTGCTTCACTAAGTTTACTGTTAGCAACTTTAGCCAACGCAGTAGAATATGTAGAGTTAAGTTTTTGTTGTTCTTCTGCAACACTGGTTTTCATACCAGTTTCATTGGTGGAACCACCAGCAGAAACTGCGACACCACTACTGTTTTTTAGTAACTCTTTACCACGATTAATACTATCAGCAATAGGGTTGCTAGATTTAGGTGTAGGAGCAGGAGGTGTCGTGTTGGAAAAAGGTGAACGATATACTACCATTATTGTCCTAGGGTTTTTTTAATTAAATCAACAGCAGAAAACGAAGCAGCGTTTAACTTTTTCTTTTTAGCAACCTGAGTAAACTGTTTTTCAAACTGTGCCTGCAACCTTTTAGCCTCGGATTCAGACCTGCCTTGTTTTACCAAAGTTTCTGCAAGACTTTTAGACTTTTGCTTGGCAACTTGCTCAAGTGATGTTGCAACACCAGACAAACCACGAACACCCACATTAGCAGATAAATACTCATCAGCAATACTTGCTTTATCTGTTGTAGTGGGTGAAATACCCAACTTTTCACGCTGCTTATAAAACGCACTCATATTCGCTTTCTCTCTGGAACCTTCAGCAGTAGCAAAAGACTTACGGTCTTTTTCCAATTGATTAATTAAACTGTCAAACGCACCCTCATTAATGCCGTACTTTGCAGCACTCTTTGCTCTGTTTAATTTTAAATCAGTTACAAACTTAGTAACTTCAGTATCGTTGTTGCCTGCTGCTCGGACAGCAGAGAAAAAGTCAGTAGCCAAAGGTTGATACTCTGCTGGCATTTGCTTATACTTAATTTCAGTAGCGTTCAACAAAGCAGCAGAATCATAAATTTGTGTAGGGTCATAAGTGGCGTATTTAGCCGACTGTTCAAGACCTTGCTTTTGAAGTTTCCCAATAGCATCAGGGTTTTTCAAAAGGGCAGCAATCATCTGCCCCTTGTTGTATTTTCCTTTAATGTCCTCATATGAGCCACCAGACAGCAGGAATTGTATAATGTCTTTTTCGTTAGCCATAATAAACCTCTATAATTGTATGAATTGTTCTATTTCTTTGGTTTTCTAGGTGGTTTAGTCTTTTTAGGAACCCCATATGTAGCCGTAGCATTAGCCCTAGTAGAAGCAGCCTCGGTTTGACCAGCCAAAACAGCCTCAATACCCTTCTGAATCAACGCCTGCTGAGCCGAAGTAACATTAGACATATCACCAGCCTGAAGTTGGGCTATATTGCCTGTCAAAGCCTGCTGAGCAGCCGTATTAGCCCCTGTGCCAGCCGTACGCAACGCATCCATATAGGTAGTATCAGCCGTCTGCAACTGCTGATTAGATGAAGCCTGCATCTTAGCCAAAGCATCAAGGTAAGCCTTAGATTGTGCTGATTGTTCATCAGCCTGACCTGTCGTCGCACCATAGGTACGCAAAGCCTCAGACAAACCTTGTTGGGCTTGAGGCAAATTAGCCACCTGTGCATTAGCGTACGCCGTTGCCTGTGGCAACTGCTTCAAGAAATTCTCACCAGCAGTCTTAATAGTTTGACCAGCAGTTGTCGCTTGGTCGCCATAATATTTCTTTATAGCAGCCGACTGTGTGTCAAACAAAGTACCAGCCTGTGCATTATAGGCTTTCTGTAATGACTCACCCGATGCTTCTTGTTGTTGTGCAGCAGCCATAGCAGCACGGTAAGAGTCGGCGTTAGCCTTGGCTGTTGCAGCAGCAGTTTCAGCAGCACTAGGACCTGATGAACCCCCACCAGAACCAGACGCAGACAACGCAGCAATCAATTCCATAGCACCTTTATAATCGCCACCTTTTAATGCTTCTTCAATAGCCTTGTTTATTGCATTGTTTGTATCTGCAACTTGAGCAGGTGAACCAACAAACTGACCAGCCTGAACCTGTGCAGCAGTAGGTCCACCCATACCCTTACCACTAATGTTAACTTTTCCTTTACCACCAGCAGGTGCCACTGTAGTGGGTGTGGTTGTTCCAGCCTTGGGAACTGTAGTGGGTGTGGTTCTCTTAGGGACCGTAGTGGGAGTAGTACCTTTAGGTGTTGTTGTAGTAGGTGCTGTTGTCGTGCTAGGTGAAGTCTTTTTAGGGGCTGTAGTTGTGGTGGCAGGTGACAGCACAACATCAACACCAGTAACCATTTTTTGTTTAGTTTCACCAGTAACCTCATCAACATACTGTCCACCAACAGGTGTGCCAGCAGGTGGGCTGTCAATGCCAATAGCACTATCAAACCTACCTGTTTGTGGGTTCCATTTTAATCTTCCCATAATTCCTCCTAGTAACTAGCCTGAGATTTAATATCTATAGCAGTTTGCAAAACAGAACCCTGTTGTTGCAAACGCAACTGAGCCAAATAATCTTCCAAATCAGACTGTGCAACAGCCTCAGCATCCATAGATTGCTGTAAACCAGCATTCATATTTTCAGTTTCCCGACCCAAATCACGCTGCAAAGAAGCAGCATATTTTTCTAGACCAGCCGTACGGATACCAGATGAAACATTAGGTCCACCAAGTCCACGACGACCATAACTAGCAACCTGAGGGGCGAAACCTTCTTTATATTGACGCTGTAAATCAGCAATGTTTCGTGTACCACGCAACTGACCAAACGCAGCAGCGTTTTGGTTTGCTACTGACTGTTTGGCACGCCGACGGCGTGCGCTAGCCTCGGCTACACCGAAGTCACCATAAAATGCACCTGTGTCACTCATTGCTTCACACTCCTTTTAAGACTGTCAATTTCGTTTTGTAACCGTTCAAGTTCTACTGATAACTGCCGTAATGCTTGGACAAGCACGGAGTTGTCGGTAGTTTTAGACAATAATGAAAGGTTAGCGATGTTCCAAGCCATAATTTTCCCTAGTCGTGCTTAATGATGTAGTTAACTACATAATATGGAGGGTAATAATCAGATGCTGTAGTGGTGTTGTTGCCATTAGACATTGTTACGGTACCAGCCATTGTGACACTGACTCCTGTAATGTTAGCATTTTCACTGCTAATGGAAAGAGAGTGAGAGTGGTCACCAGCATTGTTTGTAACATCAGAACCAAAGTCGCCACCACCAGTCCCAATACTTCCAGCAGTTCCATCTTCGTTGTGGCTATGCGATACAGCAGCAGTACCAGTGGTTCCCTCTCTTGTGTCGTCGTGAAGGTGGCTTCCATTTGTGTTTGCCGTTCCTGAGTGAGAGTGAGGATTTTGACTAACGCTTGTAGTGGTTGTCCCCTGTGTCCAAGTAGCCGTGTTGTTGTGTGCGTGCAAAGGAAGATTGTTCGCACCAATAGTGAGCGAACCACCAGTACCGTTCAAAGCCAAAGTACCATTATCACCAATAGGGAACCTACCTTGAAGGTTAGGTGTAGTGGCACCAACCAAAGAAGCAAGAGTCGTATATCCAGCAGTGCTAGTAACACCATCACATAACAACCATCCTGCTGGTGCAGTAACGCCAGTGTACATAGTTATAGAACCAACAGGAGCCAAAAATTGTGTTGCAGAAGGAGCCAATTTACTGTATGTAACAGCATTATTAGCAATCTTCGCTTCACTAATAGCCGAAGCATCAATGTTTGTCCCCGTAGAAATACCCTGTGCAAATGTTTTTACATCATTAAAGTTAGTATTTACCTGTGTTGCCACGGCTGGTGTTCCAGCCGTAAACAAGTTTGTATATGAAAAAGTAGCCATAATTATCCTTTAACCCTTCTTGGACTCCATTTGTATCCAATGCTATTAATACCCCACGGTTTTGTGGCTTCACCACTAAACCGAAGTTGAACTGTTTTACATAAACCAAGGTTAGATGCAGTAGCAATAGTGCCACCCAATGTTTCGTTGGACCAAGATTCACCATATGGTGTACCACCAGCAGGTTCTAAAGCCCAATTCTCATTCCACACCAAACCCTGAGCAGTAGATGTTTGTGCCAAACTAAACTCACGCTTCTCGGAACCCAATGCCTCCTGAAAGTCGTGATACACCTTAACATTTAGTGTCTGTTGAGAATCCGTTTCACGCAAAACCAACTCTGGTCGTCTAAACATTTTACGCTGCATATAAGAACCAGCATCAAACCATTTAGTACGATAATAACTAGCAAAACCAGTTAAAGACCCATCAGCATTAATATAATCAGCATCAACAGAATAACGGTCAACCTGCATAACAGCAGGCGTACTAGGATGAATTGCAAGACGCAAATCTAAACCAGTTACTGTTGTAAAATCACAACCACCAATAAGTCCCTTATTGTCGGCTGTTTTAAACATAGTGTACGAATTCATACTAGGGTCAAACACAAAGTTAACACTAGGATATTCAACAGGTGTTGTTTCCGAATAAGGCAAGGACAACCACACGCGACGACCAATCCACGAAACACTAATAGAATTTTCAGAAGCCGTATTAATACGACCCAAATCAAACAATGGTCGTAACGGTTGAAAAATGTCCACGACACTATTGCCGTTAGTATAAAACAAACCGTGGTTGCTACTAAAAAAATAAACACCTGAATCCGAAGCAGCCAAAGCGTGATGAGATGAACAACCAAGTTGTTCACTTAATGCAACTACACGAAAATCATTATAGTCATAACCATAAATAGCGTAAATTGCTGATTGTTTAAAAACAAGCAGCACACCATTAACAGACACAATTGCTATAATAGAAGGTCCACCACCTTGAATATCAATATGGTCCTCTTCAACCCAGTTTTCAGGTAGCGACTCATCAGAAAAACGAACCCGATTAGGATAACTAACTCCACCCTCAACAGTGTTAGCAGCCCACATTTTATTGGCGTGAACAGCAATATGTTCACACTGTGGAAATTTACCAGCAGAAGCACTACTGCGTGTCTGCCAAGCGTTAGGAGCAGTACCAGAACGAGTTAAGTTAGTAGCATAAGTGGCTACACCATCCCATTTGTATGCACCAGCAGTAGAACTAGAACCAAGCGACATATAAAGATTATTACCCCAAGAAGCAAAACAAACACCGTGAGGAGAAGTAGAAACAATAGGAACACCACTGGAAACATCAAGACGAGTAAAATCAGCACCAGTAGATTTAAACACATTATGATTATTTGACATCATAATATGATGTGTAGAACTATAAAAAGAATGCAATTTATCTGGTTCCCAAGTACCAGCCACATTAGCAGGGTTAATACGGGTCATACCACCACGACTAAAAACACCACCTCTAGGGTCAACTTCAACATTTAACATTTCAGGAGACTCATTATTAGCCAACTGAAACTGGTCAGAACGCAAATTCAATCCACCAGTAAAATCTTTCTGCTCAAAAATTTGAATCTGAGCCATTTACAAACCCCAATTAGAACGGCTATTACCCAAAGAGCGAATCCAACCATTATAGGTAGGTCGGTTCTCGGTTTGACCAGCGTTCAAACGCATAAGGTTATGACTATTAGGTGTCGTCGCATTCTTAACAGCCAAAGCCACACCCTCATCAAAAGCACCCTTATACATTTGAGCCATAGCAGTATCTTCAAGTTGCTGATACACACGACTGCACGCATAATAAACAAGAGGGAAATGCAAACTAGGAATAGCATCAACATCGCCACCCTCGGTTTGCCAATCCAACGGCTCACGATAACCACGAGCAACCAAAGTCCGAACATTGTTCGGCTTTGGATACAAATGAATAGACCCACCCCACAAAGCATAAAACAAAGGGTCAGCATTAGTGTCGTACGAACCAGTATAGGTTTGCTCAGCCATATCAAAGCCAATCATATCCATACGGTAACCAGTACCACGATTATCTATAATGCTAGAAATTTGCCCCATAGGTTCATCAGTTAGCGTGGACAATTCATACGCACGAACACCAGTACGGGTACTGAACTCAAACGAATACTCAAGAAACGACCAACGCTTCTCAGTATCCAAAATACGGTAGTAACCATCACGAATATACAAATCCAACAAAGAATCCGACAAATCAGTAGAATCCAAATCAGTTATAGAACGAACGGCAGACCGAATATCGGCTGCCGTCATAGCCTTATACGCCATCCTTCACCACTTTCTTAGACGAACGAAGATGCCCCATACACAACACCTCATCCTTCACACGCATACCCTCACAAGTATCCTCTTTAGCCGAACACTTATTACCACGCCCCAAATAAGGACCAGAAGCAGCAGCCAAAGTAGAATTCTCACCCTCACCAGCAGGGCGTTGACCATAAACAGGTTCCCCATACAACGAATGTGCAGGAATAGAACCAACAAGGGCGTGCGAAGAAATAGAACCAGAATTACTCATACTAATAAGTAATTTGTTCTATTTAACACCAACCCTCTGTCTAGCCTTGGCTTTAGAAAGGGCAGATTTAATAGCATCATACTCAGCCTTACGAGCAGCAGCACCACCCGACGGCTTCTTAGGACTCTTAGGCTTCTTAGCAGCCACACCACCAGCAGGAGGAGGAGGCTTACGCTTCCCACCCTTTGGCTTCTGTCCACGCCCAAACTTATTCATATCGGCACGAATCTCAGCCTTAAGTGCATCAGCCTCGTAAGACGCTTTAGACGGCTTAGGAGGGCGCATAGTAGCCTTACGAGGGGGTTGAATAATAGACCCACGAACATTAGATGGCTCTACAGCCGAACCCCTTGGGCGAGGCGTAGGGGCATCACCAGTACGACGAAGAATCTGATTAGCACGCCTCTGCGCTGCACGCTGCTCAGCAGCAGTTTGCGCCATAGTTTTACCCTTAGGAATATAATCCCTTTTAGGTCTAGAAGGCTTGGACAAAGTCTTTGGCTTCTTAGGTGACATACCAGCACTAGGCTTAGAAGTAGGAACATTAGACTGTGGTTTAACTTTGGGTTTTGGTTTTGCTTTAGTTACGGCAGCACCAGCCTTTTTGGCTGGTTTTGTAACAGGAGAAGTAGGGTATTTCAGATAAGAGTTAATTGGATATTGCTTATAATATTCCATACCTGCACGCTTAGTTGTCATACCTGACAGCATTTTTTTAGAGGTTTTAGCACCAAATTTTTTGGTTAAACTTTTTGCTAGTTTTGCAATATCATCAAGAGGGATGTTGATTGCTGGTTTCTTTGAAGCCATAATTACTTACCTTTTTTAGTTTTAGGTTTTGTAGTCACAGTTGGTTTCTTATTAGGCTTAACCTTGTTTAAAGTAGCCAATGTAGCCTTGTTGGCAGCATAATCTGCGCCACCAAACGCAGCACCAGCAGTAGCAGTTCGTGCTGCACCACGAGCAGCCTTAGTAGCAACCTTTGAAGTGCGAGTTACACTCTTACCAACTTTAACTACTTTTGAGGCTTGAGAAATCTTACTAAAAGGGACAAGCCAAGAGGCTGTTGTACCAGCAATAACGGCAGCATCTTTTTTGCTACCTTTACCTGAAACAACACGCTTAATTTCTTTACCAGCAAAAAAAGTATCTGTAACATCTTTAGATAAACCCTTGGAATTAAGAGGGTTAACATAGTTTGCTGCTTTTACAGCATTTTTTGCAATTTTAGAAGGAGAATTATTAGCCTTGATGAGTTTGTTGCCATAATATTTGCCAACAGTACCTGCGCCATTTAAAATGTCGCTGATACCTTGTGTTTGTACGGCAGGTTTACGCTTAGCCATTATTATTTCTTTTTAGGTGGGCGTGGAGGGCGTGGCACTGCTGTAGCAGCCATTGACCTTGCTTTTGCTTCTGCAAGTCTTTTTTCCAACTCTTTAGTTTGGGCTTTGGTCCTTGCAGGAGGGCGAGGAGGAGCAAGCCTGTCAGCCTTTGTTGCTTTTTGTGCTGCAATTTTGGCTATTGCTGCTTTTCGTTTTTCATTCTGTGCAGTAGTTAATCGGCTCTTAGTTGGAACAATAGGTGCATATGTAGTAGGCAAGCCAATGTCCCCTTTATTTTTCCGATAAAAATTAGATGTTTCAGTGCCAGATTGCATATTTTTGCGAAGTTTTTTCTCAGCAGAAGTGCTTTTTGCTTTTCCAACTTTACGAGAAATTACGCTTTTACCGTACACTTCTTTAACAGCACCAGCACGGCGTGCGTCACTTAAAGTTTTGTGTCGTTTAGCAATTACTGCAACTTCTTTATTTAAAGCATTCTTTTTTGTTGCACGAAAAACTTTCTTAGCAACAGGAATAAGAATATCATCTACAATGCCTTGTGAATGTAATCCACCAATTGCAGGTCCACGCTTAGCCATAATTATTTACTCCCTAGTTTACGATATTTACGGGCAACTTTGCTGGCTGTACCCAAAGAATCAGTTAGATTCTTTGGCTTTCTAAATGGTCCAGCATACATAGATGTGTTCAAAGAATCAGTAGAATTAAATCTTGCTGGTTTTTGTGCTTTTTCACGCAACTCTCGTGGCAAAATTTGTTTATCTCGTGGGGTTGCACGACCATTAGGTTTGCGTCTTGGCAAAATTTGTTTATCTCGTGGAGTTGCACGACCATCAGGTTTTGGTCTGCGTCCCAACAAAGTTTCTTTACCTCGTGAAGTTCTACCACCATCAGGTTTTGGTCTGCGTCCCAACAAAGTTTCTTTACCTCGTGAAGTTCTACCACCATCAGGTTTTGGTCTGCGTCCCAACA
>Ga0207909_1000077_pt1 | contig 38515 bp, 29 predicted proteins | sample LakMenEpi05May10_FD_150672 | JGI IMG/M metagenome (GOLD analysis project Ga0207909, IMG submission 150672) | Freshwater microbial communities from Lake Mendota, WI - 05MAY2010 deep hole epilimnion (SPAdes) | ecosystem: Environmental > Aquatic > Freshwater > Lake > Epilimnion/Euphotic zone ...
TAACTCTAAATCATCAGTATATTCAGACTTCTTCTCGGTAGAGGAATATGTCCAGTAACTATACTTACTCATCTTTTTATTTAAAATAGATGGTTTCAAACCTAAAGTTTTACTAAATTCTCTACCAACAATTAATCTTGGTAATTCATCATCAATATCAATTAATGAATTTAAATTGACAAAATTTTCAACTTCTATCTTTTCCTCTGAAATAATATAACCTAATACCATACACTAAATATAGTAATTATTTTTTATAATAACAACCTTAGGCTATAACCCCACTAGATGTACTACCTAATTGACCATGATTAGGTGCTCCACTCACAATTTTTTGATCAGATTTTTTAATAAAATCCTCAGGGTTTAAAATATTTGAACCGGATAATCTACCATAACCATTTCGTATATCAATTAATTTTTCACTACTACGTCTTATTTCAAAATGTAAATGGGGTCCCCCTGAATTACCGCTATTATTTTCACCCTTTTCACCACCAGAAAGACTAAAAGCTTGTTTACCTTTTACTATTGTATTAGTTGATAAATTACATTGATTTAAATGTCCATATAATGTATAATAATAAAACCCATCATCAAAAGGTCTACCATCAAGTGAATGGTCAATTATCGCATATAAACCATAACCCTCAGTTCCGTTAGGTCCTTGAAGAAATTTATTTACTTTACCATCCCATGACGCTTTAATTGGTGTCCCAACGGCAACACCAATATCAATACCATTATGTTGTTTACCATTTCTAAGTCCCTTCTTACTAGTTATTTTTACTTCACCATCAACCGGTGGGGTAAAAGAATCTATAGTATTAGTACTTAAAACATCACTCTGAATATTAGTTACAGTGGCAATATTAAACCCAGAGTTTAAATTTAATCCTTTACTCAAGTCAAGTGGTACAAATGTGGTTGATTCAGTAACAATTGGTGTCCTATATTTAGATTGTTTTACAGCTCTAATTGTTGTATTCATTTTATTGGGGGTAATCTCATGATTAATATTAATCACACTATAAGCCCCATGGAACATTGGTATATTATCTAATTGTAAATACATTAATGGTTGTATCATAGCATTACCCATCATATCCATATTAACATTATATGATCTAATAGAATTTAAATGATATAAATCAACCCCTTTTAACACTCTATTTGTCGCACCCTTTTCACTTGTTAAATCGTTTAACGCTTTAAAATACTCTGCCGTATCGGACATTTCTTCTTGACTTATTCTAATATTTTTAAATATACTTTGATTTTCATCACCAAATCCAACTCTAAAGGCAACTAAATTTTTACCTTTACCATCTTTTGTTACGTTACCTGGTAACGCTGAAGAATCGGTATTACTATTTATAAAATCATATCCATCACCTTTATAATCAAAACCAGTTTGTATATCTAATAACTTTGAATTTCCAGTTCCATACATCGCTATATAAGACACACCACTATTAACATTTGTGATAGATGGGAATACTCTAAAAATATCTTTAACACTTTCAATATCTGAATAATCAACATAAACTGGTAGTTTATGTAATAAAAAATTATTATCAGTTAATATTTTAGATATAAGTGATAAAAAATTCATATTTGGATTATCTAAAATAGATAATACAGATTTTAAATTAATTTTAGCGTCACTAGATATGTCATTATAATCTTGATCAATAAATCTAAAACTAGAATATAATGATGGATTCTGATTTGATTTACTGGTATTTACACCAACATTAAATGGTTTTCCATCTAATGTACCACCTATCCATTTATCATATAAATTTTTTACTGTTTTATATGTAGCTAATTTAATATCTTTATCATCTAATTTTCTAGGTGTTAAATAATTTGATGTTGTTGTAACAGTTACACTATTTAATTGACTATATTTTTCAGTAAAAACATTTAAATAATTATTTAAAACTTCTTCTTCAATTTTAAATTGACTATCCGTTTTTAAATTCCAAAAATTTGGTGTATAGGATACTAATTCTATCAATTCATTTGTATAAAAATAATTAATTGAATTTAATATTTTAGTCAGTTCTGTTTGTGATCCAAGTTCAGTAACAGATATTGGACCATCATAATAATCAATAAGACCACACTCATTGGCTAAAGTACACCAATTTTCAAAAACAGTAATAAAGACTTGATTTATATTAGGGTTAAATAAAGTATAATCATTAAATGGTGTTGGTAATTTACCTTTATTATTTGTTTTACTACTTAACCATAAATAATCGTTTTTATCACCTATTTGGTCCGGGGAGAACTCATTATTTACATTAAACCATGACTTAATTAAATCAACATCATTATTCTTAATAAATAATTCTTGTCGTTTCATTTGAGCCCCAATCCACGCTAAATATGGGAATGGTACGTTAACAACCTTACTTATATCAGTTAAATTTTCTACTAATTTATCGATTCCTTTAAATGGGTAAGTTGATAATATCATCATACCCTTAAATTGATTTTCAGGTAAATCATTATATAGTGTTTGTGTCACTGTAGTTGAAGAATAGTTTAAATAAGAAGGTGACTGAGATAAATTATAAATTTTTTGTGTTATACCATCTTTAACTTTACCAACATATTCTAAAAGTTTATCTGTTTGGGGATATGATTTACCACCCAATACAGAATCATCCCAACACATTTTTGTTAAATTTTGTTCAACACTATAATAAGTTGTATTAAACTCCATGTCACCTTTTTTTGGTGTAAATACATCACTAACATTTTTTTCACCTAAACTATTTTTAACATTAGTTATTAAATCATAATTATTTTGATTTAAAAATCTACTAGTTAATGGTGAAATACTAATTGATGTATCAAAAAATATAGTTTTTGAATCTATAATTGTACTTGAAATATTTTTATAAGTATCATTTAAATCTAATGTTTCACCAAAATAATATGTTGAACCAGTTTTAGTTATTGATAGATTTTTTTTAACAGTTGGTATTCCAAAATAATTCAATTTATTATTTTCCAAATATCTGTTAATAGCATTTCTATCAATATTATCAAAAATACTACTAAATAGAGCTGCAGCTTCTAATTTAGCAATATCATTAATATTATCTTTTAAACAACTATAATCATAACTAATTACGGCTCTATTAATTATACTTGATAATAAATTATCTAAAACTCTTGGATTAGCATTTGACACATTAAATGGGTATGGATCTAACGTATTCGCAAAATCCGCTGGATTAATTGGAAATGATCTTTTACTATTAGGTAATGGTATTACAATCTCATTAGTTTTATCATTTTCTTTTATTTGAGCGGCGATTATTTCTTCAACAAACATTATTTCTGGGAAGGCTTCTTCTTTAGAACTAATATTTTTAACATCACCAATATATTTTTCAACATCATCTACATAAACCATTGGCCAAGGATATATCCTTTTATCCTTATTGTTTTTATCACTTTTACTAGTAGTATCACTTTCAATACCATTAAAAGCAGCAACCCTACCATCATTTTTATTTTCAGCATTTAAAGAAACAGTATAAATTGTATTTATATAAGCTTCAACATTATTACATAGAATTTCAAAAACATCCCCAACAGAAGGATTGAAACCAATTTTTTTACTGATTTCTTTATTTATTTTCTCAGTAACCTCATCAGCAAAATTCTTCCTTTTTTCAATTAAATTATTATAAATTTGGTTAACTACATCTCTAATTTTATAAAAATCATACATGTTAGCTTTTTCGTCAATTTTTATTGTATCAGTTACTCCTGTAAATTCAAATGGTGGTTTTGAATACTCTTCACTTTTAATATAACCCTCATCTTTTGGTCTACCATTAGTACCTTCAACTAAAATTTTATTAATAGATGTTACAACAGTTTTAACATCTTCATTACTTTCTTTTAAAATAGGAAAAATTTCATCAATTTTTTTACCGCTATTTTTTGATATACCATAACTATCAGTATATTTACCACCACCAATTAATTGTAAACTTTCATCATATTTTTTCATTTGTGATACAATATCATCCCTAAATTTATTATATGTTTCTAAAGTTTTACCATTACCATTTGGTATTAGTATTATATCTCTAAAAGCGAATATATTACTTCTTGGGGATAACCCATCATAACTAATATATGGTCCTTCCAATTTAAAATAATCTACATCACTTGATGTTAACTTTTGTATTGGTATCCCAATTTTATTTCTAATGTTTGATAAACTACTTAAGGTTTCATTTAAATTAATTAATTCACCATACCCTTGGTCATTTTGTTTATTATTTTTAGCTTTTATATCTTCAAGGTATTTACCAACATTACCAATGTTTCTCAACATTTCATTTATTGTAACAACATCTTTATTTTTAAAAACTTTTTTTAATTCAATTCGTCCACTATCTGTTTCAACAATAGCTCTAACATGATCCATTAATATATCTGAAAAGAATGATGTACTATATCCAAGGAAGCTAGCCTTAATTTCAAAGTTTCCTTCAGAAAAAGCGGCTGTCCATTTAGTCATATTAAGATAATATTTAACAGCTTTGCCATAATAACCTTTAACTGTTAGTTCAAATATTGGGTATGGGATTTTAAAAAATGATGAAAAATCAGAATTATTTGATTTAATACCGGTAGTACTAGTTTTTTCAAAACCATCAAAAAATGAAGCTCCTTTAACATCAATAAATGTCATATTAACAACTGGTAATAAATCAGCACCATAACTAATACTAATACTTTTAATACCAAATGTTTCATTATTTTTTCTACCCCCAAGTGGTCCACCAGTATTAGACCAATCCGTTGTCATATACTCATTTTTTAGTGGATCATCAGTTTTAGTACCAATAAGATTTAAAACAACACCCTCTTCATTATTAATATCATTAACTCTCCCAGTAACTTCTAAAACACTTCTACTTTTTGGTTTTATTCGTAAACTAACGTAAATGAATAAATCCTCCATAGGTATAATCCCACTTCCACTTGGATTTGGATCAACTACTGTTATTGACGCACCATTACTAACCCCTATTTTACTAGCTTCAACCATTCACTAAATTCCTGTTAATCTTTTATAATTATTAATTTGTTCCGTATATTGTTGGATACTAGTATTCAAAGGAAATGGTATCCTAATAAATTCAGTATTTGGTATGTCAAATTCTAACCCACCAAAGGTAGGGTTAGCTGACATAATTAACCAACCATAATATGGGTTATTATAATACGCTAAACTCAATTTGTCCATCCTATCTCTATTTTTTAAGAAAGGAATTATTTTATCGGTACTTTTAGGTTGTATTTTAATGAATGGTAAAGGTTTTACCTCACCATTTATTTTAAAATTATTATATCTATCGTAATATTCAGCCATTTAAATTTATTTTTATTTTTTTATGAAAGTTGACCCCCAGAATTAGCTATTGAATTTGCGTCAGATTGTGCGGTCTGATTCCCAGTGAATGTACCTTTAAGTGAATCACCCAATTTAGCTTTAGGTATTTCCACTTTGTTTATGTCAGTATTACTTAAACTATTTTTTAAAATTTTGGTACTATCCGCTTTTTTATCTCCGGAAACTGGTGGACGATCCGCCCAAAAATTAGATCTTGATTCATAAACTTCAGTGTTAGCGAAGAAGTTAAATGAAACCGCGTTTTGTAATTTATTAATTGGGCCAGTAAGTGATGAACCACCAATAAATTTAATACCAAGAGTTATTGTAGCTAACATAGGTTGTACCCCAATACCATCCGGATTTAAATCCCAAGTATCATTATCATATTTAATACCTAAACTATCAATAATTATTTTAGTATTATAAAAATCACCTATTCGTAATATACAAACTGGTGGTCTACCAAAAGCTAAATTACCACTATTACTTGAATTTTCCGTTATAGATGGTCCTTGTCGTACACATTGTTGTAAGAATGTTAACCTACTATTAAAACCTTCTGGTGATGTTGAATGAAACGCTGGATGAAAATATTGTATTTTTTCAGATAAATATTTAAAAGCTATACTTTGATCAGGGGATAATTCACTAAACCACTTATTTTCAACATCACTCCAAAAAGTCGTTGGTTTAGTTTCTGTTTTAGCTTTATTTTTATTTAAGTTATCTAATGTCTTAGTTAAATTAGCGACCTGATTTATCTGGAAATCTAATCCAACATTTCCAGTGGTTGGTGTATCCATATTAAGTTTTGGTCTTTTTAAACCACCAAATATACCCTTAAGACCCTTTCTTTTTTGATCTTCAGTTAAACCATCAACTTTTGAGGGATCAAAAGTTGTATAATCAATTTCACCACTAAAATATTTTTCTAAAATATCATCTTGAGTCCCTCTAACAAGATTAATAATTGACGGATGATCCACAAGTATTTTAAATGATAATGAACCACCCCTAGTTGTATTGTTATAACTATACACTGGTTCTGGTCTACCAATAAAATCTTGAGGTTCCCAAGACGCTGAACTATCTTCACTGATACTTAATTCATATGGTGGAAACCACATCATCTTACCTCTTAACCCAGTAGCTGGGTCACCATTACCTTTTTCCCCTTCGGACATAAAGGCGTCAGGTACATCCGCCCACGCTAAGTTTTCAATAGAAAACATATAATTTTTTAAACTTTGTTTATCTTTATTGGGGGCTATTCTAACCATCCCATTAGATTTTAAAACAGATTTAGTATCATTATCCGTTATTGGATTAAGACCATTTATTCCAAACTTAGTATAACGTTCATTATTTTCTAATAAACCATATACTGGTGAATCTCCATTTTTACCTCTATTAATTAAATTAGATTTAATACTATTGGCCTGGAAATTAGAAAGAGTTTTATTTTTTAAAAGTGATTGTCTATATGAATACCCTGGTTGGTACATATTTTGAGATAAATTTTCAAATATAATCTCTTTTTGTCCTTGTCCAGTATATTTCAATAACTCTTCCATTCTGGCTTCCGTACTAAGATTTACTATAGTATTACCACCGAGTTTATTTAACACGTCTTTAAATTTATTAGTCGTTTTTTCAACACCTTCTAAAAAATTGGCGAATTTACTATTACCACGTTCTTTAATTCTTCTTTTTTTAGCCACCCATTCATTCCAACCAATCGCTGATCTAGGTATAGTACTAACCGGAGATGTATATCCTAAATACTCATTAACAAGTTCAGTCCCAGCCTGTAAAAAATTTGTGGGGTTAAACATATTACTAATTGAAGGGTCTAATTTACTAATTGTTCTATCTGGAATTATTAAACTATTTCCCTTTAATAATGAAAGTGGATCTTTATTATATCTACCGATAGTTGATGAATTAATGTTACTAGCGATATTTTCTTTTAATAATCCATCTAAAGCTGTAATACCAATTAAACCAATTGGTGTATCTCTGTAACTACCAATTTTACTATTTAAAATTAAAGATTTAACATTAAATATATTTGTAGTTCCAACATAGGGTTCTACTAATTCAGTATATTCAATTTTACCTTCATTACCTAATGGAACAATTGGATTTGAATTTAAATCAACTAATCGATAACCATCAACAGTAGATTGATATTTATTATTTCTTAATAAATTTAAACTGAATGGAACTTGATCATCGAGAGCCCTCGGTTCATCAACAACATTTGGATCTAATGTATTAACCGTTGTAAATTTACTCCTATCTGTAAAAACAGATTGTCCAAAACCAATTTGAGAGGCGTCAAATGTAACACCTAAGTTAAGTTTTAAAATATTCTTCCGAATATCTTTTATTGTTGAACTATCTAAAAAACTTAATGACATATCTTATTATTTAATAATAAATATATAAGACCTTAAAATTTCATATTATATTATATATTACATTTAATATTATATATTTAATTTTAAAGTTTCATTTAATATTATATTTAATATTATATTATATAACCCACTTACCATATATAAATTCAAAAAACCCTAAGTAAAGTCTATTTGAAAAATAAATTTTTAAATTAAGAGTTAAAAATGTAATTTGGTTTAGTTTTTTTACCGGTAAAAGCTTCTCCTTTGGTGATATTACTGAAAACTTCACTCATAAAAGTATTTTTTATACTAATTGATAATTTTTCTTTCTCTTCGTCAGAAATATTAAAATTTTTACCATCAATCGCCACAGATCCATTTACATTAACATTTATATTGATTGGGGTACTAGAACCTACATTTATGTTAGAAGTCCCATTAGAGCCCATTTGGGTACTTCTGGAGGCCATTGGTGAAGATATCCCACCATTAGCGAATTTAACTCCACCACCTAATTCATTAATTGAAGATAATAGGGGTTTAAACATTGATGTGGATTTTTTATTGATTATGGCTTCACCACCTTCAACTTCAAACATGTTACCAGAACCTTTAGTTGTTACCGGAATACCACCTTGTTTATGGGAGGGACCATTAAAAAGACCTCCATCACCATATTCAACCATACCACCTTTAGCTTTAATATCTAAAAATTTAGTCACTATTTTTTCCATCGCGGTCACTGCGGTTGTAAAAGTAAAACCACCGGTAGCGATTTTTTCGGCAATTATTGAAAGACTTGTGTTTAGAGTAGTGGTTACTGTTTCAAATCCTTTAATACCTTTATCTATAAGTCCTGTGGCGGCTTCTTTAGATTTAGTATCTTCAAGAATTTTTTTAATTGAACTCATACCTTCTTTTATATCAGTATTGACTTTGGAGTTATTAGCTAGGGTTGCAACATTTGGTGTTAAAGCTATAATTTGACCACCCAAACGACTTAATTGATCTGTCAAGTTAATTGACGCTGTAACCTGATCTTTAATTCCTTGTACAGCGTCTTTAGGTTCTTTACTTTCTTTTTCTTTAGTGGATTCTTTTAACGCTTTAACTAATTCACCCATATTTTCTGATGTAATATTATTAGCATCAATCATACCTTTTGAATCTATACCACGGTCTTTTTTAAATTGCTCGTCTAATTTATCAACGCCAGTTAATTGAATTTTTCCACCACTACTTTTACTAAAATCAATAAATCCTTGTAATACATTTAGATCTTCTGTCGGTAAATTTAAATTGTATTTACCACTTAATTCAGTAAGTTTAGCCATTTTTTGAGCCATATCCTGAAATTGATCTGCAGTCATTTGAGATTTTTCAATAAGACCATCCATTATTTCTTGATTTCCCCCAATAAGTTGAAAAGTCCCATCTACATTTGTCATTAAAGAAGCTGCTGATTTAGCTAATTTTAAATTATATTCTTTAAGTCCTTCAGCCCCAGAATGACTCATTCGTAATATTTCATTAGCATCACCTAATTCTTGAGCTATTGTACCACCATACATTTGCATCTGTTGTGCAAATTCAATAGCTTTTTCTGGACTTCTTAAATCTTTCAGTTTTTTTGTGGCTTCTCCCATATTAACCCCTAACATAACAGAACTTTGTGCCATTGATGCCATTTCTGTTGCACCACCTTTAAAAGTATACCTAGATAAAGCTTTAAAATTGGATGAAACCGCTTCAGATACTTTCTTAGAATTTAACCCCATTTTTTGGGAACTATCAACCATTTGAGCGACAACTTCATTAGAACTTTCTAGGCTATAACCAACACTAATTAAGTCTTTAGCTAAATCACCAGCTGTTGCGTCACCAATTTTTTCACTTAATGCCGCAAAACCTTTAATAGCTTCTGTTGTAACACCAACAAAAGTCCCACTATTATCTGATAATTTACCAATAGCTTCTGCGGATTTAGCTATACTAGAACCCATTCGTTCTAGTTCACTACCAGCTTCTTGTAAGTTACTTGATAATAATCTTGTATATGAATTAGCAGTACTAAAACTTTTTAAAGTACCACCAAAATTTTTAGTGATATTTAAAGTACTCGTATTAACTTTTTCCCAATAACTATAATATTTCCCAGCAGCACCTATTAATTTTTTAAGTGTACCTTCCATAGTTGATATAGTACCAGCAACTGCGGTAGCTCCGGCCCCCAAAGTATCTGTTAATTTACTTAATGCGTCAAACGCTGAACCTCCCGGTGGTGTGGCTGCCATATGTGTTAAATTTATTCGTCTTTATTATGTTCCTCAATCAACTTATCTAAAAAATATTTTCGTTGATATGTAGGCATTTTATAAATATCTGAATAATTAAAATTACAATGTTTTACCAACATATAAATTTCATCCAATAAATGTTGGTGATAATTAAGATTAAATCCAGAAAAAATTAGCTCCGATGGGAAGAAAGCTCCTAATGGACTCACCCCCGGGAATCCTAACTTCAACATTTAAATCTAGTCCAGGTTCAATTTCATTATAATATGTTTTTAAGGATAACGAATCACCCAAAGGTATTTTATGGAACATAGAAGAAATTTTTAACTTATCTCTAATACCATCAATTTCCATAACCATAGATTCTAATCTGAATTTAGATTTTTCAGAAATACCATCAGTACTAAACTCTGAATGGGCTTCGTCTTTTAAATCAATATCACTTTCATCTTTACCGGTTAAAAGTCTAAATTTAACTAACTTACCACTCATAGGTAATTTATATTCAAATTCACCATTCTCATCTGGTTTGGCCAATAATTGTTTTGGTTTTATTAAACTTAAATCAATTTCACCCATTACGGTTCTATCTGAACCGTCAGTTAATGTGATTGGAACTTTATAAATTGGACCAAAACCGGTTGTACGTAAAAATAAAATGATGGCCATTCTGTCTCCGGATAATAAATCTAATGGATCTAAACCACCCAAATCTTTAACTTTTCGTTTGATTAAAATGTCAATAAACTTACCATTCTTCATAATATTTGGAGAGGTAAGAATTGATTCATCTAAAGCGTTAAGATAACTAACTTTAGCTTTTGAGATTTTATTTTTATATAGAATACCATTAGATGGTAACTCTATAACATCATAAGATGTTAATTCTTCTTGAAATTGATTTTCTGGTTTTAAATGATCCATTTACTAAAAACTTTAATTTTATATTATTTATTATGTAGGATAAATATACTTATTAAAATTTTTTAGTAAATATTAAAAAAACACCTATTTGTAATAATCTTGTTTAGTATCATTACTAAAATAAGCCTTTTCAATTGCTCTTGCGAAACCAAGATCTTCAAATTCATCAGATGTGGGAGACCATTGTATCCAAAGTCTATAATCATCCATAGTTTTTGGAGTCTGTTTAACAGTCGGTTTCTGATCTACCTTACTCGTTCCATCTGGTGATGGGGGTATAGTTGTTTTATCGGTGGAGGGTTTTTTATCCTTATGCTTAGAAAATTTATCCCCATCATTAGGTGTAGAAGGTTTTTTAGTCTGATGTTTAGAAAATTTATCAGATGTTTCTTTAGACAGAGTATTTGATTGTTCTAATAATTTATCCATATTATTTAAAATTACCATCCTTATATTCAAAAGTTTCTTTTTTACCATCACTAAAAGTAAGTATAAAATTATCTTTTTCACCACTAGGTTTACCTATATCTTCTGATTGACCAGCACCACCTTCAGATTGTGGTGTTATAAGCCATTTTTTAAAACCTTCTATTGTATTTTCAAATGTTAACTTACTATTTTCTATAGCAGTTAAATCTTCCGTAGTTTTATTCCATATAAAATTATTATAAATAACACCATTAATTTTAGCCCCAACTCCTATTTTAACAATAGTTTTAGCGACATTAATATCTTTTGGGATTAAAGTATTATTATGTTTAATATCTTCATCAGTTATTTGTTGTAGACCTTTACCTTTAATTTCAATACTACTACCAACTGTGGTTAATAAAGTCTTAATTTTAATATTAGAGGGTGTTTCATAATAAAAAGTTTCACCATTATACTTTAATGGTGAAAATGGTTTCATATCAATTTGTGCTGGTGGGTTTAAAACAATAACAAAAATTTCACCACTTTTTGTTATTGTTACTTTAATATCTGATTCAGCATTACTATTAGCGTCATCTGAATTTATTGTTGTTGGTGTACCATCAATCATTATTTCACTACCTTCAGTCCTCAATAACTCAAGTAATTTTTTTTCAATAGGCCATGTTTTAAGGAATGGTTTAGCCACTGTAACATCTTTAATACTATCTCTAAAAGGGAGTTCAATTAAGATGTCAAGTCCACTACCAAGTAAAGCTGTAACGATAAGGTTACCGGTTGTATTCAAACGTTCACGACCAGGTTTAGCTAACCAAGTTTTTACTTTCCCATAGAAATTTTTAATCTCTGGATTTTCCATTAGTTTAGCGTCTTTAGCTATAGCGTCCATAGATTTACTTAATCTATCAGTCATTTCTTTATAATCTAAATTAGATTTACCTTTATCAAAAGCATTTTTTATTAATAAAGTTTTTTGTTTTTCTAAAATAGTTGGTAATTGCCATTTTTTCTTTAAACCTTCAAATGCTTGGTCAAGACCAGTCATAAGTTCTTCTGGTGTAGCACTACCGAAAAATTTTGGTGTGGTAAATTTTTTAATTTTTTTATAATTAACACCACTAAATTTACCTTTAGTTTTACCTTTAGTTTTACCTTTAACTTTAGGACCCGTTATTGGTGCTTCTGTTAAAATATTATTATTTAAATAATTTTCTAATACTTTTAATTGAGATTCTGTAATTTTAATGACCATACTATTATTCTTTATTTTTATTATATATCAAGTGCTTTATTAATTTCATTTTCTAATTCTTCTTTACTAAGTGTTTTCGGTGTTTGTAAACGTTCAGCGTAAAGTTCAGTTCTATAAATTTTTGGTACTTCATCCTCACTTGGATTCCAACCAGTTAGTAATGCGTTTTTTAATTTTATATTATCTTCCGGTGTGTTAGAACTACCAAATTCATCTTTAAGTTCTTCCCAATCATACCCCATTTTTTCAGCAACACTTCTAGGTGTATCTGATTGAACTATACCATATAATTTATCATATCCTGATACCATAATTTCACCAGGGATTAGTATACTAGCACCAGTAGTTGTAACATTACCGGTAATTTTAGTGCCAGCTTTAACTAAATCACCACCTTTCTCAGCGGTTTTTATTATAAATTGTTTTGTTCTACCATCTAAAGCTGATTTTAGGATTTTATCCTTACTCTTAACAATTAAATTGTTTACTTCTGTTTTAATAAAATCTTTATTTAAAATTAATTGATCAGCAAGTAATTTTTCACCTTTAGTTAAGGCTTGTTTTAATTTAATTTTTTCCCCTAAAGTTATTAGAGCTTTTTTAGACCATGTTTTTAAACCAGGTATTTTATTCACTATTGGTCCAATTAATGGTAGTGTTGAAAACATAAGATTTAATCCAGCACTATAATTATCACCCTCTTTAGCGTATAACCCCGCATTAACTAAACCAGCGGCTACAGATATAGCTGTCCCAATTGGTGGGAAAAAATCGCCACCAATCCCACAACCTCTAAAGCTTCGTGTGTATCTAAATCAAATGTCTCAATAAAATTAGAAATTTCATCACCCCTTCTTTTACCCTTATAATTAGGATCATCTAATTGAACGACACTAGATGGGGATGTTGGTACAGCTCTTAATGTAGACGGATCAGAAACCGGTTGAGGTTTATTGATTGTTTGTTCTAAAAATATAGTATGTAATTTCATCTCTTCCATTTATTTAACGTGGATATAGTAAACATCTCGTACAATACCAGAACCAGATTTTCTATTATTAACATCTTCATCTGGTTCTACAACCAAAACATATTTTTTTTCATTTAAACCAACAATCCAATAATTCCAGTATAAATGTTGACCACCACCCCTTGACAGTTCACGAACTTCAGTATTCGCGTTAGCGATTATATTGAAAGTTTTAACTTCAGTTGTTTTTGATACATCCTCATATAACTTACCAGTAGTACTATCAAACCATTTATCTTCAAAACCACTTGGTCCACCACTACCTTCTAATAATAGTGATTCATATGGATTTTCAACCCTTTCAAAAAGTTGAAAAATTCTATTATATTGATCTTCTTTAGTTTTAAACATTAATTATAAATATATTGAAATTACTAAAAAAAATTAATTTTTATTACATTTTCCACTCCCAACGAGTTACCCCACAATCATATATTCTATTAAAACCTCTTTCTGACATAATTAATTTTTCAGTCTTATTTTTATCAAAACCACTTTTAATAAGATTTTTTTTCTTAAAATTCAAACGATGAAATCTTAATTCATTTTTAATGTAATAATAATTGGGTTTTGATTTATGGATGTATTCAAAACCGAGATTTTTATACAATCCCCCACCAAATAATCTATTATCTGAATAACTTAAAATCATTTTTGGGTTATAATTTTTAATATAGTAATTGAATAATTTTGATCCACCACCAATGACATTATAATTAATTAAATTAGAAAAACGTAATAGTTCTGAAAAATCATCTTTATAATTACCAACACCACTTCTAGTGCCAAATGTCATAACTGAAACTAGAACCTCATTATGATATAAACCTAATTTGACCTTTGACAAACAATCACCCTGGATATGATTATTAAGTAAAAATTCTGAACTAACTTTTTTACTAATTTCTTTTATAACACATTTTCTACCATATATTTTATTTTCAATCATACCGAAACGATTTTTTATGATAGATTTTACAATATCTTTTTTAAATAACCATTCATCCTCAAAAATCTGAATTAATTCAACTCCCAATTCTAAACACCTATTATATTTGTTTAAATGATAATTTTCTGATTTAAATAAATCACTATGATAATATAACCCATTAAATTCAATCCCTATATTATGTTCTGGTAAGTATAAATCTAATTCTAATGGTGATATTATTTTTCTTGTGTTTCTTTCAATATTACTAATACCCAATTCTAAAAGGTAATCGTAAACTTCTTTTTCTCTATGTGATGATAAAGAATTTATTGGATTACAATTAATACAAGTTTCATAACCCAATCTTCTTCTCTCATTATAAAGTGGACTAAATATTTTATAATTTTGATTACATTTATCACATAACAATGTAAATTCTTTTATGTTGGTATCGTATGAAATAAATTCATTTTCTTTAAATCTGTTTTTAATATTTTGTAATGTAGTCTTTTCTTTTTTTAATATAATATCCGGATGTAATGAAGGTGATTTAAATCCCCACTTAGATAAGTTGTTCTCAACAATCTTATCTTTAATTATTTTAGATTTTGAAGGGTTACTTACACCATATTTTTTTAAAGATGTTTCAACCGCTTTTTCTTTATTAACATAATTTTCATCACCATATTTTTTTAATCTAGTTTTTTTTGATTTTACTGAATTAGTGTAATTTTCATCACCATATCGTTTTAGTTTAGTTTCTTTAACTTTTTCTTTGAATGTACTATGTTGTGAAAAGTATTCAACACCCCAAGTTTCCTTCATTTTTATTTTAACTAAATCAAGTAGTTTACCACTATTGTTGGCACAATCTAATGAACAAAATTTATTGTAACCCCTATCAAATCTATCTGTGAAGGTTACAATATTATCACAACCACCACACTTTGGTTTTGTGGTAATATTATGGAAATAGTTCCAAATTTTTTCTTTGAATGAATGATTATCTAAATCATATGTTTTTGAATGATGTATGATTTTATCATAAACATCTTTATGGTTTTTATTAAACCAAACTTCTCTGGTTTTATGGCCAGAGGTATTGTTCTCAAGGAAAAAAGAAAAATTCATATACTATAAATATATGAATTTTTCAGTAGGATGTCAAGGATATTTAATTAGAATAATAATACAGCGTAATCAAATCTTAATGAAGCCGCGATGTCAGCTAAATCACCACTTTCGTAACTTAAATCACCAAAATTAATATCACCACTTAACCAAGTGTTAACTAATCTCCATTTTTCAATTACAACTCCGGTCGGATCTAACATTTCAAGTTCAACATCTTTTTTGTACCCAGCGGCATAACCTTGTCTACCAGTTACAGATTCTGAATGTAAACGCACCCACTCCATAATCGCTTGAGATGCGGATGGACCAATAGGATCTCTAAAAGTCACACTAATTGGATTCCAATTATATTTACCCAAAACATAAGTTTCAGTATTTAGAAAAGGTATAACAACTTCAGCTTGTGTAATTGAGGGTCTAGCGGCAGAACCTAACCACCATTCTTGAATACCTAATTCAGCTGGAAATCTAAGTATCCATCTATTTTTCTTTTTAGGTTCGTATGGCATAGGCATACGCAGTAATAAATCAGCCATTTTTTGTTTTTTAAAATATTTATTATTATATTAGTAACATAAAAATATATTACTTTAATTATAAATATGGTGAATTTGGAAAAGTTTTTTATTATTGAAAATAAAAATGGTAAAAGAAGTCAAGAATCTTATTTAAAAGACAATTTTAATGATTTACATAAAAAAATAATTCATTTTAATAAAAAAAATCTTAATGAAATTTCATTCAAAGAAAAAATTTGGCACTACATACATAATGTTGATACAAAAATTTTATGTAAAAAATGTGATAAGGAATTAAAATTTAAGCGTAGTCTTTCTGAGGGTTATGGTGTGTATTGTTCAAGAGAATGTACTAATCAATGTGAAGAACATATTAAAAAAGTAAAAGAAACAAATGATAAAAAGTATGGTGGTCAAGGTACATCATCGGAAAGTATTAATGATAAAATTAAAAACACAACTTTAAAAAATTTTGGTGTTGATAATTTCTTTAAACGAAAAGATTTAATACAAGATAAGTTCATAGAAAAATATAATGTCCCCGGTGTATGGGCGGTTGAAGGTGTATCAGATAAAATAAAAGATACTAATATTAAAAAAATTGGTTTAGTTTCTAATCTACTAACGAAAGAATCTCAATACAAATCGTTGGAAACTAAAAGAAAAATTTTTAGAGAAAAGTATGAAAGATTTAATATACTATCAGATGAAGGGGACGATATTAAAATTTTATGTGATAAATGTCATAATAATTTTATTATTAATCGATCAGTACTCTACAATAGGAATAGTATGGATGTAGAAGTTTGTACACTCTGTAATCCAGTTACAAACTCCATTAGTTATAGTGAGAGTGAGGTGTTAAATTATATTAAAGAACTATTACCACTAGAAGAGATTAAAGAGAAAGATAGGAAAGTAATTTACCCCCAGGAGATAGATGTATTAATACCAAATAAAAATATTGGTATAGAATATAATGGATTGTTTTGGCACTCATCTTATAAGGTTAGTAATGATTATCATTTTAAAAAATATAAAAAATGTTCTGAACAAAACATTAAACTCATACAGATATTTGAGGATGAGTGGTTACATAAAAAAGAAATTGTTAAATCAATTTTAAATACAAACTTCAATATATTTGATCAGGTGATTTATGGTAGGAAGTGTGTTATTAAAGAGATTGATAGTAAGATGTGTAAAGAATTTGTTGATCAAAATCATATACAAGGACATCATAATTCAAAAATAAAGATTGGATTATTCTATAATGATAAATTGGTATCTGTCATGACATTTGGTTCTTTAAGAAAATCCCTCGGTATGAAGAGTGTTGATGGATCATATGAAATGGTTAGATTCTGTAATTTAAAAAATAGTAAAGTGATTGGTGGTGGATCAAAACTATTTAGATACTTTTTAAAAACTTATCAACCCTCCGATATCATATCCTTTTCAGATAGTAGGTACTTTACCGGAGATTTATATGAAAAATTGGGATTTACATTTAATGGTGAAACTAAATCCAATTATCACTATATTAAAGGTGGTAAAAGAATTAATAGATTTAACTATAGAAAGGATGTGTTAGTATCTATGGGGTATGATAAGAATAAGAGTGAACGAGAAATAACTGAAGAGATGGGGTTATTAAGAATATATGATTGTGGTTGTAAGAAATGGTGTTATAATAATGTCACCACTTAAGCCATATAAATTCTAATCTTTTTAATTTTCTTTGGATTAGATGTATCGTATATGACGAAATGTATGTTTGGAAACTTAATTTTAAGTACAGATCTAATTATATCTTCCACCACTTTAATATTACCTAAATCATCATCACTAAACCCAATACTAATGTTTTTAAATTTTTTACCATATAGTTTAACGACATTCTCAACATAATCAATTATCGCCAATTTTTTACCATTCTCTGGGTTCTGTGTTGTACTATCTAATTTAAACTCTTTAATAAACTCCTTGGATGAAACTGTATAATATTTTTGTCTGTTTAAATATTTGGTTATGGTTTCACCATTAAGATTTATGGTAATATCTTTCTTTTGTTTTAATGTTAAATTATTGTTTATAATAAGTTTAATCCCATCTTTAATTATTTTAGGGGAATGACCTCTGGCGGTAATAATGGCGAAATCATGACCATTAACTAACGCTGTGATGAATTTATTATATACCGGACCAAAATTATTATTTTTGATTGAGTATAAAACATCTTCTTTAAATTGGGTGGGGTTAACAAACTTTGTGAAACTATCTGATCTAACCATATAGGTAGAACCAATTTTACTTCTTATTCTACGGAATTGATGAGAATCAACATCAACTTTAATTAATTTATTTTTTACTACTTTATCTAAAGTAATCTTAGTTGGCATAACTAATATATTATCATCCCAATCTAATAGAAAGAATTTTTTCTTGAAAGTATCTAAGTTTATATTAAACCCCATTGTTATATTATTTTAAATTAATACAACAAATATAGGGGTTTTTTTTAATATAAAAAAATATTATAATTTTTCTCTAATTCCACTCACCATTTCCGGATCTAAATCTGAACGACCAAGTTCACTAGATAACTCAAATTCACCAGATTGACCACCTAAAGCGTCACAAATGGCCATACTAACATAACGTTTCATATCTGTCTTAAATTGACTATTAGAAGTTAAATTAGCGAACGCTTTTGAGAAGGAAGTACTTACGATACTACCACCACTATTTTTTAAACCTAACATTGATTCAGAAGCTACTTGTACGATATATTCCATAATACCATCAAATAATACATCAGATAACCATTTACAATTATCCACTGGATCTAGTAACTTAGGATAGTCTGTAATATCAATATCTGATAAAGCTATTTTTAAAATTCTATTTAACTCACCAGTAACACCTAATTGTTCTAAAATATAACCAATCATCCATTGACTAGCGGTATCAACTAAAGTTTTTTTCATATCACCACTTTTTTCACCATCTTCTGAATCATCAACCATTGAATTATTATCATTTGATGGAGTTTCTTCATCATCACTAGTGAATAATGATTTTAACCAATCAGTAAAATCTTCATTAATTTCTTGTTTACTATAACCCTCTTTTAATTTTCGTTTTTTTATTTTATGAAAATTTACAATAATCTTTTTACCTTCAGTTATTAACTTACTATCATTGGTAATTACCTTACTTTCTTTAAGTACAACTTTTTTTATTGTATTTCGTAATTTAGTCTCAACCAATTTATTTCTTTTTTCCATCATTTTAATTTATTAATAAATATGTGTAAAATATAAAAGAGATACCTTTTGAGTATCTCTTTTATATTTTTATGTGTTATTATCTTACAAGTTTTCAAAAGAAGCTCCTGTTGGGGTTACAACGAATTCTATAAAGATAAATTCTAATGAACGTGTAGGTTTTAAGAAAATTCTACCATTCAACTCATTTCTGTCAATTGACTCTGGAGTATCATTTAATTGAACTCTAAAGTCTGTTAAACCTCTTTCTTTTCTGATATTCTCAAGAATTGGGTTAACTAATGTTAAGAATTGATTTCTAACAATCTGATCGTTTTGTTCAAATAATAATCTAATTGATACTGCTGAAATTAATTTTCTAGCTTGTAATAATAAACGTCTTACATTGATTCGGTTAAGAGCTGAATCTTTAATTTGTAATGTTTTATTACCCCAAATTACTACTCCCTCTTCAGAGAATGTCGCCATTGGATTAATTCTATTATCATATAAACCATCTCTATCAGAAAGTTTAAGTTTTAAACGAGCTTTAATCGCGTTAGTAACACCTCTATTAAGACCTGCTGTCGCAAACCAAGGGAAAGCTACATTGTCAGTTAAAGCGATATTTCTTACAACTTCACCGGTTGGTGGTAACCAAATATATACATTATTCTCCGTATCATTCATTTGTAACCAAGGCCAGTAAGTCGCTGTATAATTACTATCAAATTCACCATATAATGTATCCGCGATATCTTCTGGAGTGTAAACATCTGTTCCAGTTCCAGAAGTATCTGGAGTAGTAACAATATATAATGAATCACAACGTTCAGTTTCTACCATATCAATAGCTTCACCAACTAAATCATTATTATCAACAGTATCGATACCTGGGGTAGTGAATACGTTAATGTTAACAGATTCTGGGTTAGAGAAAGTTTTAATACCTTCATAATAAGCGTAGTAATCAGAAGTGATACCATTTTGACCATCACTTGTTGGTCTAGTTGTAAAGATCCCTGAAGTTACTCCAGCCACACCTTTAGTACCGGTAGCTTTGTAAGTATCTCTATTCGTTCTTCTTGATCTATAGATATCCCATCCATCAAACCCACCAAATGGTGCGAATGTGAACTTTCTAGCTTGTATTTTTTCGTAAGCTGTATTAACAACTGACGCTGGTGTTTGCATTGGACAACATCCAACATCAAATGTAATAGCTGAACTTTGACCATCAACAGTAACACCAGTAGCGTTAACATCCATATGGAATCCTTTAGTTACACCAGTCCATTCAGAACCACCAACATTACTTTGTAAACCTTTGAAATCAAACATATCCTGATCAATACCCACAGTGTTAGAAACACCAAGATACACTTTTCTTACTTTTTCAGTAATTAAGTAATCAGTTTTGTAAGTCATAATTGGAGGTAATGTTGTATTGTATTCTCTTGTTAAGAATCCTTCAAATCCAGCCGGAATTGCGTCTTCTACAAGATTTTCAGCCATCTCAACCATAACACGACTACTTCTTAATGGGAAGAACCCATCATTTGTACCAATTCTTCTTGCGATATAATTTGTACTAGTAGAATCCATTGAACATTTACTAAATCTTTCTAAGATAGAAGGACTCGCGTCTGTATCATAAAAATCTCTAATTACGATATCAAATTCTAAATCTTCAAGGTTAATATTTTGTACAGAAATTTTTATTTCTTTATTAGCTCCATCACCATCAGAAATCGTGATAAATCTAAATAATCTAAATACTTTATTACCTCTAACCTCAGAAACAACCCAAGGGGTTACAGCTGATCTGTATTCAGTTAAATAATTATCTAAATTAGTTACATATTCAAAACCTAATTGTATACCTTTAACTTTACCTTGTTCAACAAGAGATGCGAACATATTATCATAAATCTCTTCTACAAATAAAGGTTGTTGATTTTGGAATGGTGCTTGACCTAATACTCTAATTAAATAATTTTTCTTAGTTTTATCCATTGACGCTTCAAAATAAATTGAATCACCAGCGGTTGTGTTACCACTAACTACAAATGTACCATAAGGATCATATTCAGCGTCAGTAACTGAGGTATCAAATGTGATACCTGGGTTAACAACTGAGAATGTAATTAATTCATTCACATCATAAGTAGCTTCAGAACGTAATGTTGCGATAACCATACCATCAACATCCGCGTAAGAAGTACCACTACAAATAACAGATGTACCTGTAGTTGAACCAGTAATATTACCTAAACCATCTGAACCAACAGAAGTTACTAATAAATCAAAATTACCACCATTATAAACAGAACCAGTTTTAACATATTCCGTACTCGCGGTAAGTGTTGTTAACATGGTTGAATCTTCTAATCCAACTAAATAAGAGTTAAATAACCCATCATTATAAACAGCGTTTAATTCAGTATCACCATGACCAGAAAATACAAATGAATTTATAGTACCACCAGTAGTTACACTAAAAGTTGATGTAGTAACACCAGTTGAATAACAAACTACGGTTGATGTATCTAAAGCCGCGTCAATTTTAATTGACCAAGCGTCACCCGCGTCATAACCAGATAAACCTAAAACTCTCGTCACAAACAATTGACTTGATTGTGTTAAATATCCTTTTGCGATATAATTGGTCTCATACTTTGGATAACCAGTTGCTCTGAACAATTCGGGGTTTAAACCACCGAAAATTGTTTGATATTCATCATAACTACTTATGAAAACCGGTTCAAACGCCGGTCCTTTAGGTGTTTCACCCACTATCCCTAGGGTTGTTACCCCAACTTGTCTAGCGATAAAACTTAAATCAAGTTCTGATGTATAGACACCCGGACTTACAAATACTCTATTTCCTGCCATTATTAATTTTTTTGTTTAAATATTATTGTTTTAATAATAAATATATAGAGTAAACAGAAAGAACTTTTTTATTGAAAATTTAAAGAATTATTTGTAATTAGATACTTTTACCTCATATTTGGATCAGATAATAATCCCCCTGCACCAAATGTCATAGGAACATTAATACTTGGATTATTTTTAGCTATCCCATTTGGACTTTGATTGATGTATCTTATACCTCTATTAGTTGAATTTCTTGGACTATTAGTAATAACCAATAATTGTAGTGGTTTTGATAATGTACAATTATTAATATCAACAAATTTTGCTATTTTTTCAAAACCATTTTGAAAGGCTATTGTATAATTTGTTGATAGACTTGTTGATGTTAATTTTATAATTTTACTTGGATTACCACTAAAAAACTCATTCATAGTTATAATTTGTCCAGTTGTTATTACAATATTATCTATTATACATTTATTAAAATTAATTAATGTACAATTTGAAAGTAATTGTAAATATGCTCTTTTATTTATTTTACCGCTAACATAAGTTAATGTTTTTGTACTAAATGATGAAAATTGAGTTGTATTATTACTTGCTAAAGTGAGTGTATTACAATCTATTATTGTATTTAAAGCAAGATTAAATCCTGAATATTGTGTAAAAAAACTTGAATCACCTTTAAAAATAAAAGTAGAAGTTCCTGAAAATATAATACCATTACCTAAACCTTGTAATTTTCCACTCATACAATAAATATTAGAACCATTTATATTAAAAGCACTAGCTGCTGAATTTGCAAATAAACCACTAAAATATAAATCACTTGTCAAAGTAACAGTCCCAGATGGAATAATATTATTCCACGTAATTCCATTTGTATCTAAAATTGCTCCATTACCAAGAGTTAATGTAGAACTTGTAGTAACTACTGTTCCAGAAATATATGTTAAAGTTCCTACACTATAAGCAATATTACCAACTATAGTAATTGTTCCTGTAGTGTTAATATTTAAGTTACTTCTTATGTCATTTGTAGTTGTATCAGTCCAAGTTCCTGTACCAATTAAATTAATACTTGCTGTACCTAATATAGCACCACTACTATTATGTAATAAATTACCAGAGATAAAAATATTTCCTCCAGAATTAGTAAAAGTAACAGCACCACCACCTCCTGTAAAATTTTGACAGTTTAAATCACTAATTAACACATAAGCTCCAGACGCAGAAACAATATTATTCCATTTATTTGTAATTATATCATTCATATTTCCACAATTTAACGTAGTTATACCAGCTATAACCAAGGTACTTCCTGTTGTTATAACATTCCCTTGAATATAGGTAATTGTTGCTGAATTAAAATATACAGTTCCACTTATTGTAATTGTTCCAGCAGTATCAATTGTTAAATTGTTTCTTAAAGCTCCTGTACTAGTATTACTCCAAGTTCCAGTACCATTTAATAAAATTGATGCCGTACCAGATGTTATGAATATGCCTTGACTTTGAGTTAAATTACCAGATATAGATAAAGTAAAACCATTTATAACACAAGTACGAGCATTATTAGCACCAAGTAATAGATTGGTTATTTGTAAATCGTTAGGAATATTTAAGGTAAATGAACCATTTCCAAAAAAAGATATATTATTAGATATTGATACTACATTTCCACCTAATATAAAACTTAATAAACCACCATTACCAGTTAATGATAAATCAGTTAAATTTAAGTTATTTGATAAAGTAAATGTTACAGCAGAGCCTATAGATACTGTAAATGTTCTAGTCCAAACAGTAGTTCCACTTATACTTGTGTTACCAAGTAACCATAATCCACTTGCTCCAGCTTGTGTGTAACCACCTGTTCCTAAATTTAAACTTCCATTTAATTGGATAATATTATTAAAAGTAATTGTATTAACATAATTAGTAAAATTTATACCAGCTAAAATAACCGTTGCTATATTAACAACAAGAGGTCCAGATAATGCTGTAAAATCAACTGTATCTCCAACAAGAGGAACTACACCACCAACCCAAGTTGCTGTTGCATTCCAATTTCCACCTAATATACTAACCGTTCTAGCTGCCATATTCTATTAATAATTTCCTGCAAATGCAATAGCATCTGTTTGGTCTGCTGCTGTTGTGTATACTGATTGGCATACAGATATAATTTGACCACTTTGCATAATAATTGCTTGGTCAAAAGTATAAATAGCCGTTTGACCAGCCACCGTATTACTTCTTGTTACAGCTGCTGCTATAACTTCACCAATAATTTTAAAATTGGCTCCACTAGTATCTGATAAAAATATTTTAAAAACTTTAGCGGTTGCTGTTGAGGCACTTGTTGATGAGTTTGTAAATCTTATTCCATCTACTCTAGAACCTTCAGTTCCACCTGTTACTACTATTACCAATGCTCCAGAACCATCTGAAGCTGTATTTGCTGCTGCTATTCTACCAGGTATAAAATTACCATTAAGAATCATTATAGGGACTGTATTTGCTGCCATGTTATATTATATTAATTTATTATTATTTTGATATTCAATCAACTCTGCGTCAGAGCTCATTATGATTGATAAGTCCATATTGTTATTCTCAACAAATCTTCTAATCTTAATTTGTTGGATTCCAATAATAGTTGCTGCTCCTGTTGTTTCCATTGAATAATAAATACCATCAACTATTCCTTCACATATTGAGGTATAATTTACCTCTTGTGGATATGGTAATGATTCTATTATTGTTCCGTCTGGTGCTGTGTAAGTCATCATATTTTTTTGTTTTTTTTTATTTTTATATAAAATTATAATAGTTAAATAAGTTTGTAGCTGAGTTTGTTATAGATGAAATATTAACTGTTAATGGAGATTGACCTTGATTTTGACTTATGGTTAGATTGTTATTTGAATAGGTAAATCCAGTAGTATATGTATCAACAGTTGTTGGTAAATTATAATAAGTTGTCGCTGAAACTGAACTAAACGTGGCACCACCATCACCTAAAATCCAAGCTGTTGGAGTACCTATGTTATTTTCAAGTGTAATAGTTTTATCTGTATCATTACCAGTGCCACCACGAAATTGAACACTATTTTGTGTTGGGTTTGTTATAATCTCTGGGTTAGATGAATTATTGTAGGCTTGTTGAAGTGTTGTTGTAGATATACCTGCAGTACCACCACCAAGTTCACCAAATTTAGATACTATGTGAAATAAAGCTTGACTAGTACTTGATAAATTAGTTGCGTCTGAACGTAATGATAAAACACCTATAAGAATAGCGTTATCTCTAAAATTAGCAAATGTCGTAAAATTTTCATTTTGTGTGGCAGCTATTGCTGTGGGTAAATCAATATATTTTTGTTGACCATATTGTAACCTAATTTGACCATTTTGTAATAAGAATATCCTTTGGTTTGTAGCTTGTTTTGCGGGCGTTCCAACAGGTGTAATGACACCATTTAGATCATAACTACCTGGTATAACTAGAGTTGTATTTGAAGCTGTTCCTCCAGTCCGTGTTCTATATTGAAATGTTGTTGGACTATTAGAAGGTACGGTAAAACGACTTGGATTTAAAACATCGTTAACGAAATTAATACCTAACCCCCAAATATAACCAGCACTTGTGTTAAAATTTAAATTAACACCATTTGGACTACTTACAACCCCATCATTTATAAGTTTAATTGGTGAGAACACATCACGAAGTTGTGATAATGGTGAAATATCTAAATCTGGTTCATTAAAAGCGTTAATAAGTGATGTTTTATTACCATGACCTAATTTACCTAAATAAATGGATAATCTTCTTTGTTGTGGTGTTGGGAATGTTGGTTGTAATGATATTGTCCCACCACTTGTTAATAAAATATATGTTTCGGTATCAGTTGTTAGATAGGGTGTAGTTAAACCACTTTGACCGATAAATGGTACATATAAAGCGTTTGGTTTTAATGGATTTGATGTATTGTCTACTATATAAGCTTCTACACTACCAACATTAAATGTATTACCGGTTGATATTGAAATACCTTTAAACTCAAATACACCTGTAGATATAACATTACCTTCTAATACATTTCTCTCTAAATCGGTAAAAGATAGTATAGGATTTTCATTTTCTATATTAACAAATAACTTTCCGGTAGTACTACCTGTTTGAATAACATAACCAACACTATTTGTTCTAGCGGTTAAAGGAAATGTGAAATATTTACTAGCCTCATCTATATTACCAGGAATACTATCTGAAGCGTACATCAGTGAACCAACCGTCATACCAGTTAATTCTATATTACTAATAATACCACTAGTGATAACAATCCCTTCAGTATTATTAGGAATTATTTCAGCGGACATACCTATGATACTAAAACCTTCATGTTTATTTATCGCTAAGATTACCGATGGTAAACCATTATAGGCTGATAATATTTCTAACGCTTTACCCCTTTGTATATCTACACCACTATTATTAAAAACTCGTATATAATTTTGTTGACCTAAATTTACCGTAACACCTTGATTAATTGATGTGTTATACGATAACGCTTTTTCAGTATTATCAAAATAAACAGTACCTGGTAGGGTAGTACCACTTGTTGTACCAGTATTAAAAATAATATAATTTAAATTACTAACTGATGTCGCGGTTACTACATTAAAATTAGAATTCCCATTAACCGTTAAACCAGTCATTAATGATATATTTACATTTAATGGGGATTGGTTATTATTTTGTAATATTGTTAAATTATTGTTTGAATATGTAAACCCAGTTGTGTATGTATCAACTGAAGTAGATGTAAAACCAGTTACTAATATAGAACCATCTTGTCTATTTAATGTTAAGGTAGTCCCACTAAAAGTTCCACCTGTTACATAATAATCATTAATACCTGTTAAATATTGTCCGTCACCATAGAAAGTTGTCGCTGAAATTGTTGTGGCAGATATACTTGGTACGTATAGAGTGCCAGTCATAATATCACCAGTTCTAGCTACTCGATCCCATCCGATTGGTATTATAGAATTTGCGGTAGTACCAGAAGCGTATAAAATAACATCAGCAAAATTTAGTGCCAATTCTTTTAATTCTAAATCACCATCACTAGGTACTTTACCTGGTACATTTGAACCTTTTAATAATAATTTATTTTTCCTAACACTCATAGTTAATGTTGTAAGACCATTTATAATTTTTATGTGTTTTACCCTTACCTAAAGCAACTGCACTAACTTTTTTAAAGTTAAAACCATCTTTGGTTACTTCACTTAAAAAATCATATTCTTTAATTAAATTATTATTTAAATCAAACTTATATACTTTTTTTCTATTTGTAGGTTTACCATAATTATTACCATTTTTACCTATCTGTTTTAGACTAATTTTAATTTTAGTTTCATTAGAACAAGGTAATCTCTTCCTTAGTTTAGCGGATATACTCAACTTTTCTTTATGTTCTTTAGTTAATTTTTTATTTTTATTCCAAGAAGCCGGTAATTTTAATCCCTTATTCCAAGCTATTTGTTTAGTAATATGTTTTATACCGGAATTATTAGGGCAAGCTAGTTTAGCTATATTATAACCAATATCTTTATTATATGGTTTATATAAATCTAAATAATATTGTTCTAAGATCATTAAATTATCTTGTGTAGTGTGTTCTATTATTTCAAAATTAAAATTAATTTCACTATGTTTATTCCAAGAATTTTGTAATATTTTGTTACAATGTTTATTATTCCGTAAATGATTTAAATGGGTATATTTCCTAAGATGGAAATTATTAGTACTACCAATATAGATTTTATTAGTTATTAAATTTGTTATTTTATAAATAACAGGTGTTTTTATCTTATCAGCCATATTGATGGTTTAAAATAATTCTACTCTATATAGAGTTTATGTTTTAATGGTTATATAACCTAAAGATAAATATGTCTTAATAAAAAAAAGGATGAGATAACCCATCCTTTTATTAAAATAAAAAGTTAATAGTATCCACCATTAATAGGTTCCCCCATCGAGTCGATCCCATTCGCATAAGACCCTTACCCCATTCGGAGCTCCATTGTTAAAATTAGTATTTCTAATAACGATATCATTTAATTGTGTTAACCAACCCCTATTATTATAACCTTCACTACCAGTGTATTCTGTAACATCAGGTATTTGTGTCCCTGTTAAACCAGTTAAAGTGTTTAATTGGGTGATAGTAAAATAAGTGTCACCAGAGGTTATACCGGATAGTAATCCAGCTCCATTTTGAATTCTAATACCAGAGGCTAAAGATGTTATTGAAGTGTCACCAGTTGGATTATAGTTTAATGTTATTTGTGGGTCTTCAACATATAATTCATTTGTAGCTACAGTTGTACCAGTACCAAATACTATAAAATTACCATGGACTATTAAGTCCCCAATACCAGGGGTACTAATTGATCCGTTTGAACCAATAGTTAAACCACCTTGTCCAAATTTTACCGGACCATCAGAAAGTCCGTTATTAACAACTAAGTTACCACTAGTAGTTCCAAGTGTTAATGTGTTCGTTGAATCATCATACGCGAATTCACCGGTAGTATCAGTTTTTAATTCTCCACTAACACCCGCGTAAACAACTTGACCAGAAGTTAAATTACCAATAGATATACCAGAAAATGATGTTATATATTGTGTTAAATCTGGTTCACCCTGATTCCTACTTATAGTTAATGAATTATTAGTTCCATTATAAGTGAAACCTGTAACATATGTATCATTTATATCTATATTACTTAAATCTACACTATAATTTACCCCATCATTTCTTTTAAAATCAATTGAAGATGTACCTGAATTATATGTACCACCAGTTGTATAGGTATTTTGGAATGGTAATGTGTGTGGGATATTAAGATTTTTATAATATAATCCAATTGTCGCTGAATTTGTATTATTTGTAGCTGGTACTGAAACTGTACCACCTGTTACATAAATTTCATTTGTATTGACATATCCAGTTAAATAACCAACATTAGTTATTTCTAATGGATTTGTTCCTAAAACTGTGGGGTTATAATAACTTAAACTTTCAAGTGTAGTTGTACCAGTAACATTTAAATTACCTTTAACAACATTATTACCATATAAATCAATATCAGTGAACGCACTTAGAGTTACCGGTACATTTGGTTTACCATTATTTAAACTAATGGTTAATGTATTTGGTGACCACGTAACACCTGTAACGTAACTATCCACACCAGCGATTGATGTTATATCCGCTAAAACAAAACCATTTGTTGATCCTGATAAAAATTTACCGGTTAAATTGGTAACACCACTATAAGAAGTTATTTGATCCCTAATAACTAAATTATTGATATTAGAACCAACTTCAAAATAAGTTGAATTATTATCACTTGGTGTGAAATTCCCACCACTTGTTCCAGAGAAATATAATATACCATTAAATAGATTTACTAATGGTTCACCCATTTCAATACCATTTGATGGTAATGATTTATTATTTGTTTGGGTATTTTTTAATATGTGTGTCGTTTTCCTTATAGCCATTGTTTATTTTATTTAAATATCATTAATTTTTAATTTTTACCAAGTACCGCCATTTAAAATATCGTCTTGAATTATTGAATTTTCCGCTGTTATTTGTCTTGTATTACCACTTAGATCTAAACCTAAATCTAAAATTGGTGTATAAATTATCCCAGTAGCTGTCCATATTGTAGTTGTCCCACTAGCTGTGTTAACATCTCTAAATCTTCTACTTGGTGTACCTAAATCAATTATACCATCGTTAATGGGTAATAATGAGTCACTAAACGTAATACCAGTTAAAGAACACGAATTAATTTCATCTGTATTTACTACATCACAAGCTGATGGGTAATCATCAATAATATATGTTTTAATTATTTCACCATTAGTACCACATCCGTTACTACTCATATTAATAATCCATTTAAAGTAATTGTCGCTTCATAGTTAGTATTTCGTACTATATGAATACCTAATTCGTCACCCGCATTTATTGGGAATGGGGCTGTGACTGGTGTACCATTCACACTTAATGTGTAACTATTAATATTTACTGTTGAAATCGCGTTATAAGTAGCGGATTCATTTAAAATTATATTAACACTATTCTTATTTGTTCTAAAAACAATGTTTAACATTATTGAAACACCATCTGGTAAAAATTTCTTACTAAGTAATACATTACTAACTTTTTCATCTAATTCCACTAAATTCATATTTCTTGTTATCGCAGGGATAACTTTAAAATCATCTTCACATAAAAGATATCCTTGTAATTTAATTTCATAAAGTTGAACATAATATCTTTTTGATTCAAAATCTTCAATTTGACTTTCGTCACCAATTGATTCCAATATCAATGGCATTGGGTGTCCATTTACTTTAATGTAAGCTTGTAACGATTTAAATGTTCTCATTATCTTACTATTCAAAAGGTTAAGATCTCTCATTTTACTACAAAAAAATCTAACTTCATAAGTTAAATTAATTGGTACTGGTTGAGGTATTTGATACATATCAAATCCTTTTACACCATCATTAAATGTTGGTACTTTCATATATGTATATGTAGGTGTCCCAGGTATATTCCAATAACCAGCTTGATTTTCACCACGTTGGGCGTCAGGTTTTCTAGTAATAGTTACAAAAGGTAATTTAACATTTTTCCATTCATCAACATTAGTCCAATCTCTTACAAACTCAACCCATCTTTGAATACCAATTAAATAAACCGGAACTTTTTGACCATCAATAGATATTTCTAAATCTTTTTCAACAAAATCATTAAATGTTTTATCCATATCCTCATGGGTAATTCCTCTTGGTAAATAAGTTCCATTATCGGAAATACCATCCAACCATTCTTGTCTTCTTTCAACCCCTTCTTTAGGTGGATTAATATTTATATTTGTTAAAAATTTTTTAGGTAAAGACATTTTAATTATTTGTTTACTATATAAATATGTTAAGGTAGGATTTCGTTAGATAAAGCTGGTGTACAAATAATTGTTCTATAAAATCCTTTGTAACCTAAAATTGTGTGTGAATTATCAGATATAATTTTACCATCATTTACTACCGTAAAATATTTTATTGTGAATTCATTTTCTGGATACGCTATATAATCACCATATTTAACATCCACTTCCAATTCATCTAATTGTTCTTGATATAAACTAAATGTTAATTTACCAGGTTCAAGGTTTCTAAGACCACCTTTACTCCACGTTTTATTCTCAGGAAGTTCAATTTTAATTAAACCAACTAACTCTACCGGTGGTAAAAATCTTAATTCTGATGAATTAACTTCACCATATAATGAATCAACATTAGTAGCTATTGGATCAATACGATACAAAATTACTGACATATTTAAATCACCTTCAAGGTATTCTCTACCCATATCTATTTCTAAACCAAAATCTTCCTGTGAAAAAAATTTGTTTAATCTAGTGATTGGGACTTTATTTTTGTTCAATGACATATTATATTATTTATTAATAAATATTGTTTTATACAATCAAATTCATATTATTATTGTGATTCAAGCGGAAGATATTAAAATAAAAAAAATTACGGATAAATTACTATTATATAGTGGTTTTAACCCATATATTATTTACTTGAAAAAAAAGGTAAATTCTAGTAATCATCAATTAACTAAAACTCAATTAGAATATATTAGTAAAAATTATGACAGAGATATTGTTAAAATTAATAATATTGTAGGTATAACATCATTTTTCGGTAATGAACTTCAAAAGGAATATAATTTAAAAAAAGTTCCGGAAAAAATTATGGTTGAAAGTGTTATTGGTGAAAGTGATAAAGCGTATCATGTTTTAGGTAAGTTTTATAAAAACCAAGAGGATATTAAATTATTTTGGTTACCTAAAACCCAATTAATTGATGATTTATACACTAAATATGATGATGTCACCATTGATTTTGATAAGTATGAAGAAATGGATAAGTTGGGTAGGAAATACTTTGATCATCAAAAAGAGGGTGTTAAATTCTTATTAGATAGAAAAAAATGTATTTTGGCTTTAGATATGGGTTTAGCTAAAACGGCCACATCTGTTATGGCCGCCCTTGAAACAGGGGCTAAAAGGATATTGGTTGTGTGTCCATCTTCACTTAAAATTAATTGGCAACGAGAGATTGAGATTTATACTGAACCAGAAGATGTTAGTATCATTAGGGGTAGTAATTGGGAACCGGCTAAATTTACAATTATTAATTACGATATACTTAAAAATTTCCATACCGTTTTACAAAAGGGTAAGGAATATAACCCAAAAAGAATTAGTCGAGAACTTATTAATGAGAATTTTGATGTAATTATATTGGATGAATCACATTACATTAAAAATTCAAAATCTAACCGTGGAAAAATTATACAAGAAATCGTTAAGGAATGTAACCCAAAATATATGTGGTTACTTACTGGGACTCCAATCGCAAATAGACCTAGTGATTATTACAATTTACTTAATCTCATTAAAGTACCTATAGCTTCAGATTGGTCTTATTATATAAGAAGATATTGTGGTGGTAGACAAATAAAAACAAAGATTAAAGGTGTATTGAGAACTATTTGGTTAAGTGATGGTGCGTCCAATTTAGTTGAACTATCTGAAAGAACTAAAAATACTATTTTAAGAAGGAAGAAGGAAGATGTGTTAGATTTACCAGAAAAAATTATTGAACCAATATATCTGGAACTTGAAAATAGAGTTAAGTATGATGAAGTATTTGACAAATATTTAGAGTGGAGAAAATTACAAGGTAAAGGTGGTAATGTTGTGAAACATTTAGTTGAATTAGTTTTATTAAGGAAATTTATCGCCATAGAGAAAGTTAAACATTCCATTGAGATAGCGGAGAACGCGATTGAAAATGGTAAGAAAGTTTTAATTTTTACAAATTTTAGAGAAGAGTTAGAATGTTTTAAAGAACATTTTGGTAAATTAGGTGTCTATCTGGATGGTAGTACCAGAGAAAAAGATCGACAAAAAGCTGTGGATAATTTCCAAAATGATGAAAAAGTAAAAGTATTTGTTGGTCAAATAAAGGCCGCTGGTGTAGGTTTAACATTAACTAAGGCGGAAGTCGTAATTATAAACTCCTTGGATTGGGTTCCAGGTAATTTAGAACAAGCGGAAGATCGGGCTTATAGAATTGGTCAATTAAAAAATGTAATTGTATACTACCCATTGTTTGATGATACAGTTGATACTTTGGTGTGGGGTGTACTTAAAAATAAAAAAACCATTATTAATACCATAATTGGTGATATTGATGATGAAAATATAATAGAAAATATAATTGAAGATTTATGATAAAAAGAATATTGGTTTATAGTATGAAAAATTGTGGATATTGTACCACATTAAAAGGAAAATTAAAAGAACTTGATATTAAATATATTGATAAAGATATAGATATCTATAAGGATGAATATGAAAAAGTACTTAATGAACTGGGTACTGATTTAATACCTTTAGTTTCTGTTGGTGGTACTTGGCTAATTCCGGAGAAAGATTTTTCAACAATAGATGGTTGTGTAGAAAAAATTAACGATTTAATATTTAATTAATTCTATTGTCTTGGATAATTCTCTCTACTAATAATAGAAGAAATCATTTCTAAAAGTGCTAAAATATTACCATCATTTTTATGGTTGAAACCACCATCACTAACACTACCCATTGGGTGACGAATAATATCTAATACCCTAATTAGTGTCTCATTACATTCTTTTTGGTCTACTTGTTGTGTTAATGTTTCTAAATATCTAACCGTATCAACTAATGAGCTTGTAGCTTTTTTTAATAGATCTACTGAACTATCATGTCTAATTAGATCGTGGTGTTCAACTAAATTTTTACGTATAATTTTTTTAATATCCATCAAAAGATAAATATCCATATATTTATTAAAAAAGAATAATTATGGCCTGTATTTCAGATGAAGAAAAAAATTGTCTATATGACATTGTTAGAACTGAGTTAGGTTCACCTATTAGGAAAATTGAGTTAACTAACGATATGTTGGATATTTTACTTAAAATATCTATTGAAGATTATACTCGTTTAGTTCAAAACTGGTTAATTGATAATCAATGGCCTGGATTAGTTGGTCTTGATGTTGGTAACGCGGATGTAGCTTTCGCCTTAACAACAAGATCTTTAAATTTTGTTGATCAATTTACTTATGCGTATTCTAAAATAACTGGTAATCAAACTAGGGGTCCATGGGAATTAAAAAAAGATTTCGTAACCGTTAGAGATGGTGTACAAGTATATCAAATACCTAGTGGTAGAGAAATCAATGAAGTTTTATGGATGACTCCACCTTCAATTGATCACGCCCTATATTCATATTATGGATTTGGTGGTGGTGCTGGTTTTGGTGGAGGTTTAGGTATGGGTGCTCAAACTGGTTATGGTGATGGTGGTGGTGGTGGATATGGTACTGGTGGTTTTTATATGGCCCCTGCGTATGACATATTATTACGTGCCGCTGATTTTAATTTAAAACGAAGAATTGTTAAAAGTGATTTAATATTTAAAGTGACTGCCGGACCGGATGGTACAAGATTATTACATTTAATGTCAACACCTGGTTCTAAACTTAGTTTTGGTCAAGGTACTGGTGGATCAATTGGGTTAAGTGGTTCTAAAGTATGGTATCATTATTACGATACTACAGCTGAAAATGTTGACGCTTGTAGAGCTGCGAATAAAGATATTATTAAATTACCAAATGAAGTTCCATTATCTAAATTAGATTATTGTGATTTTAATGAACCAACAAAGATTTGGGTTCGTCAATATTTAGTAGCTAAATCTAAAGTTACCCTTGGAAGAGTTAGGGGTAAGTATAGTGGTGCGTTAAAAGTACCTGAAGGTGATGTTACAATGGATTATGAAAGTCTATTAACTGAAGGTAAAGAAGAAATTAAAACATTAACTGATGAATTAACTGGACCTGAAGGTAGATTAATTAAGTTGGGTACTGAAAAACAATTAGAAAGACAAGCTAATGAAGCTTTACATTTAAATAACTCATTAAAATTTAGACCATTACCTATTATTGTAATATAAAAAATCCCCCCTAAATAAATCAAGTAGGGGGGTTTATACTAAAAGTATTCTGTATCAGTTGGTTCATTAATAATTTCAGTAGGTTCAATTTCCGTGATATACATATATTCCGGATTAGCACCAACCTTTTCCCAAAAGTCAATTTCTTTTTGTTCCATAACAAAAACATCATCTAATGTATCCTGATCAATAGGATCTGTTGGGAAACCAGAACATAGTTCAAGTTGTTTCTTGGTAAAATATTGTCTTTTTGATGGATTATCAATTAAAATATCACTTCTAATTTCCGGACTAAAACAAACAATTAATGGTTCAATCCTAGTGTTAAAAGCCACTAAATATTTAGTGACATTATACTCACCCTTTAAATCTGGATTATTCTCAATTTGATTAGTTAAGATTAACGATGAATTAAATTCAATGTCAGTAGTACCATCTTTATTCTTTTTAGCTTTAACATCAGCGTGAGATTTTTTAGTACCGGTATTAATATAATATATTGTGTCACCAAGGTTAACATTAATATTTTCTTTTAATAAAAGTTCCATATGAGCCTGACGTGGCATAGGATTACCGGCTTTATTCTTCCTTTTAGTATTTTCTTTATAACTTTCTAATGTTTGTTTTACTTTCCCTTTACTAGCGATTTTAAGTAATGGGATTTCTTGGTTATAAATCATTTCAACATTCTCATAATAAAGTTCAATGAATTCATTACCATTACCTTCTAATAACATTCTAATCGCTTTATCTAAAAAATCTTCAATGTACTTTGGCATCTTAGCCGATTTAATTGTATTACCAACTAACTTAACTTCACCATCAATTAAATCCGCATAATTTTTTCTTGATAAATTAATAGTTGATTCAATTACCTCATCAATACCTAACTTCATAAAACCTCTCATATACTTTTCATTGAACTCAGCTAAAGCCGCTTCAATACCATTATATATTTTATCTTTAACAACTGTTAAGTGAGTACCTAAACCAGTGTATGTTAATTCTTTAGCGTTTTCTGGTATCTTAAAGTTGAAACCATCGGTATTATGGGCGATTATTTTACCCTTACCGATAATAAATGTCCCATCTTCTGTTGAAACATCATAGACAAAATTATTTGGACATGGGTTGTCAATATCAGATATATTAGTGATTAAACCTTGACTGACATCCCCATTTTCATAAACATCAATATATTCACCAATTTTTAATGATGAAGGTTTTATTTCAACCCCATTTTGAAAAAGTGAATGGTCTTCCGTCACATCAACATTACCCCTATCTTTTATTGAAATTGATTTAATTTGTTTTTCTGTACCATGTCTATAAACATACTTAATATCTTTCCAACCACTTCTAGTTAATATCTTATATGGTTTATCTGAGTAATCTCTTAATTGATCACCTTCAATAGTACCAGTTATATCAAATAAATCTGAAATTGGTAAAATGTCTAATATATCATCACCATATTTAATATAAACAGGTGTGTCATACGTCACACTATCACCTACTATTGGTTCAAACCCCTTATCCATAAAGAATTTAATCATCAATCGTAGATATTGTCTACCAGTACAAGTGATCATCGCACCAATGTTAGTATCACCCCAAGGAAATACATCTGGGGCTGATAATGAACCAAAGTTAGAGTTATTAAGAATTTTAATTGGTAATTGTTTCTTATCAAACATATCAGCCCCTTTATCGTCCCCTTCTCTTTGAGCTTTTTTCATTAGATTCTTATATAAATCTCGTTCCGCGAATAAATAAGTTAACATACCTTTTAACGCACCGGTAATATCAACTTCTGGGAATACATCGTGAGTTAATTGTATTGAAGGGTAAAGTGATCCATAATCTAATTTAACTACATTTGGTACGAAACCAATTCTTAATAAACGAGATAATCCACCAGGAAATTTTTCTTTAGGTTGATAATCAGGTATAGCTAAACCATTCTCATATGACCAAGTACACATCAATACTTTCCATAAGGCCGCTGTACCCATTGTAGAGGTTCTTTGTAATGTTGATGGAACTAATTTAGACAATAAAAATGTCGCTTGATTATATTTGTAGTCAACTTGTTCTGTTTCCCATAAATCATCTATTAGATATTTCTTAATTATAAATTTACCATCCACTTCTTCCCATCCTTCATAACCAGTTTTATCTTCCGGAACTACCATATACTTACCATCAGATTCGTTAAATAAGTAAGGACGTTCATCTACCCAAATTTTAGCGATCTTATCGTGACCAACATATACACGATTAGGTTTAGCGATTTTAGAATATTTTGTAATATACTTCAAACCAGTTTCTTTGATGTTTGAATTAATGGCTTTAGCTCTTCTAACCGCGTGCCACACATCAATAACGTTATAACCCCATAATACAGTTTGTTGATAATACTCCATCTCACCACCTAATTTTAAAGTAGCTTGTTTACGATAAAGTGGCATACCATTCTTAAGTGTCTTAGTAATTTTTTTATAATCTAAATTAAGTAATTCACAACGACCTAAAATATATGTCCAGTCAAAGTTCTCTGAATTATAACCACAAATAATATCTGGTTTTAATTCATCAATAATATTAAAAAATGTATAAATCGCGTTTCGTTCTTCATCATCACTATCAATATCTAATACGTGTTCAAAACCACGATTATCTTTCATACCAATTTGTAAAATTCTACCGGTTTCTGGTGTTAAAGATGTGGTTTCAATATCAAAAGAAAATCTAACTAAATCCGCGTAATCATCAAACCCTTTAAATAATCTTTTACCACTTTGTATTAAGAATTGCTCTG
>Ga0207909_1000078_pt1 | contig 38428 bp, 47 predicted proteins | sample LakMenEpi05May10_FD_150672 | JGI IMG/M metagenome (GOLD analysis project Ga0207909, IMG submission 150672) | Freshwater microbial communities from Lake Mendota, WI - 05MAY2010 deep hole epilimnion (SPAdes) | ecosystem: Environmental > Aquatic > Freshwater > Lake > Epilimnion/Euphotic zone ...
ACCGAAGGGCAACGATGGCGAGTAAGGCTAATTTCCCCCTAAGGTCCCTGAGCTGCAGCGCGCGCCCGCGTCCGTCCGCTTTTCGCCTGTGGGGTGAGGGTTTGGCAGTTGGCACAGTTGGCCGGAAATTCCGACGATGGCGGAGGGAGAATAAAAATGGATCCTCCCGGGGTTACGGAATAATAGATAGAGACGGCTCTTGCTGTCACCTTAGACCGGACGCGGTATAAGGTTGATGGCGAGGCCAGCCAGTGTGTGGTCTGGTTTAGTCTACCACACGGGGTTAACCAAGCTGACTCTAGACAGCCTCTGAAAAGCATAATTACTAGGTCCAGACTGATCATCTGAGTACCCGCATAACATAGCTAGAATGTTTTTGCGTGTGGTGTCAGGACTTGGTAAGACGCCCCCCCGAAAAGTGCAGCTTGATGTGCAAATGAAGAGTCTTTAAAACCAAATACCTTTGAACATCTAGAGAGTGTAAGGAACTCTAAGAAGCCTCTGACTGCTGAAGTTTTTTCAAATGGGAGGTCAATTGGGTTCTTTAAGAATGTTCGAAGACGAACTGCATAGTCGTTATCATCTGAAACAAGAACAACTGGACAATCAAACGATTCTAAGAATGGGCGTAATTCGTTTTCCTCAACAATGCCTTCTCCGAAGAAGAACCTAAAGTCACCCGCATTTCGTATTGCAATGCCTATCGTGTTCTCTGGAAGAGTAGGAATCTGTTCTAGGAATACATTCTTCGGTACAAAGAACTTCTTATATACACGTGTATATTCTTCATCTGGAAAGGGATAGGCTGCAATAGAACTTTCTATACAGACAGACTTACTTGTGATCTCATGGGTGCCATCTATCAGGTTCACATTCGTGAATCCAAATCGCTTATATGCATAGTTTTGATATTGAAACCATCCGGTAGACTCATTGAAATGGTTATAGTAGATCTCAGGTGCATCTCCAGTGTATACTGGTATATTTGGTTCAAAGTAAAACTCAAACCCATTATCATGAGTTGGTTGAACATGTGCCATGTTCGGTGAACGATGCTTTCCAACAGTTTCATACTCACCTCCATCCCATAGATGGTATGCTTTCAGACCCAGTTTCTCTGCAGTCAGAATCCCACCTGCTAGTGTACGAAGCCGATTTCCGAATCCAGCCATCGGAGAGATTACAAGTGTCATTATGTATACCTATAATATCCATCAAAATGGATCGACGCACTTACTCGATCAACAAAGAGTATTCGAGATGTCCCGTCCTAGCTTTGTCGTACCTATGGCGATTACGCCGATCCGTCCTGCACGAGTTATTCTACCCGATTTGTGTACGGGTACAAACTGCAAGTGTGCGTCTCCAAATGGATTCGGTGAGAATGGAAACCGCACATGTCTAGTGTACGGCCCTGCAATTCGCCAGAGGACTATCGGAGAGAGAATCGATAGTCTTCTAACTGAAATTGAGGAAATTAAGACTAGGCTGAGTCGTGGAATGACGCCATCCCAGAACAGGGATTGGGAGATCATTCTTAGTCGCAAGGAGAAGGAATTGGCCTCTCTATGTTGAGACCTTCTTGCCATTGCGATATGCGTCGCAAACAAACTCGTTATTTGCATCAGGTCCAGAACACTTGGCCGACGTATCCGTGTCCTTAATCTTTTTACATTTTCCATTGACACTGGTATATCCTGAAGGGCATTGTTGTGTCCCACCTGGACCCAGATCACCCGATTGTGATTCATTTGATATGCTTGCAGGAGACGGGTCTAGAGGGAGGTACTGGTTTGCTCTCTGAATTGTATTGAAGATTCCGAATGTGCTTGCTCCTACAATTGATCCAATGAGGAGAGCCTTTGCAATCGGAAGGGCACGCTCTGCAAGTGTATCTCCATAACATCCAAACAGTGAGTATGCCATGCAGTTGAGAGCTAGGACGGCGAAACCAAAGAATACGTTCAATGTGACTTCGGCTTGTGAGCGTTTGCTATTGACAGTCATGTCAAGAAAGTAGACCATAAAGATGGTGGAGAGTGCAACGACTCCCATCGGGCTCTTTTGCGTGTCAAGTGCACCCATACCGCGAATCGTGCACGGATTATATGTTTTGAAATATTCGGGCAGTCTTGCACCTCCAGCCTGCGGAGAACCACGTCCAGGTGCAAATGAGACACCGAGATTGGGCCTAGAAAGGCGACCTGATTGAGTTTCAACGACACTGCGTCTGACTCCTAGATTTCTTGCAGTTGTTCGTTGAGCAGGACGGAGTGGAGGAGAGGGTAGCGACCGTCCGGTTGTGAATACATCTGCAAGTCCGCTTCCGGCACCTAAATCGAGAGAACTAACTACAGATGCGGGTCCTGCACGTCTCTTGGGTGCTCTTTGTGCAGGGGCAGAAGCACCTGGATTCGAGAATGCAGGGGCGGGAGCAGATGATGTTCCGCTTGCAAACCCTATTGAGTTAAAGATACTTGTCGGAATGATAGGCGGGAGTGCAGCCGCAGCGGCCGCGGCAGGAGCAGCGGGAGCAGCAGCAGCGGGAGCAGCAGCAGCGGGAGCAGCAGTAGAAGCAGCAACAGACACTGCAGCAGCACCAGGACCCGACGCGGGTGCGGCTGCGGACGCAAGGCCAGATGCAATACTCGCCAGATCATCTCCTCCTCCGAGTCCCCATACAAGCTTATTCAATATGACTGCCGCCAAGGCAGCAAAGCTTGTTACAGAATACCGGAATTTTCCAGCTACGATATCTCCTACAAATCCTGATAGGATAGAAATATCCGGAGCAATTGAGCCTATGATACCTATGAATAAATTCATTCCGACGGACGGTCCCGTCATCCGCGATGATTTAAGTTGATCAACGAGTCCTGGGTTCAATGTACCCACAATTACAAAAATGAGAAGGATGGTTGCAATTGTACTCATTGCAACCGCCCCTTGGATCAGTGGAGTGTTGTCTGACATACCTTATTCTATAAGACCACAAAAATGACGGCTAATGATGTCCGCCTCTGTATCCAAGCATATATCCATTCCCATATGAAAGTCGTACGCCGCCACATAGTTCAAGTAAAAATGGAACTGTTTTTTTGCTTTCCTTGGAAGGAGTAAGTGAAAGATGCCAAAGAATCTGACCGGAGGCAACAAGGCGAAGGGCTTCAAGAACCGCGAATCTGCAAAGTCAATCCGCAACCGTACGATCATCGACGATCTATTGTACGATTACATTGTTGGGGGTGATACAGATGGTGTTCATGTGGGACGCGTCACCAAGAAGTTCGGATCTGGTCGCATGGAGGCTTTCTTCGTCGAGCCTGCAACTGACACAACTCCGTCTCGAGAGCGAGTTATCAACTGTCCGCTTTCAAGCCGGATGCGAGGCGGGTACGCAAAGAAGGATGTCTGGGTCGATGTGGATAGCGTAGTCATTCTGACTGCAACTGGCTTCAAGGGAAATAGCGAATATGAGATTGTCGCTGTCCTGAACCACGAACAATGTGCATCTCTGCGAGAGTCTGGAACCGAGATAGATCCGCGAATCTTCGCGAAGCCTACGACTGCGGACGAAGAGGAAGGTGTGATCTTTGAGAAGGAAGAGGCCGAAGCAGAGGTGGACATTGATAGAATTTAAGCTTAGCTACAAACAATGGTTCATCCGACACGGGTTGGAGATGTAAGGAATAACAAGATTCGGATGAAAATCATCGAGCCAGTTAGAAACGAATACATTTTTGCATTCTCCCACCACACGTATGGGGACTTTAATGTATATAACAAACTCCACGAACCTACAGAAGCCACGGTCGGGTTTCTAGATGGTTTCAAGACTCTTTTTCATTCTCCTACGAAGCCCGTTGTCTTTTTAATGACGTACGATATTGGGCCACGAAAGGACGTATTCGTTCGGCATGTGATCGCGTGCATTGCAACAAGAGTCCACGATACAATTCATGTCATCGTGTTCGATATGAGGAATCTGCGTCAGATTGATGCTCATCATAAAGAGTTTATTGAGAAGGAATTGCGTGATGCAACGCATATGCCTTCGCAGTTAAAACTTGAGATTACGAATGGTGCATGTCTAGAACGGAAAGCATGTGTCTATCTGCAACGGTTCAAACATAAGCACGATATTGGTTGGTGTATTGCATGGTCAATGCTTTTCCTGGAAGCTGCAATTGCAAGACCAGTCTTAGATGGAAAGTATGCATACCAACTTTCGTTTGAAGAACAGAAGAAGGCATTTGCAGAACTGTATCGAGTTATTGACGCTGAATTACGAGCAACTCATTCAAACAAGTTCATTGAAGTTTGGTATGAAGACTTATTGAGCAATTGAGTAATTACCAGGTGCTTTAATTGAAATCTGATCTTCTCCATCTCGATAGTAAGATAGATCTGTCAACAGTATACCATCAACCGATTTCAGATCCTTTGAAAACTCAGTTGAAAAGGATCCACCGGAAAGAATGTGGTCTCTGAGATGAGTTAGATTATAATTATTTCCCTCTGTCCAGGATTTACCTCTCATTAGCATATCGAGTATAAGATGAGATAGATCGTACCTTCCATCTGTATACCATCGAGTCTTTACGTCATATTTCTGCATAAGTTCTTTGTAACGATCTTCACCTAAAAGGGGGTCACGACGGGGAAAGAAGCAACCTTCTTGGCTTGCAAGATCTTCTGATTCGTAAAACAGAACATTTGTGGTGTAGTAAACCGGTATACCTAGTTTTTCAATACGAGTACCGTAATGATAGTCTTCTCCTCCCATAGAATTGCATATTTCATCATATCCGTTTACACTTAATAAGGCTGAAATCGGAGACCCATTATAACCCCATAACTGGCCACCACCAATTCTACGAAATGCATCTCCTCCCGATGTGATTCTCGAATCAACACCCCCTGGCTCGTCCCGTTTAGATACTATATTGCCGTATTTAACTTTTAGGTCAAATACCTTTCTGTATGAAAATCCGCATACAATCTTTTTCTTTGCACATTCGAGCATGTATGTAAGGGAACCAGGTGCAAGAATACATGTATCGTCTATGAAGAAAAGATAGTCATTCTTCGTATAACATATGCCTGTGTTACGTGCAAGACCTGCACAGAACCAATTCGTTTTTGTAATCTTGTATTTTCCCTGCCATGCACATGGCTTGGGCTCGACGTGTAGGAAATCAAATCGATCATCGTAGAATTTCTCCCTACGAGAAGGGTTGTATTGGAGTTCGTAGTCTACAAAAATAAACTGAACTGTCTTTGGATCAACCTTGTTTTCAATAAGTTGCATAAAAAGAGAATCGGTAAACCATTCAAGTTTGGGTTCCGTTCTACACGTTGCGTAAACAAACGTAAGCATTTATAAATGCCTTCGTTTAAAAACCACTGTAAGCCTACGAAGTAATGATAAATGCTCCCTTTAAACTACGAACAGCTTCACGGGTGGTGTACTGTTGAGAAGGCAAACAAGCTAATGGACGTTATCAAGGAACTGAAGCCGTCACTCTGTGTTGAACTCGGAGTCTTCGCTGGCCGGAGTCTCCTTCCAATTGCACTTGCAGCACAGCAGGTGAATTCCAATGCTCGTGTAATTGGAATTGACGCATGGTCAACGGATGCCGCGATTGAAGGAACAAACGACAGTCGTAATGCAGATTGGTGGAAGACCATTGACTATGCAAACATTCGCCAGTATGCCGAGAAGGTCATGTGGACGAACAATGTTCGTGTCGGTCTCTGGACTACGCGATCGGCAGATGCAGCGAGCCGGTTTGAAGACAACTCGATTGATTTTCTTCACCAGGACAGTAATCACAGTGAGGAAGTTACATGCGAGGAAGTTGAACTCTATTGGAATAAGGTTCGGAAGGGAGGACTGTGGGTGTTTGATGATACGAATTGGCCTACAACGCAGAAGGCTCAACCGCTCCTTCTTTCGAAAGGATACACTGAGATCTACAGAGAACCCAAGGAAGGTGCATGGAAGATCTACGTTCGGTATTGAGTGAATACGTTTTCGATATCTGAATACGAGTCAGCTTGGTATCCCATTTTAGGTACAAAGATAAACCAATTCGAAATAGGCTGCAGTTTCTTCCAATAGACGTCCAAGCAATAGTCGTGTTTCCTTATACCAAATCTCTGAAAGTGTGCGTCCAGTAAGGACACGCCCTCTTGTAGATTCTGAAGAAGCACAGGTGCAAATGCCTTTGTAACCATATATCCCGATGTTGTTGTTGCATCGGATACTTTTGCAAGAAATGGCCACTCTGTTCTATCTGCACGAATATGCCAATTGTTTTCCTTTGAGCCATTTCCAGCTAACATGACGACATCCCATTGAAAGTTCGGGATCTCGAAAAACTGTTTGAACTGTTCTATGGCAATTGTAGTGTTTGCAAATGTGAAATCATCTTCGAAGATAATCCCGCGATCTGCACCTGACCGTATGAATGCTTGCATAGCCAGTACGTGACTTTTTCCACATCCCAAAATACCCCGTTTGGGTTCATGAACTGCAGGAATCCGCGTCCAAGGCAAATTCATGGACACTAACTGATGTTCGATATGGACACGGCGATCAACACGATGATCGAGGTTAATGTAAAAGACACGCGTAGTCGCCATTATTTTTCAGAGAGACAATAGATAATGGAATCGTACAAAGAAGTACGTGCACAGCCATTGCCAGTCATTGCAGATCCGTCTCAACGACTTGCAGAACTATGGAGGCGGAGACGGGAAGCATGCTCGTCTGCGACAAAGGAGTTTCATCTGCAAAGTTTCCAGATCTTCCTTCGTAGAAAACTGTCCCCCGAATCACCTAATCGAAACATGCTTCTCTTCCACGGCACTGGAGTCGGGAAGACATGCACTGCAATTCAAGTTGCAGAAGAGTATATTCTACGCCCAGAGTTTCAGGATAAGAAGGTCATTGTACTGGCCGGTAAGGCGGTGCAGGGAAGTTTTAGAAATCAGATTTTTGACGTAACGCGTGTTGGTGAACCCGACGTGACACAACAGTGCACGGGTAGACGTTATTATGATCTACTTCTTCGTGCCCAACGCGAAAAGCTTCGCTGGGAAGATGCAGACAGCCGCGAGAAGCTCAAGAAGACAATTGATTCAATCGTGAATGATTTCTATGACTTCGAAGCATATGGATCCTTTGCCGGACGTGTTGAACGTATTCGTATCAAGGAAGGAAATGCCGGACTCCAGAAAGAATTCAAGGACCGTCTGATCATTATTGACGAAGCACATAACCTACGTAGTGGAGATGAAACCTCCAAGCTGGTCTCAACGCAGATCGAATATATTCTTAAAACAGTTCCTGGAATCACACTCGTGCTTCTAACCGCAACTCCGATGTTCGATACTTTTGATGAGATCCTGTATTATCTGAACCTGTTTTTGTGGAACGATCGTCGGCAGACATCTGTCGAAAGAATAAAGACAGAGGATTTCTTCACGAAAGATGGGGATTTTGTCAGCCCCGATGCATCTGCACGGTTCAGAGGATGGGTTAATGAATATGTCTCCTTCATTCGCGGCGAAAACCCATTCACGTTCCCCTTTCGTCTTCCACCGCCAGACGTAATGATTGCACCGATGGATAGAACTACGACTCCCAGAGGAGACCCAATAACCGTTCCTCGGAAGTACCTGCCTCTTGTCCAGTCGATGGTCGAATCTCCACAAAAGGATGCTGTTGAACTTGCAATTGGATCCACACGAAATGATATGATTTATACGCTCGCTGTGTCGCCGGATCCGAGTAAGAAACTGACCGAATGTTTTAGCAAGGGTTCAAATGACCAGAGATTCAAGTACCAGTACGCCGCAGGAATACCTGCATTCCTTTCACCGTCAATGGTCGCCAAACACGCGGCCAAATTTGCAACAGTGATTCGATGCATTCGCGAAGGAACTGGTGTTGTCTTCGTGTACTCCAACTATGTCCGATCTGGAATTGAACTCTTTGCAGCAGCCCTCGAAGAGCACGGATTCACACCATATATGGGAGCCAGAATGTTGGAAAATCCATCCAAGGAAGTTGCATCTGGGTCTGCGGGGAGATATACAATTTTAAGCGACGTGAACATTGATCGCGTGCTTCTCGCACTTCGGAGCAAGAAGAACATGAATGGGGAACAGATTCGCGTAATCCTGGGATCGCCCTTCGTATCCGAAGGCGTAGATTTCCGTTATGTGCGTCAGGTCCACATCCTAGATCCATGGGACAATATGAGTCGTATTGATCAGATTATCGGTCGTGGACTGCGTACATGCAGTCATGCGGCTCTTCCGGACAGTCAACAGAACTGTACAGTCTATCTACATATCTGCAGATTACCTGATTCAACACAGGAGGCGTTAGATGAATATGTGTACAGAGAGCGTGTCGAACGCAAAGGACGACAAATCGCAAAGGTCAAGCGTGTTCTACAAGAATCTGCATTAGATTGTACTCTACAAGAAACGACAAATCGGCTGCCCGATGAATGGAAGCAGTTGCTGATCGTGCAAGAGAGATCACAGGATAAAGATACTACACCGTATGCACTCTCTGCATTATCATCTCCGTCGTTTGAAGATGGAAGTCTGCCCCTGGTCTGTCATCCGCATCCTCCAATGGCACAGATCGAAGGATATGAACGGCCGCTCTCTTCCTACCTGGACGTCAAGGATGAGGTATACAATGTATTTGTGAAGCTCTTTGCTCAGAAACCAATCTGGGATCGCGAAGAATTACTCGCCGTCCCGGACATGCCGGTTGACAGACCTGTTATTCAATTTCTTCTCAACTCTGCACAGGGTTCGCTGAAGCTCAAGGATTCGGCTGGCCGTGAGGGAACACTCGAATCAACCGGTAATATGTATTCGTTTAAGCCCGATGATGCACCGAAGCATGCAACGATGGTTGAGAGAATAACAGGTGCAAAGGACCGTGTATATTCGACGGAGCGTATCGAAGTGGTGGAAGAGGTACCTGAAGCACCGAAACCGGTCGAAGCGGCTCCGGCAGTGCTCGATACTGCTCGTGGGCAAGTTCAGTGGAAGTTTGGACTCGCTGCCTTCCCTCCGGAGATCTTGAATTGGTATGTCGCAGATACACGCATTTCCGTTGCAGAGAAACATGCATTTATGCTGACACTCCCCCGCGTGGGAGCACTTCCCTATTTCATGAAGGGCCTCGTCTTACCTGGCGTAAACTATCTCGTCCTTGGACACGAGAAGCTGTACAATGATGCAAAGGAGCTTGTTATTCCCGTTGGAAAGGAGAAGGATATGTATGTCGAATGGGTTACACAGCAGATAAACTTGATTGTCAAGGCCGTAAAGGATGAGAATCGGCTTGTCTGCACAATGGGTGAAAACAAGTCAGGACAGGCCATATTGAAGTTCGCGGCATTCAAGGTCGAGGCCGGCGTGATTCGTAGAGAGAAGAGAGAGAAAACCATTAAAGCAAAAGAGTGTAGTTTCTATTCACTTGAAGAGCTTTCTACGCTCGCGAACACTCTCCGGCCCCCGGGGTTCGCAGGAGATGTCAAAAACAAGGAGGACAAGTGTATGGTTCTTGGAGTCTTTGTACGCAATGCAGTCGCTGAAGGTCATCCATTAATTTATTGGATCACACCTGAACTAATGTCTGTAATCTCCGAGGAACCATATAAGACAACACTCCGAAGCAAATTAAAGTGAGAAAAACAGAACCTCTTTCTTGTCTATAATAGGAAGTAACATGGACCCTGTATATGAGAGACGTGAGCTCACTCGGATCGTTTCTGTTCCTTCGAGGTTTCTGCAGAAGTCGATCCAAGTCTCCTTGCTAAACCAGCTTCGTGCAACTACAGAAGGAAAGTGTGGATCGGAAGGATTTATTGGAAAGGATAGCGTGACCATTCTTGCTCATTCTCTCGGCCGAGTAAATGCACTTGTCGACAAGGTTGATTACCACGTGCGAATTCAGGCAGATGTATGTATGCCTCACCCCGGCCAGGTCTTTAAGGTCCCGGTTAGTTTCCGAAGCCGCATTGGTGTTCATTGCGAACTCACGCCCATGAAGATCCTTCTGCCTCGCGATCTGCATCTTGGGAATGCAGAGTTTGAAGCGATTGAAGAAACCGGCGAGATCGAGATCGAGGTTATCGGAAGTCAGTTTCAGAAGGAGGACGATCACATCTATGTTCTCGGAAAACTGGTGAGACGGATCAATGGTGCACCCGTTGCTGTTCCGGACGAAGTCTTGCCTGTTGCCGCTCCGGAAGTGGTCCAGCAACCCGAAGGAACGAAGTCAATCGTGGTCAATACATCTGCGGATGCAGCTCCGCGGCGGCGTCGTAGAATGGTGAAAGAAAATGCGGGAACACTACAAATCGATGTCTCGGCCGCAGAAGGAAAAGCTTAAGGAGCAAATCGAGAAGCTGGAAGACAATGAGCAGTCGCAGCTCTTTCAAATCATGAAGAAATATACGAATAGCTTTACCCGAACAGAAACGGGCGTCTTTGTTTCGTCTGATGTTCTTTCAGATGAATGCATGTCAGAAGTTGAAAAATACATCTCTTTTTGCTCTGTACAGAAGAAGGCCGCAGAGGATCACCTTAAGCTACGAAAGAGCTATGAAAAACTGTTAAATTCCTGAGTTCAAAATGGTTCATTCTGTCCTTCCTTTTGTATGACCTTCAAAGTAATGGAGGGTCTCGGCGACTTTGTTGAGTATGCAAACCAAGACGAGCATGCTGAATTTGAAGCAAAGCTACTGGCGGGGAAGATTCTCACGAAGGATAGTGCTGAACGCATTCGCCGTGAAATTCTCTCCCTCTCCGGATCGGTTCCCGTCGAAGAGCATCGTCTTACGTATACGTACCAAGATGGCATTCGTGTGAACGTCATCGGCCCAGACAATATCCATCGTGTATGTACAACTCGCAGCTTCGCCAAGATTCCGGTTATCGTCGAGAAGAAGACTCGATATTTCCAGGAATCTCCGGGAAAGAAGGACATGATCGACGATCCAGAGTTCTATACTCGCTACACGCTCCGTCACGAAAAGTTTATCCGTAACGACCATTCCGGTCAAGTAGAAGACCCAAAAGCATTTATTCGGATGATCCATCGTCTTTCCTACACAACTCCATCGGGTGAATTCCGTATTGATTTCTCGATGGTAAAGTCCCGGAACCAAGGAGATTCGCTTGCAACAATCCTTCGCTTACCTGCTGCATACGAACTCGAAGTCGAGTATCTCCCCCAAGAACAGAAACGTCCAAAGAATGAGATTCTTGAGTCCATGAAGCGAATCCTGATGCGTGCTCTCGGTGCATTTCAGGGAAGTCCGTTTATTCTTCCTGCAAGCCAGATCGCACGATATGCGGACGAGTTTGGACATTCCGGAATCAAGTTCTACAATCTAGTGACGATGGATCGGCGTAATCTCCGCGAGGACCGTCCAGGGTCGATTACACGGGACTATACCGTGACGAACAAGGCAGACGGAGAGAGATGTGGACTGTATGTCAGTAAGGATCGTCATATTCTGCGTGTCGATTCAAAGGGGCGTGTAGTCTGGACAGGAATCCGTGCAAATGATGATCGGCACGCCGGAGATTTCCTTGATGGAGAATACCTACCTGATTTCAATCTCTTCTGTATCTTCGACGTTTACACATTTCGCAGTAAGAACGTCAAGGGGCTTCCGCTCTTTACTACGGATGAAGACATCCAGACAAATCCGGAATCGTCTCGTCTTGGATGTGCACGTCTCTTTATTGCAGATCTGCAGACCGACTTTATCTCGCAGCCGTCTGATAGCCCAACCATGCGTGTGGAGACAAAGCTGTTTCTTGCAGGAGATGGAATCCGAATGGAAGAGTCGATTCAGAAGATCTTGGACACAAAGTTCGAGTATCCGATTGACGGTCTAATCTTTACTCCGCGAAGCTCTCCAGTTGCCCCCCTTGGAGAGATGACTGGAAACACATGGACACGCGTGTACAAGTGGAAGCCACCGTCGCAGAACTCGATCGATTTCCTTGTCCGTCTGGATGAAACGAGCACGATGTATGATTCAGAGCTCAAGCAGGATGTGCGTGAAGGAATGCTGTTTATCTCACGGACGCCCGGTCAGGATGTTACCTATCCGTGCGAGACAATGACGGGCGAGTTCATTCCGCCTCCGGTTCCTAGGGACCTCACGCGTGCATCAGGAACGAGGGCCCCCGCGGCGTTCCAGCCGTCTGCACCAAGGGATCCGGATGCGTACAAGATCAAGATTCCTCTGAACGGAAAGAAGATTCCAGTGGATATCGAGGGACATCGTGTAGAATCCGATACAATTATTGAATGCAGCTTTGACGTCGATACGCGTCGCTGGAGCGTGATGCGAACGAGATACGATAAGACGTATCAATATCGTGTTCTTCGGCAGCAGCAATACGGTAATGACATTAAGACCGCTGAGAACGTTTGGACTAGTATTCATGTTCCCGTAACAGAAGACATGATTCGTAGTTTCGTTACACAGCCCCCCGACGACACGTTCGAGGACGATCTATATTACCGCGACGACCTGGATTCTCGCGATCGTATTCTGAAGCAGGTGTATAGCTTCCACAATCGGATCAAGGATAGTTTGTACAAGACCTATGTTCGCCAGGGATCGACATTGCTTGAGCTTGCAGCTGGACGCGGTGGCGATTTATTCAAGTGGATGCGGGCTAAGCCTGCAACTGTAATTGGACTCGACATTTCACAGACTAACTTGTCGATGCCTCGGCAAGGTGCGTGTGCACGGTACCTTGTTCAGAAAGCACTTGGACGGGTTCCGGATATCCTATTTGCACAGGCTGATATGACAAAGCCGTTTGAGGAGCAGGAGAACAAGTACCTGAAAATCATGATGGGAACGGAAGCTCCAGAGACGCCGTATCTCCGCAAGTTTGCTGCACTCAAGCTATTCGACAGTGTGAGTTGCCAGTTCGCAATGAACTATGCATGCGAGAGCGAAGAGATGTTTGGAGTCTTTCTAACCAATGTAAGCAATCATTGCAAGGATATGTTCTTCGGAACCGTGTTAGATGGTGCAGCAACGTATGGTCTACTCGTCGGAAAGAACAAGCACATCTTTCGCAAGGGAACTGCAGTCTTTGCGGAGATTGATAAGTCGTACACAGATACAGGATCGTGGACGGATGAATTCGGTCTGAAGATTGATGTCATGCTAGAATCCCTCGAAAAGCCGCAGTCTGAGTTTCTAGTCCCGTTCGATAAGATTACCGGACTATTTCAGGCCGCCGGATTCAAGTTGGTAAAGACGGAGATGTTCTCGGACATTTACTCGAGTCAGAAGGATATCACGCTTGGAGCGTCGGAACAGGAGTTCTCATTCCTGTATCGCACATTTGCATTCAAGAAGGTAGCTGCAGCCCCGTTGATTGAGAGAGAAGTTGAGATCGAGGTTCCTGTTATCGAACCGGCAGCGGAACCGGCAGCGGAACCGGCAGCGGAACCGGCAGCGGAACCGGTGGCTGAAGAGACAGTAGCGGAACCGGCAGCGGAACCGGCAGCGGAACCGGTGGCTGAAGTGGTGGCAGCAGTTGAAAAGAAGCCACGCAAGAAGAGGGCAGTGAAGCCCGATGTGCCCGAAGGACCACCTCCGGAGCCACCTGTGTTCTTCTTCTCGAAGCTTCCAGAGAACAAGGAGTTCTCCAACTTCTTCCCGGTCGAATTTGAGATGGATGGTGTCAAGTTTGCGTCTGCCGAGCATGCGTTTCAATATATGAAGGCAATGACATTCGGAGACCAGGTTCATGCAGACAAGATCCTCAAGGCAAAATCGGCACAGTCGGCGAAATCATTTGGAAAGAAGGTGAGTAATTTCGTTGCAAAGACATGGGATGATAAAAAGATCGAGACAATGCTTGCAATTATTCGTGCTAAGTTCAGGAGCAATCCCGAACTCCGAAAGAAGCTTTTGGAAACAGGCACTCGCCCACTTGCAGAAGCTAATAACCGTGATAGTTTCTGGGGAATCGGAATGTCGGGGGAGTCGGAGAAGGCAAAAGACCTAAGCAAATGGCCAAAGGATGGGAATCATATGGGTAAGATCCTAGAACAGGTTCGTACAGAATTAAGAGCTGAGGCCTGATAAATTATTATAATACTGCTCATACGTCTGTACTGGCGTTTCCTGTACAGGGACATTAGACACAATCGGTGCAACCCAACGATCAAACAGCTTCTGTCCTACGGCAGTGGCTGCTTGGTCGTCAGTTATTTCTCCTTTTTCAATTCTCCGCTTCTGCTGGAGCATGTAGAAAAAGGTCTCGTCGAGCTCATCGTTAAGATGCTTCTTGTAGATTGTAAAAAAGTGTTCGAAGAGAATGGGATTCTCGCCCGCAACCTTTTGTTCGTATTCGTCGTTGTTCTGAGCCTTAAGGAGTCGCCAACGACGCTTGGAATCATCCATATTACGAACCATTGATTGGATCTCGGTTGCAGTATACGTCTGCATTTTGTATATTCTGTCGTCTTAGATTAAGATGGCTTCTATGTCCGCGGCCACGGTCACTTCAAACGGGCAAATCCTGTTTGCGGATGCACCTGTTCCACAAGAAAAGGTTATGGAAACGGGAAGTGGTTCATACATTACTGCTGCAGGCAATAAGGTCACGACCGCAATGAATATGCAAAATAAGGCAATGAATATGTTAGGCGGAAAGCAAATGGGCGGAGCGACTCAGGTTATTGTGCATCCTCCGACAATGGTGACAGCGGGCAATGCGACCACGCATCCTAACGATTTATATGCGAATCTGTATGCAGTACGTGCGACTGGACAGGCGAATGCAATGTACGATGGTCTGACGAAGGCGTCTCCTCAAATGGCTGGAAAAAGAACACGTCGCAAAAACAAGAGGCATGCTCGGACTAAGTCAAAGGGCCACAGACACGTTCGCCGCCGCACTCGTAAGCGGTCTCACCTTTCTCGTTCTCATCGTCGTATACGTAAACAGTAAGACTTCACTTTCTCAGCAAGCAGTTGTTTGGGTACTTATGATATCGATCGCTGTGTTTGCAGGATCCATTGCAATGTTCTCTCTTGCAGAGTCGAGAGAAACATGTTTGTCTTAGTAGTAAATGGGCGGCGGACTTTTTGGAACTCCGCTTTATTTAAATGAGAAGTGCATTGTGTTTGCGATATTTATCCTGCTCGTGTACTTCGCCCCGCACGCAAAGGCCTGGCAGCATGAGGTTGTGGCTGGGTTCGTGCTCGCGATGGCTGCGTACGTATTTATGGCGTGGTATGATTACATCTACGACTGCAATGACAAACTTGGCCCGACGTTATTAGGTGCCTTAATCGGCTGGGCAAAGCCGTATGGGGGCGTTCCTCCCGGAACAGATCCACTTCCGATAAAGTACCAAAAAATTGTAGGTGCATTTGATCTTGTCGTGTTAGTCATTCTGATAGGTTTACTTGTGACTCCCTATCTCTCCGTTATTAAACGCATGTTGAAAGGAAATCACTAAACAGAATATCCAGTCTCCGCACAAACTCTAGACAGTCGTCAGTCGTCTTCAACGCAGTCAAATTGATCTTTCCAGTTCGAAAGATGCGTGCAATCCAACCCTCGGCAAACTGTACCTTTACGGCAGGATCGACATCGGGCTCAAAATCGGCTCGATATCCCTTTTCCTTAAAGAAAGACTGAACTGCAATACGCGAAAGCTTGTCCACGTCGCTGAAGGATGTGGTAAAGTTCATCAAGACGACACGGCGAGTCGGATCAATCCATTCGACGGGCTTCTCGAGGAAACAGTCGTCTGGAAGTGCTCGCATAATCTTCATCATCTCATCAATTGCGTGACGCTCGTAGTCCTCATGCGGAAGTCCGGTGAGATGAAAGACGCCATTATGAAAGATCTTGATTGTCACCTCCTTCTGTTTCTGACGTCCAAATCCATCGACCATCATCACAAGCGTGATGGAGTTGTGACCAAATCCGGACGTTGTCTTTACCTGGGGATTCCGACGATGGATCCGGTCACGCTTTGACTCGCCACGACGCATAAACCCCTTCTTTTCGACCTTGATTACGATATCATTCACCGGAATCTGTTCGACGAGCTGATTTGTATTCAACTTCATAGGAAGAGAGTGCAGCACAACCATCGTGGACAAGCGAGGTGCACGGAGAGTCATTTACACTACAGAACCAAGATGAGAGAATCAAGTCCATTTTTCCAAGAAAAACTTAGTAGTGTTGGATCACTTGTCAAGAGGATGATCCTACACTCTCGTATTGCACGTCGTAGAAGTGTTTCGTGATATGGTGAGAGCATCCAGATTGGATCAAGAAATCCGAGATAGATTGTGGTCTGAAGCTTTTGATGTGTTCGGATTGTTTCGACATGCTCGACAAGATCTGCAGATGGAATGCTTGAGATATCGATCATATTCGTTTCTCGTGTACGAATCTCCGCATCCCCTTTTAGGAGATCTGGAGTTGCATAAACCACAAGAGGCATTGTCATGATTCAATCGGAATGGTGTAAACACTTAAAAAAGACATCCCTGTACTTATAAATGAGCAGGCCTATCCAATATCACAATGGTGTGCCTTGGTCGCCTACCGTTCCGACCAAGATCCAAAGGAAAATTAGGAAGGTTGTTACGATTGATTCGCGGGACCGTGTGGCACAGGGAGGAGCAACAGATGCAAATGGAATGCTCCTTCCTCTGAACTCGTCGTACTCTGTTCAGCTTCCGGATTCACTGAAGAATGTGATCTCTGTCAAGCTTGTGACTGCAGAAATCCCTCTCTCCTTTTACCAGTTCAATTCGTCGACAAGGACGCCATTCATGGTTGTGAATGGTACGATGTCTTTCAAGCACGGTAGCGGATCAACTCTGACTGCATCTGTTAATGGAAGTTTTGCAACAGCTTCGGCACTCGGAACTGCAGTCGCGGCCGCGATGAATACCGCTGCTAATGTGAATACCTATTCAGCCTCTGTATCGGCTACGACCGGTCTACTGACAATCACTAACAGTGCAGTCGGATTCACGCTATATCCTGCTACAGATGCACTATCCACAAACACGGATTGGGGACTTGCATATTATCTCGGATTCCTTAAGACCGGAAGCTATGTATCTCCTAGTGCAGGTGAAAGCGTTTCTGGAGTCCACCCAGTTATATTTCAGCCTTACACGTCTCTTTTAATGGAGCTCAATCTGTTCAATAAGATCGACGAGACATCCACGACAAACAGGTCTGGAAACAAGGACGCATATTTTGCAAAGATCCCGATCGCGGGGATAGCACCATTCACAAATTATTACTTTCCTGAGGCCTCTAACTTTATCAACCAGACCACTCTAAACCCGCCGCTCAATAAGGTGCAGACGCTGAACGTTACATTCCGTTTCCACGATGGATCCAGACCGTATTTCTTAAACGCAGAACATTCCTTCACGCTGGAATTCGAAATCCTCGAAGGCACATTCGACGACTTTTCAAGCGTTGAAAACGGTGCTAGTCTTTAAGGTTAACACGCATTGATGACCACCATGTATATTTCGACGGAACGAGTCCCTGTATTGATCCACTATACCATGGAGCATCCCTCAGAACAGCACCTGAAAGTTCAGCACTAGTGAGTATGTACTTTCGAACATATCTCTCAAGACGATTACGGATTAATCTACATTGTTTTGTTTTTTCGGTTATTCCATATTGTCTTGTCTTTAGGTAGTCGGCCACGTCCTTTTTAAGTGAACTGCGGGCCGATTTCCACGACGCATCTGCAGCATTGAGTTCTCTCTTAATCTCACGATACCCCGGATCACGCCTAACGGCGTTAATAGCTTGTTCAACCCGGCCACGGTCAGTGATCGGATCGCGATTACGATTGCAGAGAATACAGTCGTAGTTCGTACGCTTTAGATAGCTGATGATACATCTAGAATGATATGCGTGTCCGCAGTCCAAGCGAAGACATGTTTCTGTCGATTCGCGTGGATCATTAAATGTTTCCATATCCATATCTACATAACAAACCGTACATTCTGGCATTTTCATAGTGAAGAGTTTACGATGTAAACCACTTTATCCCCGAAGAACCTCGGGAAGTGTTGTACATACGATAGTAACCGCAGCAGGAACACGTAGGTTAGGATCCGCTTGAAATATAAGCGGCGTTGTTCCTGCCGGAACATATGTACGAACGACATTGATGTGTGGATTGATAGGCTGAGAGCAAGGGATTGCAGTCTGAACACTGATAGCCGGCATGTCAATCGGGCGTCCGTTGGACAGTGCACACGCAGGATTCGCACCAAAAACCTTACTCTGCTGGTTGGCGACGGCAGCATTGTATGCATTTCCAGCAATGTATCCTGTTACCGAACTAACCGAGTTCTTATTGTAAAAATTGTATTGAGGTGCAAGAATCTGAGATGCGTGCTTCCGAGCACGAGCAGTTACTTCAGATGCATCTTGGATCTTTCTCGGAGCCATATTTGTCCCTGATGCCTTTGCAGCTCTTTCTTTGATAAGAGCGGTTATCTCACTGCTGTTCATTGAACGGACACCCTGAACCTGATACGGCATCTTTGTTTACAACTTAGAGAAGATCTACGTGCGTCAACATCCGAGACCGACAGCAGTCGAGTTCGAGTTTGAGCTCATCCAATGCAAGACCCTCTGCAGTCTTTGTGGTTCCCGGCTTGAGATACTGAATATCGTCACCCTGACCCTTCTCCGTTCGATACTTTCGGACAAGCTCAAGGTACTTGAACCAATACCATGACAGGACACGATTGCAGGACTTGCACCGAATGGGAATCAGCATTTCTCTTGTTCTCTAGTAACATTCTCCTTGATCCATTTTCTTCGACTAAAAACAAGGATGGCAAAACAGATGGACCTTTGGACAGCGTGCCTGACAGGTGTACTCTTTATTCTTTTAGAATGGAGAGGACATCCGATACTGCCTATGGTGGAGGGTGGATGTTGGCTTTTTACGTTAATGATGGTCGCTCTCATCATTGCATGTGTAACACTTCAGTACCCGATCACTGCACTTATTGTCACTCTAATTTTGATACGGTTTATCTATCACATGCGGACTCGTTCGTGGGAACGGGCGCGTATGGATGCGTATCGTGAAGCCGCGATCGATGATGTTCGGTTTGATCCGAATGCGTCAGTCGATATTGAAATGGCAGATGGAACGCTCAATTTTCAGCCAATTCGGACACTGGCCGTGCCGTCACCGAAGGGGCCACTTCTACTCTTTCCTCCAACGGCCGATCAGCTGGCCCAGATTGGGTCTGGAGGAATGTAGGAAACGGACGATTCGTATACTTGACAATCCCACGTTCCTGAAGCTTTGAAACCCGATAGTAGTTACGATACGATGATAGAGCATCACCGCACTTATACTCGTCATGCATAGCAAGCCGAGGCTCAGTCATGCGAACTAACGGAAGTGGAGGAATATTCGATTCCAACCACACAAGATGAAGATCACATTTGTGCATCTTGTGTTGTCCATAGCGGAAACGATATTCATCTAGAAGCTCCCATGCGAGTGAAACGAGCCATAAATAGTTCTCGATCGATTCAAGAAGCCAAAGAGAACATGGGTGCTTTAGATGAGTCTTCTTGTATCCGGTGGAAGGTACCGGACATTCGAGAGCATAGTGGGACGAGTAGAGAAGCTGGCAGCTTTCGATGATCATTTTGTTGACATGCTTGTCGCAATGGTACTGTGCACATCGTCTTGGGTTACGATGCAGAAAGAAGATGTTCATTCTTACTCTAGTCCTATTCGTGGAGTACAAAAAGATTCGTTTTACGGAAGTTCCGCAGTCTTACGAATCCAGTATTGATAATCAATATCAACCACATCAATATAGTCTGAATAGATCTTTACGAAGGCATCAATCGCCATCTTAGGACGATCAATCTCGCGAGGCCGTAGGGTCCATAAATAGTCATCAAAGCAAAGAAGCCCCCCAACCTTTAGGTATCTGAATGCAAGAACCGCATCTTCAAGCACGGATGATGCACGATGATCTGCATCTACATAAATGAAGTCATAGGAACCATCCAGTGTCTTCAATACGGTGGACGTATATCCCTTGAAGACCTGTACCTTGGAACCATACTTTTCCGTATTGGAATGAAAAATATCCCATTGACTCTCTCGGCATTTGGAACTAAATTCCGCATAACCATCGAAAGTATCTATGCAGGTTATCTTTGCATCGGGATGCGTTAGTATCCTGTCCATCATCCATGTCGTCGCCATTCCTTGAAAACAGCCAAGCTCGAGAAAGGATGCGGGCGTATCTTTGTACGTAGTTAACAGACGTTCCCATGTAGGGATATGTCTACTAAACCAGTCAGCTGTAAACGGCATTATTATATAACAAATTCAACGTTTAAACCCACGAAAGCTCGAGCTCGGTCAAACACCAGTATTCATTCTTCTTGTCGGGCATCCGTCGGCATAGCCACAGGAACGGGAGCTTACGCTCTAGAATCTCGCGTTCTGCAACATTGTGAATAAATCGAGGATCGTTCGTATCCATGCCTTCAATCGAAATTGTCGGGAGAGCACCGTTCGCCAGCTGATTCTTACGAGCTGCAAGAACCTCGGTAAATTCGTACTTGGACAGATAGGGAAGAGTTGTCCTCGGCTTCGACGTCAGGGACTCGAGCAAGTTTGCACGATCCATAAAGAGAACCTCCGGGTGAAGCTGTTCAGACTTTTCACGGAGAGCATCCATTGTACTTGTCACAGAATCCTTCTGCGAAAGTCATCCGCTTTTCGTTACTAAAACCATATTCAGAGTTCTAGCGGTGAAAGGACAGAATGAAGATTGTGGACGCGTTCATTTTTTACAACGAACTCGATCTTCTTAGGTATCGCCTAACTGTGTTGAATGAGCATGTCGATTACTTCATCCTCGTTGAGGCAACGCTAACTCATGCGGGGAATTCAAAGCCGCTATTCTACGAGGACAATAAGAAGCTCTTCAAGGAGTTCGAGCATAAGATTGTTCACGTTATCGTAGATGATTTCCCAAAGACGAAGGATGCGTTGGTTCGGGAGAGATTCCAACGGAACTGCATTTCCAGGGGTCTTTCTCAGATTGATGTGAAGTCGGGAGATCTCGTCGTCGTTTCCGATCTTGATGAGATTCCGAATCCGAAGAGTCTGAATATTCTTCGCAAGGAGGGTCTAACGGACATCTGTGCACTCAAGCAGGACATGTACAATTACGACCTCGAAACACTCGTGCAGGACGACTGGCTTCATTCAAAGGTGATTTCCTATGACTTCTTTTTGAATAAACTGAAGTCGCAGATCACGGACTGTCGTGTCATTTTGCCTGAGAAAATCATGCGGAGGGCCGGGTGGCATTTGCGTTGTTTTAAGAATAAACTAAAGCAGCCTGCACAACAGGAAGAGGATATCACGTTCACACACATTCCGCTTGCAGAGAATAAGAACCTTCCTCCTCGTCACGAACTCCTGTTAGCTATGTGCGTCTCTTCTGTGTCGTCACCCGCCCCTTCCGACACGACACCTTCTTGTGAGTCCGTCCACGAGGACGCAGGATTGCTGTCGAACAAATCGCAATCGCAGCCCCCTCCTTCGTCCCCTGTCGAAGCTTGACACTCTTCTTCACCTTCTTAACACACGAACAGAATTTTGCACTCTGTGATCTGGCTCCAGCAGTCTGCTGCGGCTGCATCAGTCTTGCTTCAGCTTCTGTCGCAATATTCTTCACTGCAGATGCGACCGCAAGCTTATGAGACGAATCCCCCGGAAGAGTTATGAACGCATCAACCGCAACCGCATGGTTCGCAGGATCGCTGATGTAATCGAGAGCAGTTCTCGTAGCTTGTTTCTTTGCTTCAGCCTGAGCGAGCTCAGCCGCTTTCCCCGCAAAACTTTTCAGGGTGTCCCATGACATCTTGTTTTTAGAGTGTGAAATGAATCTTCGCAGAATAAGATAGACAAGGCAAATCATGGAATATTCACCCTACAATGCAAAAAACAAGGCACTGAAAATCGAGGATATCGAGAAGATCTTGCATTCGCATGGTCTTCCCGGTTACCAGGTGAAGAACGCACGTCTCTTTCAAGAGTCGATGGTACATACATCCTATGTTCTTCGAAAGGACGGCTACACAACGCCAACGGGTCAAGTTGCTGTTCTTGCTCCATGTCCAGACGGTGTATTGAAACTACAAGATTCATCATACGAACGCAACGAATTCCTAGGGGATTCAATGTTGGGTGCATCCGTATCCAATTATATATGGGAACGGTTTCCAGATGCGGATCCAGGATTTCTTACCGATCTTCGCAAGAAGATTGTCAATAATAAGACTCTGGGTGGCATTTGTCAGAAACTAGGATTGGATGCATTCTACGTAATTTCACGCCACGTCGAAGAATCATGTGCAGGTCGCATCAATCTCGAAAAGCTAGGCGATGTGATGGAAGCATTCCTTGCAGCACTTTGGAAGGATTGTGGGCATGATTTCACCTTATTTCATAAGGCAGTGACCACAATCATTGAAAAGCATTTGAAGATCACGCAGCTTCTTCTTAAGAATGAAAACTATAAGGATCAATTTCAGAAACACTGTCAGAAGCATCTCAAATATACTCCGACGTATACGATGATCGCCTCTGTGAATGGAGAATTCACAATGGCTGTTATTGATCCGAGCGGTAAGCATCTAGGAATTGGCAGAGCAACGACTAAACAGCAGGCAGAACAGAATGCATGCAAAGAGGCTCTCAAAGAAATTCATGACTGACACGATGCGTTACCCGATGATCGCGATCTTTAGTACGTCCACCCCCACTTAACCGTCTACACGTTTTTCCACGATATGTTTTTTTTGAACAGCCGCTTTTATAGTATGCATAGCGGTGAACAAGACTGCGAAATGTAGGCACCTCGGGGTCTAGAGTCTTCATGAGACCGTACATCCACTTCATCAACATTGAACGTGATTTGAGTGCATCGTACACAATGTGACGATCGATATAGTGTTGTAGCTTTGTTCTTAATGAGGGATACGGATAAATGTCATACAATGACATTAAGAAATCGAAATGAACCTGAACTACATCACTTGTGATCTTTGTTGGATAGTTATATGCAATCGCCATTAGGAAATCAAATCCTGGCGGACGAATGCCCGGTCCTCTCTTCAACAGTGCTTCATACTGAAACTGCACATCGTCAAAGGAAGGGGCTGATTCCGGAGGAAGAATTGACGGATCCTTTTTATGCTGCTCTTCTAATTTCCGGTTGACACGCGAGTGCAGTTTCCACAACCAACGTGCAAGTGTGTATCGATCCTTCATTGCAGGATGCAGAGCATATTCGGGTTCATTCATGAATTGGATTGTCGACTCGCGACAATACTTGCACGGAAGAACAAGCTTTGTACTGTTAAAAAATTGTTCGTAGCGACGCGTATCTAACCCATCGGGTCGATGGGGATACGAGAACGAGATTAGGTGCATGAACTGCCATGCTGATGGTCCCCAGAAACGAGTGTCCATCCCTTACTGAAATAAAAGACTAGATTCTTAACAAATGGCTCTTACGATAGAACGAGATCTCATCATCTTGACAGTCGCCGTGTATCTTGGAGGAGTCTTTACCGGATTCTTCCGTGCAATGACGAACGATTTGATCGTTCCGTTTATCTCCATCTTTTTGCCGTACAATGATGTTGGAAAGCTTCCAGTTGTCGTCGGTGGACGTACGTTCGATATTGGAACAATTCTAATCGAAACAATCAATGCCACGATTGCAATCGTTCTTGTTATGTTCATTGTCTCTATTCTGCGTGCATACGGAATGCCCCTCCTATCTCCAATCACCGGAGGAAAAAGATAAGTATACTAAGTAAATGTTCGAAGGTATTATCGATTACTTCAGCAAACCGAAGGCAGCCGCCGCCTTGACGCCCCCGCCGCAGATGATGTCGTCCTCCACGACAGGAATGGGACAGTTAGCTGGACGCAGACGCCGGCACAAGACGCGTCGCGGGGGTCGTAGACACCGGAGACATACGCGTCGCCACGTTTAATCCTGCTCCATGATCTGGAAATTCCTCCATCCTCCTACAACCGCACGAGTTCCCTTGGGATACTTACCATATGTAGTTTCAATCCGACTCATCAAATCCTGCATCTTCACACGAAGTTCCTCTGTCTGGGACCTCCATGTGCGGAACGCCTCCTGCAATGTCTCGCGACGAACAGGAACAACAACCTCATCCTCAGCCACCGGTCGAAGCGTATCCCGCATGAACCGAGCAATCGCATCGCTCTCCTCACGGTACTCGCTTGTGTATGCGAGGATTCGCTCAGGAGGCTGGAGATTCTTGCATCCGTTGTTCTCGATATACATGTGAACGAGATAAGCCATGAATGCACGGGTCCACGTCAAACTGCGAACCTTCTGCTGGATCGTCTCATCTAGCTGAAACTGGCCCGCCTTGGGATTCGGACGGAACTCGGAGTTGAACTGCAACTTGATGATACGACGCCACGTGCCTCCATCCGTCGAATTGATACGCGGAAGATCGTTACATCCTAGGTTGAACTTGCAGCGAAGAACAAACTCTAGGATCGAGGAGGCACCAGCATACAAATCACGCACCGTGATCTTTTCTCCAGATGTATATTCCTTGATCAGACCGGTGTTTAGAGCATAGTCCTCGTCAGGCTCTGACATGGTGACGAACCGCTTACCACGCAGCTTGACCTGATCAGGAGACGCACCACCAGCCTTGGCACGGGACTGGGTAAAGAGTGCAATTGGAGCCTTGCACGCATAATCACCCATTGCAGACTCCATTAGATTCATCAACATCGACTTGCCGTTCGCACCGGTTCCCGTCCAGATATGAAACTTCTGGGCCTCGTTGCAGCCGGATAGACAGGATGCAAGATACTTGATCACGTACAGTCTCACATCCTCTTCGGGTAGGATCTGCTGCAGAAAGAGCTCGACCTCCGGCCAATCTGCATAGTCCGTATACTTCTTATCAATGTCATACTCGAACTTTGCTGAGAACATCATGTAATCTTCCTGCTTTCCTTCACGGAACACCATCTTTTCCGTATCAAACACCGTATTCTGGAATGCAAACAAGTGCGGGTTCTCATTGACCTTATTGATAAACTCCGTATCGTAGAACAGAAGACGACATTCCCTCATTACATTGTTCTTGAATACAGTGGTCTTCAGAGATTTGCAGAGACGGCGATACTGCTCTTCCTTTTTCTTTGCCTGACATGTCGCACAGCCGTCGGGAATCTTCGACATACAGTCGGGAAGGTCATTCAGAGACGTTAGACAGTCGATACGCTTCCGATTGTAAAGCTTCCAGATATCATCCGATAGCTTGAGGAGAAGATCAACGCCCTTATCCGTTTCTGTCCAGATCTGACCACTGAACTTGTACCATACATCTTTACTGAAATGCCCGCAGCAATATGTATCGTGGAACTTGGCATGTACGACCAGAGCTACGTCATACTCGGCTTCAGATAGGGATTGTTCGATCAGCGAATCGACATTGCCCCGCTCGATCTCTACATACCTCTCTGGATTGTCGGTACGAGACAGGAAGAGCAACGTCTTCTTTGAAGTCCTCGGTCCATCCAGACGATGGGTAAATGACACCCATTTGGAGTCTGCATCCTTGAATGTATATCCACGACTTGCCTGGCTAGAAAACTCGTGCCAGATTTCACGCAAGTCGTTGGGATGAATGTTCCAGAGAGCCTGACCAACATAGACCCATTCATCGTACGACTCATACCGATGACTTGCAAGGTTCATCGTGTGAGCAGAATAATACGCCTTCTCCTCCTCTGTCAACGGGCGTTGACGAACTGCTGTGGGTGAAAGCTCTCGCACCGCGTTCCCGTCGCCACGATTCGCCGGTCGGCCGCGGATCGGAGTAACTGCACGCCCTCCTGAAATAGCAGTATTGTGCGGGGCCTCAATCTGCTGCGGATTCCCAAAATACTCTTCTGCAGCTTCGGTCAGTGGAGTCGCGGTACTCGAATCTACACGAACCGACATCATCTTCAGGAAGGGAACCGTAAGTGCAGGTGTCTCATCGACCATGTTCAATGTTCCGTTAGAATAGTATCCAACATACTTGATCAGATACGGAAGGCCATCTGACTTGGCCGCACCCGGCAACATCCAGTTTGCAGAACGGGCAGCAACACCCTTATCGTAAACAGACTCCCACTTCTTATCAACAAGCGGTAGATCTCCGAAGAACTCCGCCATTCTCTTGACTAGGTTCTCGCGGATCTTAAGCTCAATGTACTTATGAGTCCTGAGAGAAGGAACTAGGATATGCAGGCCACCAGACATAAGTCCCTTCTTCAGTGTCGGCTTCTTCTTCTCGGAGACGTAGATATCAACAAGCTGCGGGAACACGAGGTACTTGCGAGCCTCCTCGATATATGCAGATACGAATGCCTCAACCTGGGCTCGCGTGTGTTGGTTTTTCTGAATGCTCGAATCGTACAGAAAATCCAAGTCGACACGTAGAGGACTGGTCTCTGTCGACTTCTCAACAATACAGATCTTCTCTCCACACGTATCGACCCAATCAATATACAACTCAAAGAACCGATCTAGCTCATCTTCGCCAATCATCATGCGGCCTGGAATACGCTGATTGTTGTCGTGAGCAAAGGAAAGGTGAGTCTCCTTCTGCCCCCGAGGACTGTTGCGTGCATTCAGGAATGCGACGAGAGTCTCCGTTGAAGCCATTCTGCGTCTTCGTATGATGATCGGAGAAATAAGTTTGACGAACGGTTCGTTTTGAACGCACGAGTGTGCTTTTATGGAGTAGAAACGGACGGAATCTTGTATGGAAAAAGGTACAAGGTAAGAAATGAAGTTTTGCGTACAATGCAATAATATGCTCTATACGGTCGTTGAGGCGGGCGAGGGTGCATTCAACCAGTGCAGGAAGTGTTCTTATAAGGAGCCCATCACTGCCGAGAACCCACTGGTCTACGAGCATCTTCTAAAGGAGGATACGACTGCAAAGCTAGTGAAAAATAAGTACTTGAAGGAGGATACCACTCTTCCTCGGTTCAGCTCAATCGTGTGTCCGAATGCCGACTGCCCAACAAAAAAGGGTGTTGTTTCTGATGTTGTTGCGGTTAAGGTTGATCCGGTTAACGTTGTTTGGATGTATCAGTGTGCTGTATGTGACTGGTCGTGGAAGCAGAGTGCTCGCGGTAGTTAACAACCGCTATCGTGTGCGAGTGCGACACGCAGCATGTCGTTCGCGTCGTCCAGGGTCTCAATGATGAGGGTCTCAAGCAGCTTATCCTCTTCGGGTGAGGCAGGAAGCGGCACATCAACCGGGACGCCAACGATAGGCGGCGGAATAGGCTCTACGAATGCACCAGGCAGAAACTTCAGAACGAGCTGCATCCGGTGCACATCGCGATTCCCGTCGCGATCCACCCTGCGGCGACGATACCACTCGACCTTATCCTTGACCGCAAACGTGGCATTCATCAGCTCGACAAACTCCTTGCGGTACATGGCATCGTGCACGATCGTGCCATTGTCCAGACGATCCACCAGATTTGGTGCTCCGGCCGCGACACTCAGCTTGGTCGTGTAGACATACTCGAGAAGAACCAGCTTCGTAGCGACATCCGGATTCTTCTGAGCGATGCAGATGCGGTCCATAAGCTTCTTGCTGTTAACCTTGTTGAGAATCCATGCGAGCGTATCACGCTCCTTCCAAGACTCGCCGACGTTCGAAGACATGTTGATGTAGTGCTGGAGGAGAGACATTGTAGACGAGTTAGACGTATACTCATCCTTCTGGATGAATTCCACACAGATCCATTTTGGAGAAAAAAGAAGTGCGTTAGAATAAATGCCTGGTCACAATCCGTATGCGAAGACGTATAAGAATAAGCACGACGATGCGTATGGTCGCCGCATCCGCGGTGATCTTAAACAGCGGTACTACCTGCAGGGACCCGCTGGAAGCACGCGCGAGCAGGTTCATACGTTTCATCAACAGGCCACTGTTCGTGGTCCGCTGAGGGTTCACCGCAGGAGCAAGAAGAACCCCCATCACACGGATCACCCTTATTTCGGGAATCCCAATGGCGGCCGTCGCCGCACTCGCCGCCACCGCCGGTAAATTAGTCCGGACATGCAGCAGAGAAAAGGTCTTAAAGTTTTCTCTCGGTCTTAATCATATCTCGCACTGTCAACTCTCACCGTACATACTTCCGCACTGCGGGCCCGCGTCGGTCTTTGGAAGACTGCACTTCCAATGATTCGTCCCTTTTATGCAGTCAAGTCGAATCAACTTGCCCCCATCCTGTCAACATTGAAGGAGGAGGGATGTGGATTTGACTGTGCGTCCGCAGACGAGATTCGCCGCGTTAAGCAGATGAATACTCTGTCGTCTGACATTATCTATGCAAACCCATGCAAGGCCCGAAAGGATCTTCGGGTTGCAAAGAGCGAGGGTGTCGAATGGTGTACATTCGATACCATATCCGAACTTGAAAAAATCTACTCCGAGAATCCTCAAGCAAAACCAGTCTTACGTATCCATGTAGATGATCTAGGCACATCCCGTATCCCTCTCAACCGGAAGTTTGGATTCCATTTTTCAAGTGCAACGGACCTTCTTCGTGCTCGTCTTCCTTTCTATGGAATTGCATATCACGTGGGAAGTGATTGCAAGTCGCCGCTAGGGTACCTGAGTGCACTGGGCATGGTAAAAAAGTATGTTGATTTCTTTGGAATGGCCGGACGCGGGAGGCAGTGTATGTTCAAACCTGAACGCCTAGATATCGGTGGCGGCTTCTCTGGACTTGAATCGGATGACTATCTGTTCAAGAATGTCATTGCCCCATCAATCGCAACACATCCAGTTCTTAAAGAGTTTGAACATGTAATCGCAGAGCCCGGCCGATTCTTTGCAACACAGTCATGCAGTTTGAAGGTTCCGGTTATCGGTCGCAAGCGTCTCGCAGATGGAAACCTTGCACTCACGATCGACGAATCTGTATATGGTATGCTATCGGGGGTCCTGTTCGACGGCTTTGTTCCGTTCTTTCAGACACAACGCGTAGGAATGTCGGCACCGTTCACAATCCTGGGTCGTACCTGCGATTCTGCGGATATCATTGCAACAAACGTGTTCCTACCGGCAGATATGCAGGAAGGAGATGTTCTGACAGTTAAAAATATTGGAGCTTACTCGTACTCGTCTGCATCTGAGTTCAACGGCTTCCCGAAGCCAGATATTGATTCAACGTAGATTCGATCTCGTCATAGGATCCACAACTGATGCACATTAACTTACCAACGGCTCTCTCGGAAACGGCCGGAAAATCCGAAGCGGGAACTGACAGTTGAAGTACTTGAAAGAATTCACTAACTGAAATATCTGCGTCTTGGCGGTAGGAATAGACGCTACTGAATTGACGCACGGCGGTTGGCTGCAGATCAAACGGCGTGCTCTCACGGAGGACATAAATGCCCTCACTGAGAGTAACGGTCTTCATTTTACACTCGGTTGTACTAACGGATATAATAGATCCGTTTTTACTAAGAAGCTCATAAAAATGGATGAAATTGCGGTTGGTCAAAATGGATGGACTGTGGGCGACACCAACGGACTTCATCATAGCAACTTCAACAGCAACTTCAACATGCAGCACTTCACCTACCAGCAAGAGGACATCGCCTGGATGAAGCAACGCGAGAGGGATCGCGTTTGCAAGGGCGGTTTCGTCTGTCACGAGATGGGACTCGGCAAGACTTTCATGATGACATCGGTCATCGCAGCGCGCCCCATGCGGACCGTTGTGTTTGCACCAAAGAGCACTCTGCTCAACTGGTGCGACACCCTCCGCCATGTGGGCAACTTCAACTTCAACGTCTTCGAGTGGCGGAAGGGTCTCGTTCTGGATCCGGTGCGGCCCAACGTGGTCGTGGCCACGCACCAATCCATTCTGAAGAACTCTGCGTGGTTCGAAGATCAGAACTTCGACCGGATTGTCGTTGACGAGGCGCACGTGATCCGGTCGATCGGGACCAAGTTGAACTACCGGATCTACCAGCTAGCAAAGCGGGTGCAGATCCGGTGGGGGATGACCGCGACTCCGTTCAACAATAGGGATTCAGACATCCGTGCGTACATGCACTTCCTCTTCCCGAACGGATCGCAGGACACAATCCGAACGGACGATTTCCGCTGGCTCATGGTTCGCCGCCTGCGCTCGGAGGTATTCCCGGACGGCGCGAAGCTTCTCGTGACTCGCCACGTCTACGATTTCGAGCACGACGAGGAACGGGACATGTACAATTTCGTGTCTGGCGAGATCAACAATCTGGGCAACTGGATTCACGCGAACCGCGGCTGGATGCCGCACCATGTCGTGGGCGCAATGATCATTCTGATGATGTTGCGGTCGCGGCAGGCCACAATTCACCCGCAGATCGTTCTGAATGCGGAGAAGCGCTGGCGGCAGCAGTGGATGGTGGGCCACGGAGAACCCCCGGATTGGGACAACACCAAGTGCACCAAGGTGGGACACATTCATCAACTCATCAAGGATGACCAGAAGAAGGGCGACAGTACGCTCGTCATCACGCATTTCAAGGACGAGCTTATGCTCATCGCAGACCAACTCAAGAAGACCAACATCAACTACCGGATCCTGAGCGGCGAGACTTCAATCAAGAACAGGCGTAAGCTCGAGACAGAGGGAAGCGTGGGAATCAACCGTGCAGGCCGCTATCTGGACAAGTGGTTTGACGGAATGATCAATGCGGAGAAGAAGGTGGCGAGCGACGAGGGCCGAGATCCCTTTGCGTGGAATAGCCGATACATGGGCCATGACCACGTGCCGGGAGACATCATGCGGCATATCCTGGGGTTTGTTTCCAAGCCAACCGTTGTTCTGATGCAGATTCAGGCGGGAGGTGTAGGGATTTCCCTTCCATGGATCAACCACGTGATCAATACTTCGCCAGACTGGAATCCCTTCCTTGAACGCCAGGCCATCTTCCGTGCCTACCGCCTGACCACGAAGCATGATGTGCGAGTCACGCAGATGTACCTGCGAGACACCATCGACGGAGACATTCACACAAAACAAGCAAGGAAGCTTATCCGGAGCCTGCATTGGACCGGAGATGCACCGGAGTCAATCCTCCCTTTCATCGAGAACGAGATTCTGGAGGCAGAGTAAACAAAACATAAACATGAGAAGAAGAAGGAGTAAATTAAACATAAACAAACAACAAGATGAGTCTTTTTTCCTCTACGACAGGATGGCCAACAGCATGCACAGGTCCAAACCAGAGCCCTATCAATCTAAGCCAAAGCTTTGCAAAAGAGTGCGAACTCTTATGTGATTTGTCTATTGATGAAGTCTCTGTTTCCTCTGCAGAAATGATGGGAGATACTGAGCGTGGACTTATACTCACATACGCATCTACGAAACCATCATGTACGTTCAAAGGAGATGGATATACTGCAACGTATTCACTGCTAACTCACCCAAGCCAACATACCATTGAAGGTGTACAGGCTCAAGCAGAGTTTACAACATACTTCACAAGTCCTAAAGGAACTGTACTTGCTGTATCCATTTTGCTTCGTAGTTCGCCTGGACCATCCACATTCTTTGGTCGGTTTGTTCCTTATCTAACAACAACTGGAGAGGCTATCTCTGTTGTACTAGGAGATGACTGGTCTCTTACACAGATTGTTCCATCAACTCCTTCTTTTTACGTGTATGATGGTTCAGATGTTCTACCGGACTGTGGACCCATTACATGGGTTGTCTTTTCAGAAACAATGACGATTGATCCTTCTGATCTTGCATTGTTGGGACAGCGTGTTCCTGCAGGATCAAGAGCCTTACAACAGTTAGGCGATCGTGATGTATTTTACAACAATTCACAGAATCCAGCAGGCGGAAGTCATCTGAAACAAGACGGAAAGGTCTATATGAAGTGCCGTCGTCTTGGAACAGGAGGAGGCGGAGATGCACAGCCTGTTGGACAGAGCGGTCTTCAGACTGCAAAGGCAGAACAAGATCAATCTAAGCTATATGATACCGTAGATTCAACAGTTGTAAAGCCCTTTAATGACTACATTGCAGCCAATGGATACATTGGAATCGGAGCCATTATACTTTTTCTTCTGTTCGCCTATCTCTTCTTTGGAACGTTGGGCGGAGGGCAGTTTGTTACTGGATTTCTTGGTGTATTGATGAAAGCAGTCTACTATGTCTTCAGATGGCCAGTTGAAAAAGTATATGGTTTTTTGATGAGGAAGCCTGCTGATATAGCCTTTACAACCTCTGCTGGGACGGCATGAGTTTACCAAACAGACTCATCTCCCTCCTCTGTAGCCTGCGGGCCCTGATCCCAGGTGCTCGTATCCTGCTCCTCCTCTGCGGCCGTGGTCTTCCACGAACGCTTTGATCCCTTCTTGTGAGAATCAACAACTGTCCATCCCGCCTCATCAGGGGAGAGTGCGGGGGCAGGGGCGGGAGGAGCAAATGCCTCCTCCTCGTATGTCTCAGCAGCACCAGCACCTGAGTACTTGTGGCGAGTGCGTGCGGGCATTCTATTCACCGAACTTGTCGGTGCAAGGAACTGCGTCCCCGAGAACTGGTGCCGCTCGCTGCGTGCCGCCTCAATCTTGGCCTGCTCACGTGCAGCAATCTCCTTATCGGCCTCAGACCAAGCAAGCGCTAGATCCGTGGCACGGTGCTCCCAAACATGATGCGTTCCCCCGCCAACAGTGGGCACGGCAAGAACCGGGAAGTTTGTCTCATTCATCTCACGAGACTTCTCAAGTGCCGCGGCCTCTGCCGCAGCTGTGCGAGCAGCTAGGTGCTCTGCATTACGGCGCTGCTCCTCGTAATACCTGCGAGTGTACGGCTCTGCCGCACCACCCCGTGCACCCCGTGCACCCTGGCCCCCGCGAAACGCTGTAGGGAACTCACGACGGCCGCCGCCAAAGTGAGCGGCCGGGTTCGAAGACGAAGACGAAGACGAAGGAAACTGGCGAGTGTCCATTGTTGCTTTGTTGTAGTTGAGCACACACTCTCCAACATTCATTTAGAACACACGGATCCATTTTGATGAGTTTGAAATGAACCTTACATGGATTGCCTTTTAAAGTAGGATAAGAATGGTCATAGCAACCCATATCCAATTCACTGGAGCATCTAGTGAATTGGTGATTCCAGCTAAGACTACAGATGTACTTGCTTGGCTACGTACGAAGCTAAAGAATCCTAACCTGCAATATCAGGGGAAGATTCAAGATAAGGAGCGATGGATCACTGTATTCGGTTCTCCTGGATCCGATACAGATGATTCCGTGAATCAGCATATGCTTCCAGGTGCTCTTCAAGAAGAAACCTTTGTAGGTTCTCTCGTGATGATGGCAACTGCAAGCGAAGAGCAAGATGAGTATGATCTACATGCATCTGCCTACGTGAATCTGACGTCTGAGGAATATGATGTTGTGTACAGCAGTTGGACGTTTCAGGATGAGGAGGATGAGGAAGGTGCAGAAGGAGGTGAGGATGGAGATGAAGTTGTTGTAGATGAGGATGTTGAAGAGGCTGAAGAGGAAGAGGCCGAAGAAGAGGCTGAAGAGGAGAAGCCAAAGGCTGTAAAGAAGGAGAAGAAGGCAATTGTGCAGACAGATGTATTTACTGAATGCCCTCTTCGATCGGTTGTAAAGGCTCGTTTTCACGAGTATATCCCTGAAACAGGACTAGTCAATGAAATGGAACTTGCATTGCTTAAGCGTTGTGATCGCGAAGCAAAGGAGGCATACATCAACGTTTCATGGTCAGATACGCAGTTCTGGAACCTGTATCGCATACGAGCAATCTCCTTATACGAGAATCTGAAGGGAAGTACGAGCTACATTGAGAACACAGAGAAGTGGGTGGAACGTATCCGATCTGGAGAGATTACACCAACTCAGTTTGCAGAGTTCAATGCAGTGGATCTATTCCCCGCTCGGTGGAAGGCGGAGATTGAGCGACAGATTGAGAAGGACAAGCATCTGTTCACGAACTCAGCTACGGCAAGTATCTACATGTACTGCTCTTCTTGCAAGAAGAAGGCCAAGTGCGACTATTATCAGCTGCAGACGAGGTCAGCAGACGAGCCGATGACGACCTTTGTAACCTGCCTCGAGTGCGATCGTCGCTGGAAATTCTAAGCAAAGAAACAAGGTATGGTCTGGATTTACAACGATCCTCTTCGATTTGATCAAGATGAAAGATTACTTAAACGCAAAATAGGAAACGATGATCTCGCCAATCTATGGTCCTGTTTCAAGTATCTAAAGGCACATCCACCTGCATCTGCAGATGAATTGCACAAAAGCTTATTTTTTGATCGTGCTCAAGTTATTCCGATCTTAGACAAGGAAACTGCTCATAAGGTCTTCTCTCTTCTCCAGACAATCAGAAATCCGGAGCTGTATCGCACGTATTTGAAGGAAAGGATCGAAAGACGTAGACTTCAGTCCGGAGGAGGTGAGTTCGAAGATAGAATGCTGAACAAGTTTATCTCGATTGTCTCTGGACCATTGACGAACATGTTAGGATTGGATCCGAATGCAGATACACCTCAAGGAATCCTCGTTCGTATTGCATACAATCTCGGCGAGTTTGCATCCAACTTTGTGTTTCTGCTCAAGACATTGGAAGACAATCCTATGGTAGGTGGTCCTCTATGGACGTTATTGCTCAACGGTGTTGATAAGAACATTCCAAAGCTAACAGCTGGACTTGAAAGTATCATGACACAAGTATCGATACTCCTTGCACCGATCGGCATTGGATTTGTTACAGAGGCAATTGCACTTATCATCGGAACTGTCCTTGCATTGTCACATACTCTGATCAATATCAGTCGCAGAAAGTTCGGAAGTGCATTAGTTGCATTTCTCGGAGTTGTTCCTGTTGTTGGACCCTTTATGATTCTAGCTATTCATTCGCTCGGCGATACATATGAAGACTACAATGAAAAACGTGAACGGTTTCGTCAGATTCCTTTGATCGGAGACTCCCTAGCAAATTTTGATCCCCTAGAGTAAATGGCAAAGACACGCAGAGCTCTAAAGTTCAGAAAGTGGGCGGCCCAGGAGATGCACGAGAAGATTCATCGCGGCAACCCGTCATTCAGAAAGTGGGCGTCCCAGGAGATGCGTGAAATGTCCCATAAGACAAGACGGGGGATGACATTCAAACGTTGGGCGTCAGAAGAAGCTCGCGAGCGCCACCGGATGCGGTGAAAACACTTACATAAAAAACAACTAAATAACAAAATGGTCGCCTTTTATGTTCTCACGGTTATCGAGCACGGAAAGGTAGAGGAGACACACTACTGCAAGACGCTCGACGTTGTGTCCAAGCTTGTTGCACGTGTAGTTGACGACCTCGAGTGGGATGATGTCGAGACAGCAGTCTATGATGCATCTACTCTGAAGAGCAAGATGGCTGCTCTTGTGGCGGCGAGTCGCCACAACCGTCGTGTGGATATCTTCGACGACGAAGAGGATGGCCGTGAACTGTTTGTAGAGGAGGCCCAGCTACTCGAATAATTTATCGTTTGAGATAGCAATTCTTGTACGGTCTACAACTGGCTTTTTGAGTAAATCCCATTCGTTTACACGGCGTCTTTTTGCAGTATGCTTTGGACATTAAACGAGGTCCCTTAAATCGTCTCTGAGTCTTCTTATTCATTTATCTTCATTAAGATAATGTTGTGGCCTCCTAAATATTACCGAGGTCTTTCCAAGAGGAACAAGACATTACGTCATTCCGAGATAACAAAGAGATCGAAGTTATCTTGGAAAACAGCTCGTGCCTATCGTCCGTTCAAAACAGATAAGGGAGTAAAGACACGCAAATCATCCTACACTGAAAAATTCCATAGGAAACATCCTAATGCTAAAAGTTTGCCTGAAATTGCGAAAGCAACTGGAATTCCGCTATCTACACTCCGCACTGTTTATAATCGTGGAATGGCAGCTTGGAGAACAGGGCATCGTCCAGGTGCATCGCAGCACGCATGGGCGTTTGCCCGTGTTCATTCTTACGCAGTTCATGGTAAAACATGGCATACAACTGATTCCGACTTGCATTAAGCAAGTAATAAGAGATATTGACACTGAATAATGCTTCAATCTATGAATGAAGCTATCGAACGTCAGCAAATCAAGTTTTCAATCCAAACGGTTACGTTTGCCATTGAAGATATGCTGAAGAAGGGAGAGACGCATATGTACTACTCAAACATCGTGCAGGGTGATCATTTATATGGCCCCGGCATTCTGCAAAGGCACATCGTCTATGTTCTGATTTTCCTACAGGAAAAGTACCGTGGGAAGGTTGTGATCAGCAGAACTCCCGGCGGTATTGTGGTTCATCGTGTTTAGGCTTTCACAGATTCTCCACTAAGAAACAAATGGCAGATGAGACACTTCGCGATACTCTGCGGCAGTGGGTTGCATTGGATGATGAGGCTCGCACGCACGCTGCTCGTATGAAGGCGATTCGTGAAGAAAAGGCTAAGATGTCATCTACAATCCTGGCATTTATGCGGGAGAATGAGATGGACGATTTCATGATTTCGGGTCCAAGTGAATCCAAGATCTCACGGCAGACAAGGATAATCAAGCCTGCTGTGAAACGGAATGTAATTCGTACTCAACTTCTTTTGCATTTTGGTGATAATCCGCAGCGTGTAGCCGAAGCCCTCCGTGCAATCGAAGGTATCCCCGAAGGCCAGGATGCTGCTTCTGTCGGAGTCCAGAAGGAGATCCTGTCCCGCAGGATTCCCAAGCAACGCACAGCTGCAGCGGTTGATCTCTAATGATTTGAATCGATTGACTGTACAAGATGTACGAGTATATTGCTCTGCTTGCAATCATTCTGTACATTTATATGATCTCCTTTGTACGTACGATGAAGCAGTACAAAGAATCGGGATATACGCTGACATGGTCACAGTTCCTTAAGAACACTTTTTACTCCGAGCGACTGTATGCAAGTTTCTTTGGTTAGAGATGGAACTTCCTCTTGAAATCACGAACGCTTGCACGTAGAGATGGCTTGTTCCACAAAATCCAACGCGACAATGCACCGGGCGTGTCCGGTTTACTCCAATGTTCACCCATTCCAGAGTGCCGATGTATATACCGGTTCTTTCGAGTGACGTTCTTGTGTTTCGTGTAGTCAGAGTATCCCTTCTGACCAAACGGAACAATCTTCTCCTTTCCATTGATCTCGAAGACTGCATCCCATTTCTTCTCGCGACGATGGGATTTACGTATCGTCTTTAGCCTCATTACTTAGTATGTAGAATCAGTTCTTCCAGAAAAAGGAAAAGGGGGCACCTGGATCAAACTTGAAACAGGGCTTATAGAGTTCTTCCATATCGCGTACGAAGTTGTCAATGGTTTCTTCGTTATGTTTCTTATACTTCATGCAATCTTCGACTGCATATTGTATCGTAGCTTCTGCAGCGGGGATATTTTCAGCACCATACGCAATTCCGTTAAGACCACATAATCCAATTGACCGTCTCCACTCATCTGCAGTGTAATTATTCAGAGGATGTTGAATGACAATACATCCACACATAAGTGCCATGATAACTAAGAAACTGCACGGATCATAGCAGTAAAAGTACTTTGTAGTATTGAATGTATTGATCAATTGTTCATGTTTCTGTCCAGTTAAGTCTGTACCCCGTACTCTTACTGTATCTGGATTGGCAATTGCATTTCGGACGGACACTTCTCGTTGTCCCTTTTTAACGATAAAGCATGATTCGTGAATGCGTTTAACTCTTTTATTCTCAAGATCATTGGGCCAGTGAGAGGGTGTAAGGATTTTTTGAGAATTGTTGTCTTTTGAGAATGGAGCGTGATAATATGTAATTTCATGCGGATCGTAGTCTGGGTACCAATGAGATCCATATGTGATATACCGAACGACTCGTTTTAGGTGCGTAGGGTTGTTGAGTGTTGAATCTATATAGATTGCAATCCATTCGTCATTAAGATCGCGGCGACGTATATATCTTGAATATATCGTATTGTTTTCATATCCTGCAGTATGTTCGAAAGGTACATAGATTCTTGCATCATGACCTCGTTCATAAAGCATCTTTCCAAGATTCAGAAGACAGTTTAACCCACCGTCTGTTTCCGTATACGGTGCGTGAACTGTAATCACGAACTTCATTACAAGTACCTACATGCT
>Ga0207909_1000080_pt1 | contig 37503 bp, 37 predicted proteins | sample LakMenEpi05May10_FD_150672 | JGI IMG/M metagenome (GOLD analysis project Ga0207909, IMG submission 150672) | Freshwater microbial communities from Lake Mendota, WI - 05MAY2010 deep hole epilimnion (SPAdes) | ecosystem: Environmental > Aquatic > Freshwater > Lake > Epilimnion/Euphotic zone ...
GTGGGCAAGGCGGCTTCATTGGAGGGCAAGTTTCCGGTGGCAAAGGGAGACACGGTCACCGAGACGGGTCCGCCGACGCCCCTGCAGACGGAGATGGTTCTACGGGCCTTCCAGCGCATCACGACCGAGGACTGCGAGACCCTTGGCTTCAATCCGCTCTTTGCTCGCCCCGAGTGGATGATTTGTACAGTCTTGGCCGTTCCTCCGCTGACGGTGCGCCCGTCCGTGGTGATGGACGACAACCAGCGGATGGAGGATGACCTGACGCACATTCTGATTTCCGTTCTCCGTCACAACCAGAGCCTGCGCGATCGCATGGACAAGGGTGAGACGGCCGAGGTGATTGATCGTCACACTGCGCTTCTGCAGTATGATGTGGCCACCTATGTGGACAATGACATCAAGGGCATGGCGCCGGCGGCCCAGCGCTCGGGCCGTCCGCTTCGCACTCTCAAGGCCCGTTTCGGAGCCAAGACGGGTCGTGTCCGTGGTAACCTGATGGGCAAGCGTGTGGACTTCTCTGCCCGCTCCGTCATTACGCCGGACGCGAACATTGAGCTGGACGAGCTCGGTGTGCCTCTGGAGATTGCTGTGAACCTGACCTTTCCCGAGATTGTGTCCGTCTACAACCGCGACCGTCTCATGGGCTACATCCGCAACGGACCCGACAAGCACCCTGGCGCCAAGACGGTGTTCCTCAAGCAGGACAAGCGCTCCGTGTCCCTTCGCTTCGTGAATTCCGAGACGCTGGATCTGCGCGAGGGCGATGTGGTCCACCGTCACCTGCTGGACGGAGACATTGTGCTGTTCAACCGTCAGCCCTCGCTGCACAAGGCCTCCATGATGGCGCACCGCGTGGTGGTTCTGCCGTATTCCACGTTCCGTCTGAACGTGTCAGCCACTCGCCCGTATAACGCGGACTTTGACGGTGACGAGATGAACATGCACGTTCCGCAGTCCATTGCCGCAGCCACCGAGTTGCGGTACCTGGCCTCAGTTCTCCGTAACATCATCAGTCCTCGCACCAACAGTCCGATCATTCAGCTGTTTCAGGACACCATGACGGGCATCTACCGCATCACTCTCCCCGATGTGACGGTTCCCGAGGTTGTGGCCATGAACATTATCGCAAAGATCAAGCGTCCCTTCACTCGCAAGAATGCGCCGTGGACAGGTGCGGAGATCATCTCGGCTGCCTTTCCGATCATGAACTTCAAGGGTTCCGTGACCATCGAGAATGGCCAACTGACCAAGGGAATCATGCGCAAGTCTGCGTGTACTGCGCTGATTCACACGGTCTACAATGACTTTGGTCCGGAGCGCGCAGGACAGCTCATCAATGACATTCAGTCCGTGGTCACCCGCTTCAATCTGTTCACGGGCTTCTCCGTGGGCACAGCGGATCTGATCTCGAACATTGAGACCCAGAAGTTTGTGGATGGAAAGTTGGCGTCGGCGCGTGAGTCCGTTGCCGCAATTCTCACCGACATTCACGCGGGCACGTTCAAGAATGTGTCGGGCATGAGCGATGGAGAGGATCTCGAGGACAAGATCTCCTCTGCCCTGAAGACGGTGGCATCCGATATCAACATGGAGGTGGTCAAGTCTCTGCCCAGCGACAACCGCATGATTCAGATGGTCAATTCAGGATCCAAGGGAGGTCCGCAGAACATCACGCAGATGGTGGCCTTGCTGGGACAGCAGCTGATTGAGGGTCGCCGTGTTCAGTACACGCTGCAGGACCGCACCCTGCCACACTTTGCTCGCTACGACGACGGTGCCGAGTCCCGCGGATTCGTTCAGAACTCCTTCGTGTCGGGACTGATGCCTGCGGAGTTCTTCTTCCACGCCCAGGCAGGACGCGAGGGTCTGATTGATACTGCCGTCAAGACCTCGGACACGGGATATATCCAGCGCAGGTTGATGAAGACGATGGAGGACCAGCACCTCGAATACGACGGCTCGGTGCGCAATGTGCTGGGCTCGGTGATTCAGTATGTCTACGGCGAGGACGGCGTGGATACACAGTCGGTGGAGGAGCAGGTGATTCCTCTTGCGGAAATGTCGATGGAGACGGTCTACAAGGAGTATGCCCTGTCTCCCGCGGATGTGAACCCATTCCTGAGTGCGGAGGTGGACACCTCCCCCGACTTGGTGGATGCGATTCTTGCCGACCGCGAGTTGCTGGTCAAGAACGTGTTCCGCTATCGCAAGGGTGAGGACAAGGTGTCAACGCCCGTGAACGTGGCCCGCCTGCTCTCCAAGTATTCCAACTCGTATTCCACCAAGACGTCCTTGACGCCGACCATGGTGGTGGAGACGATCGCCGCCTTCACTAATGAGTTCCCCGTGAACAAGGTGTTCCACGCGATTCTGCGGTTCTTCCTCGCTCCGAAGAAGGCCATCGTGGTCCACCGTCTCACGGAGGAAATGTTCAAGGAGTTGATGACGGAGATTCGGTTCCGTTACATCAAGGCCCAGTGCCACGCGGGAGAGATGGTGGGCGTGCTTGCCGCGCAATCCATCGGTGAGCCGACCACGCAGCTGACCTTGAACACCTTCCACTCTGCAGGAACGGTCAAGGCCAACGCCACCTCGGGAGTGCCGCGTATCGAGGAGTTGCTGTCGGCATCCGCCAACCCGAAGCGCCCGGGCAACACGGCGTACCTGACGCCCAACACCACGAAGCGGGAGGCGATCGCCAAGATGAAGGAGATTCAGAAGACCACTCTGCGGAATATCACTCGGTCGGTCAGAATCTACTACGATCCGTATCCGTTGGCGGCGACCACGGTGATGGACGAGGACCGCGAGGTGCTGGGATTGTATGAGCAATTTGCCCAGGGCAAGGCAGACTGCTCGTCTCCGTGGGTCATGCGGCTGGAGCTGGACGACCAGGAGATGGTGAATCGCAACATCATGGATCTGGTGGAGGTCCAGGCAAAGATTCAGAACTCCATGACGGGCGTGGATGTCAAGTGCGTGACCTCGGACCGCAACGCGTCCAAGCTGGTGCTGCGACTGGAGATGGCGGCCGCACTGGTCAAGAACCCAACGGCTCTTCGTCAGCTCGAGGATTCGATTCTGAACTCTCCGCTCACGGGCATGGAGGGCATTGGTCGCGTGTTCGTGCGCACTCTGAAGAACGAGATGCTCTACGACGAGCCGTTGGGCGGGTATGTCACCAAGGACCAGTATGTGCTGGATCTGGAGGGCACGAATCTGTACGACCTGTTCGTGTTCCCGGGCGTGGACATGACCCGCACCTTCTCGAACGATATCCACGAGATCAACGAGGTCTTTGGTATCGAGACGGCCCGCCTGGCCTTGTACGAGGAGTTCAATGAGGTCTTCAGCTCGGAGAAGGTCAATTACCACCATCTCTCCGTGCTGGTGGATTCCATGACCTTCAGTGGCCGCATCGTTCCTGTCAACCGCTTCGGCATGAAGAAGAACGAGACAGGTGTTCTGGCCAAGTCATCCTTCGAGGAGACCAGCAAGGTGATGTTCGAGGCCGCAGTGGGTGCAGAGTACGACACCATGCGCGGTGTCTCGGCCAACATCATGTTCGGACAGAAACCACCCTGCGGAACGGGCTTCGTGGACATTCTGGTCGACGAGTCCAAGCTTCCCGAGGGCCCTGAGGGTGCGGAAGGCGCAGACACCACGGATCTCGACGAGGCCAACAAGGCGTTACAGGCTGCCGATGTCGGCGAGTGCAGGATCGAAGACCTGAGTATGTGGTAGCCAAATTACATTCGGGCCAAGGAGTAATGGTTGTGTTTCGTGGAAAGCCCACGCGAGGCGGTGCTCCTCCTCCTCGTCCTGTTGCCGCAGATGTATGTAACTCGGATGTGCTTACAGCCGCGTTTCGTCTCCACACAGAGGCAGACATTGACCACGATGCCTCGAAGCCGAGGGGCCAGCCTCACAAACTTGATATCGCTGCTCTCAGGTTGTGGACGATCTTTGGAGGCGTCGACGGCCAGTACCGCAGAAATGCTGGCGTCATTGACGAAGATGCGATTTCGACACGGTTCTTGGAGACTGACCCGAACACATATGTCTTCAGACCCGAGCGCCTTCGGGATACCATCGTTTTTCAAACGTCCACAATCACAGACGGATTCGTCAAGCCATTCGACCCATTCGGCGGGGAAGATTCACTCAACTTCCGCGATGCGGGACCTATTTTGCCTCTTGGGCGCAACGGCGTAACAGGTCCGTCGGCGATCGACCCCGCCAACCGAACCTCGACGAACATGGTGAACTTTTCCTATGAACCCGACATGCTGATCCCAGGATGCTTTTTTGGTTTCGACGAGCGGTGCGTGCGGACGGTATTGCTTCGTCAATTCAAGGGTAGCGCCACTGCGTGCCACGTTCAGTGTGGAATCCAGTACAGAGGGCCAGGAGCAGCGAACTATGTGTGGGTGGACATGACATCCATGGAGGAAGGAAATGACCCGAGTGTGATCAAGACGCCAAAGTACATCAACCGCCCGACAGGATATCTGGCTGGAAACGGAGGAAACGCCAAGTTGAAGAACGGTCCTCGGGACATTCCGTACTATATTGGAAAGTTCTTGGGTGACGCTCTGCAGGTTTGTATTTTGCTCCCCTACATCCCTCTTCGTGCGAACATTGGAGCAGTTCCCGCGATGGTACCGAACCCAGCCTATCCGATTGGAAAGCGTCTGAATACGGGGGGAGCCACGAGCTACCTGTTTCTGAGCACGCTGGATCGTCTCGAGCATGTGCGCGCTGTGATGCTCGGTCTAGCGACAACGTATGTGGGACCCAAGAACTCCGTAACGAAGATTCGCGAAGGAAAGTTCGTACCTGGGTTTGAACAGGCCAAGACAGACGATGAGTTGTACGACGACTTCCTCGCGCGACTGAAGGGATGTAAGACGACGATCGTCCAGCGCTATAAGGAAACTCTAGATTCGCTGAAAGAATCGATCCGCGGAGGCGTGTTCAATGCCCAATACTCAATTATGGGCGGAGTTCCTCAACTTACGAAACCAGATGAAGTGGCGCGGGGACTCACAATGATTCAGAGCTGGATTGCACTTATTCAGCAGGCACAGGCGTCAGTTCTTGCCCCCGTGGACGCAACCATCGCACAGTTCATCCGTAAGCCCGTTCCCCTCGTATTGGATCAGATTCGAACGAGCTACATTCTTCTCAATTCCAGAGTAGCATCTCTCTCTCCCGCTGGAAAAATGTACACGGGAAACGTCAGCAGCACAAAGCAGAAACTCCGAATCTTGACAACGGAGACCCAAGATCTCGTCATTGATTTTCTCAAGAGCTTCTCGGCAATCAAAAGCGGCCGTGACGCGGTGATTCCTGCGTGGAGACCCGAAGCACCTGTGGCAGCGGTGGCAGCTCCTGTGGCGGTGGCGGCAGTGGCAGCGCCTCCTGCTCCTGTGGCAGTGGCAGCTCCTGTGGCGGTGGCAGTTGACTCCTCCCCCGAACCCCCATTTAGTCAGATGAATGGAGGCCAGCGGGGCGGGGCTGCCTACGACGGAGCACTCGTACCCTATACATTCCCTGGCATGTCGAACGAATCCAAAGTCCTTGCTGCCTTCACTCATCAAGTGTACGCTGACAATGCGCGGGCGGCTGGATACACACTTGGTCCAGACGGACGAGGTGTTTCGATTATATTACCGCAGGGTGCTGTCGAGCCCCGCTACTGGGAAATTGAGCAGCAGACTGCAGATGCATTGGTGTTGCCGAATCCGTGGATTGATACGAACAAGGTGAATCAGACCGTATTGACTCTCAATCAGAACTTTCAGAAGTCTGGTTTTATCCAAAAACCTGAGGACCCAGCAAGTGCGTGGACGTGGTCGGATGTATGTATGTCCATGCTCGACGTGGTGAATGCAGATGAAGATACCCCTCGTCCTCCGAGGAACTTACTTGGCGAGTTCATTTGCTTCCTGACTAAGCAACCGACTCCGACGCCGTTTGGATTCGTGTACGCCAAGGTTGTTCTTGAAACTGTCAATTCCCCCGCTCAGTTGCCGTTTGTAGAAGACCAGACGCTCTGTGCCGAGTTGACAACCCAATGCTCTCGTATCGTTCGGACTCTGACAACGCCACCTGGGGAAGACGAAATGGCGTTTTTCAGTATTGGGGTGAAAGCACCCTTGAAGACACTGCCTGCCGTGAACGCAAACAGGAAGACAACGATACGACAGGCACTTGGCCCGCGGCGACAGGACACGTCTCTTTTCGGGAATATTATCCCACGGCCTGCAGTTGCGGCATTCGGTGGCCGCAAGACCCATCGTCGGCGCCTGCCCAAACTCATCTAATCATTACACAATGGCTAACTTGACTCACCCAGAGTTGGCGGAGATCCGTGTGAACTCCCTGCCAGCCGCGTCGGTGGAGAACCTCCAGGCATTGCGCACGGAAATGTGCGGTGCGACGGAGTTCTCCCTCCAACCCCAACAATTGTTCCTGCGTCGAGTTCTGTCCCCCGACAGCCCTACGCGTGATCTCCTCATGGTCCACGGCACTGGCGTGGGCAAGACCTGTTCCTCCATCCAAATTGCGGAAGAATACATTCTACGACCCGAGTTCCAAGACAAGAAGGTCCTGATCATTGCGGGGCCCGCTGTCCAGTCCAACTTCCGCAAAGAGATCTTTGACGTAGGGCGCACGAAGCTGGACGAGACCAGCAAGGTTCTTTCGTCCAAGCAGTGCACGGGCACACGGTACCTGGAGATGCTCACCCGCATCGTCTCCGAGCCCATGCAGTGGAAGGTCCCCGAGGTCCGTCTGCGGCTCAAGACCTTGGCGGACCGCATGATCAGCGAGTTTTACGAATTCGTAGGCTATAACTCCTTCGGCAACCGCATCGAAGAAGCGCTGAACGACATGAGCCCCGAAGACGCCGACAAGTGGATTCACGAGACCTTCGATAACCGCCTGATCATTGTGGACGAGGCCCACAATCTGCGAGAGGGTGGAGACCTTGATGTGGAAAAGTCCGTGTCTGCGGGCATGGAGAAGGTGGTCAAGACTGCCAACGGTCTGGTGCTGGTTCTGCTGACGGCAACTCCGATGTACGAATCCTACGAGGAGATTGTCTACTACATGAACCTCTTTGGCTGGAACGACCGCACGCTGAGCCTGACGAAGAAACTGAAGGCTGTCGACTACTTCTCCTCGGACGGCAGAATCAAGCCTGCGAAGGAATCCGAGTTCCGTGAGTGGTGCCAGCGCTACGTCTCCTTCGTCAAGGGCGAAAATCCCTTCACCTTCCCTTTCCGGCTTCCCCCACCGAACGAGGCGCCCGACGACCGCACCTACTCCTTCGTCGGCAAGAACCGCAACCTTGCGGATTCCGATCGCATGAAGTACCTGTCGGTAGTGGCTTCGCAGGTCCAGGGCGAGCAGGGAAAGGCGTTAGGCGAGGCTGCGGGCGACGACAAGGACGATGAGAAGCGGCAGGCCATGATGATGCCGACCATCTCCGTGCTTCCGAACAACAAGAAGTTTGGAGAAGTGTTCAAGCTGTCCGGGGACCAGTACGAGTATGTGGGTGAACCCTTCCTGACGCCCGAGCAACTGCCGAACTATGCCGCCAAATTCGTCACTATCATCAAGTCCATCGAGGCAGGTGTCGGTGTGTGCTTGGTGTATTCCAACTATGTCGAGCGCGGAGCCCGTCTCTTTGCCATGGCCTTGGAGGAGCACGGATACGCGCCTGCGAATGGTGGCGCACCCCTGCTGGTGGACCGCAAGGGAACCAAGGGCAAGTATATCCTGCTCTCGGAAGCCACCACCTCCAAGATCGCCAGTTTGTTGTCTCTGGCCCGCGATCCCAAGAACATGGACGGCAGCCTGGTCCGCGTCATCATCACAACGCCCAAGATCTCGGAGGGTGTGGATTTCAGGTTTGTCCGTCAGGTTCACATTGTGGATCCGTGGTGGAACATGAGCCGTATTGAGCAGGTCATTGGCCGGGGTCTCCGCACCTGCAGCCACGCAGCCCTGCCTTTTGACCATCAGAACTGTACGGTCTATCTCCACGTCTGCCGCACCACGGTCAAGCGCGAATGCTTTGACGAATACACCTACCGCACAAAAGTAGAATCAAAGGCACTGAAGATCGCCAACGTTCGTCGTCTGCTGGTGGAATCCGCGATGGACTGCCCGATCCAGATTGGTGCGGTCCTGCCCAAGGCGTGGAAGGAACTGGACGTCGATCAGATTCGGTCCGAGAACCGAGAGCACGTGACGTATCCGTTGATCGGCATGATTGCGCCACAGTTCATGGAGGAATTGGAGGGCAACTACTGCAAGGTCAAACCGTCAGTGGTGGACCCCGAGTATGTTCGCCCCCTGTCGTCGTATCTCGACGTGCGTGACGAGTTGCTCGGTAAACTGTCGAAACTGTTCGTGGACAAGGAAATCTGGGAACGGAAGCAGCTGTTTGCGGCACTGTCATCCTATCAGCAGGATGTCGTGACCTTTACGCTTCAATCCGCAATCCGCACAGGGTTCAAGTTCCACGATGCCTTTGGACGCGCCAGTCTCCTGGAGTCGCGGGGCGACCTCTACGCCTTGTCACCGATTGGCGTGGCCAACGGAACCTTGGTGGAACGCACCACGCAGCCCACGACCCGTGCCGACGTACCCCTGCCCGATGTGGATGCAACTCCGAAGGCCGCGATCACCGATGCCCCCGACCTGTCCGTCCTGCGCGACTTCCCCTTTCCTGTGGAACGCTTCGACGCTGAGGTTCTCAACGGATACGTGTTTGATCACGTCATCACCCAGGCGCAGAAGATTCTGTATCTCCGCTCGGGGCAAAAGACCCAGTTCAGCGACCGACTGGCCGTCCCTGGCACGGGATTGTTGGTTCTTGGCCACGAGGTGTACGATCCTCCCGAAGTACAGCCGGGTGAAGAGACTACGGCGGTGACGCAGTGGACCGATGCGTTGGTTGCGGACTTTGCCACGAAAAAGACCAAGATCTTTGCGTCCATGAAGGAGGGCAAATTGACCATGAGCCGTTTCCGGTTAGAGGGTGGTGTCCCGGTGCGCGAGGAGCAAAAGAAGCGCGATGTGCCGATCGTCTGCGGAACGGGAGAGAACAAGAAGGATGCGGTTCTGGCTCTGGCCAAGTTCGTGGACCCTACAGGCGTAGGCGTTCCCCCCGAAGTGGCTAAGACCAACAAGGAGACATGGTGTATCTACACGGAGTTGTTGCTGCGTGCGAACCAGCGCGAACCCGAACCCAAGGTGGCGTGGTTTACCCCTGAAGAGATGGAGGTCATCCTCTCGGCTAAACCAAAAACGAAAAAGACCAAGTAAGGATAACAGTCTTCCATGGACCCTATCTTTGAGCGCCGTGCGTTGGTTCGTTCCGTTCACATCCCTGCCCAGCACATTCAACGCAATATCCAAGTCAGCCTGATGGCACAGCTCCGCGCCAAGTACGAGGGCGTGTGTATCCCTGAGGGATTTGTCCAGAACCGTAGCATCACCGTGGTGGAGCATTCTCTGGGCCGCGTGAACCTGATCCACGGAGGTCTGGATTACTCGGTCAAGTTCCAGGCGGATATCTGCATGCCGCACCCCGGGCAAGTGTTCCGTGCCCCCGTGATGCTCCGTTCCAAGATTGGTCTTCACGCGGAGGCGCCGCCGATGAAGATTCTGCTGCCTCGCGATTTACACCTCGGCGACACGTCGTTCGAGGATATCAAGGACGGCGAGGAGGTGGAGTTTGAGGTCAAGGGATCCCGCTTCCAGCAGGGCGATGACTCCATCGTGGTCCTTGGACACTTGCGGACGGTCGTGAAGCCGCAGCAGGCAGAGATGGAGAAGGCGTCCGCGGGAGAGGAGCCGTTGTTGGCTGCGAGCACGGGAAGCAGTGCTCCTGCCGATGTTCTGCGTAAGGTCGTGGTCCCCCAGGATCAGGTTCCCGCTGCTTCGGCGCGGAAGAGAAAGACGATCGCAAAGCCTGCTGTTACCATAAATGAACCGGGCGCGCAAGGAAAAGCTCCGGGACCAGCTGGACCTTCTGGACCCGCATGAACACGCCCAGATCTTCGCAGTCGTGAAACACCACACAGATTCCTTCACCAAGACACAGACCGGTGTGCTCGTTTCGTCGGATGTTCTGACAGACGACTGCATGATGGAGATGGAGAAGATGGTTTCTTTTTACCTTGACCAGCGCAAGAGGATGGATGCGGACGATGTGGCCCGCAAGACAATGGTAAAAAACGGATAAAGAGAATCCAGCCTTTAAGTAAGGGCAAATGGAGACCCAACGCTCGAGCCTTATGGCTCTTGTCAACTATGTCTCTCGCGACCCTCAGGCCGAACTTGAATGCAAGGTCCTTCCCAACCAGATCAAGACCAAGGATGTTGCCGACCGCATTGTCGCAGCCATCGCCGGAGTCTCTACAGGATCTGCGACGGAGGAACACCGGGCAACCTTCAGCTATCCCGACAATGTGCGGGTCGTCGTCACACAACCTGAGAATATCTTCAAGATTTGCGCCACGAGCAGTTTCCGCGGAACCAAGCTGCTCGTCGAGCGCAAGAGCCGCTACTTTGAGGGCCGTGGATCCGAGTCCGACTTGGTGGACCTTCCCGATGTCGGCGTCCGCTTCACCCTTCGTCGGGAGGAGGAGCTGCGCCGCGACTTCACGGGCGCTCCCATGGACCCCGTGGCCCATGTGCGTATCCTCCACCGCCGCTCGTGGACCACGCTGGATGGCCTTCTGCGCTTCGACTTCTCGCTCGTCAAGTCGCGTGGACGGGGCATGAAGACGCTGGCGGAGGTCATGCGCCAGCAGCCCGCCTATGAACTGGAGGTGGAGGTGGTGGATCGCAAGGCCTCTCCCAAGGCTATCGTGGACTCCCTGTTCCGCCATGTGACCCTGGTTCTGGAGGCCTTCCAGGGCACGCCGTTCCTGCTGTCCAAGTCCGATGTCGAGAATTACCGCATGGGCTTCCAGCGTCTGGGCTTCAAGTTCATCAACCCCGTGACCATGGATCGGAGGCACATGAGCAAGGAGTGCCCGATGTCTGTGCTCACTGGCTACACGGTCACCAACAAGGCCGACGGCGATCGCTGCTTTCTGGTCGTGGCGACCGACAAGCGCGTGATTCGCGTCACGCCGAACATGAACATCACCTGGACAGGTCTCACGGCCACCAAGGATATCCACGTGGGCGATGTGCTGGATGGTGAGTATCTGGCGGACCGCAACATGTTCTGCATCTTCGATGTGTATGCCTACCGCGGCAAGAACACCACGCGTCTGCCCCTGATGCTAACGGACGAGGACCTGACGACCACGTCTCGCCTCGGATGCTCACGCGAGTTCATCAGGGATCTGGGCACGGACTTTGTGACCACGCCGAGCCAGAAGCCCCTGCGCATCGAGTCCAAGATCTTCCTCGCAGGAGACGGGCCCATCATGGAGCAGGCCATCAACACTCTGCTGAACACCGAGTTCGGCTACCCTACGGACGGTCTGATCTTCACGCCCAAGTCGAGCGCCGTGGCACCCATGCAGGACCGTCGTGGCAACACCTGGCTCCGCGTGTACAAGTGGAAGCCCGCGGACCAGAACAGCATTGACTTCCTGCTCCGTTTCAAGGCGGGTGAGAGCTACGACACGGTGCTCAAGTCGCATGTGTTCAAGGGCAGTCTGTATGTCTCTCGCAATCGCGGCTCCGACATTCTGTATCCCCGCGAGACGCTGACGGGTGAGTATACGCCTCCCGTCATGCCTGCGGATCTCCAGCGCATCGCCGAGACGCGCGATCGTGCTCCGTCTCCGTTCCAGCCCTCGGTTCCCCGCAAGCCCGATGCCAACATCATTGCCTTGAAGTTGGAGAAGGGTGCGCCTGTGGACAAGTCTGGAAACCGCATCGAGGACAATACCATCGTGGAGTGCGCCTACGACACGGAGACCAACCACTGGACTGTTCTGCGGACCCGTCACGACAAGACCTACCAGTATCGCGTGCTGGGTGAGCCGCAGTTTGGTAACGACATTGCCGTGGCCGAGTCCATCTGGACCAACATCCATGTTCCGATCACGGAGACCATGATTCGTCACCTCGCATCCGACCCGATCGACGATCTGGCCGAGGATGACCTGTATTACCGGGACAATCTGGATGCCCGCGACCGTATCCTGAAGGATGTGTATTCCTTCCACAATCGAGTGAAGGAGCAGCTCTACCAGACCTGTATCAAGCCGGGTGACACTCTGCTGGAGTTGGCGGTGGGTCGTGCGGGCGACATGCTGAAATGGAAGCGGTCCAAGCCCAAGCTGGTGGTGGGCTTCGACATTTCGGAGTCCAATCTGACCTCGAGCCGTCAGGGTGGATATGTCCGTTACCTCAAGGATGCCGAGAAGCCGAGCTGTGACAAGCTGCCGCCCATGCTGTTGGTGGTGGGCGACATGACCAAGCCGCTCTACGAGTCCGACGACCGCTACGTGCGGATCCTCAATGGTTCCGACCCCGCTCCGACGACCTACCTCCAGCAGTTCAAGGGTGTCAAGGAGTTTGACGACATCTCCTGCCAGTTCGCGATCCACTACGCCTGCGTGTCGGAGGAGGCGTTTAGGGCGTTTACAGAGAATCTGAAGATACATGGTAAGAAGCGGTTCTTCGGTACATGCATGGATGGAGCGGCGGTATACGCCCTCCTCCTTGGCAAGAAGAACCACATCTTCCGCGCCGACGGTCAGGTCTTTGGGGAGTTCACCAAGGAGTATCCTGACGGCGACGCGTGGCGCCCTGAATTCGGACAGACTCTTCGGGTCTATCTGGAGAGCTTTGAGAAGCCCGTACAGGAGGCGCTGGTGCCCTTCGAGCGCGTGGTTGAATTGCTGAAGGAGGCTGGCTATGAGTTAGAGACGACCCAGCTGTTTCAGGAGTACTATTCGCAGCAGACTGCGATTACCCTCACACAGGAACAGCAGGCCTTCTCCTTTCTCCACCGAAGCTTCGTCTTTACCAAGGTCGATACCCCTGCACCTCCATCGCCTCCCGAGGAAGAGGAAGCCATTGAGCTCCCCACCACAGCGGACGCTGAGAGTGCAGCAGCATCGACCAAGGAGGTAGCCCCTAAGGCAAAAAGACGGACCTTGACGGTCAAAGTCCCTGCTGATGCAAAGGTTCAGCCCGGGGATGACAAGTCATCCCCACCAGTGTTCTTCTACGGCGCGGACGAAAGCAAGGGCGAGTTCAGGTTCATGAGCAATATGTATGTCGCCCCCTTTGAGATTGACGGCATTACATACCCGACTGTGGAACACTACTTCCAGTGGTCAAAGGCAAAGTTGTTCAAGGACGAGGCTTCGGCCACAAAGATCCTGACACCTCCGAAGGGCAAACCGTATGTGGAGGCCAAGTCAGCCAAGGCGATCGGAAAGAAGGTCAAGGACTTTGACGGAACGCAGTGGAACGGCCTTGCGCCCGGACGCGGGTTCAAGGACGAGGTAATGCGTAAGGCCATCCGCGCAAAGTTCACGCACCCCAAAAACACAGAGATGCTCGAGAAGCTCCTGGCGACAAAAGACAGAGTGATTGCGGAGGCGAACCCGCGCGACAGCTATTGGGGTATCGGGACGTCGGCCGACACGAAGCCCGCACAGACGGGCAAGTGGAAAGGTCAGAACTTCCTCGGTAAGATGCTGATGGAACTGCGCACGGAGATTCGCGGGGAGAAGGCGAAGGCTTAGAAGTTACTTACGGGGCAACCCAACTCCTGTGTGGTCTAGCGGTTAGGATAGGGCTCTTTCACAGCCTTGGCCCGGGTTCGACTCCCGGCACGGGAAATCAAGAGGTATAGTGCAGTGGTCAGCACAGCGGGCTTTGAACCCGCTAACCTCGGTTCGACCCCGAGTACCTCTAACGCTGATAGTTCAGTGGTAGAATGAGGGTCTTCCACACCCTTGACGCGGGTCCGATTCCCGCTCAGCGTATTCAAACCATCTTTTAACTTCAAGCCGCATTAGCTCAGTCGGTAGAGTATCGGTCTTATGCCAGCATCGCATTAGCTCAGATGGTAGAGCATCGGCCTTTTAGTGGCGAGCCTGAATGGGCGAGTAAGCCGATAGTCGCGGGTTCAATCCCCGCATGCGGTAACCAACACGAATGTCCGAGTGGTTAAGGAGGCAGATTCAAGACCTGCTGCGCAAGCTCATGGGTTCGAGTCCCATTTCGTGTACACCCGGCCGCCGAGCCGCCCAGCCGTAAAAACGGAAACTTGGTATGAGATGGAACTCCACATCATACCAAGATGCCTGCCTACACTCGCTCCTCTGTCGCTCTCTCCGCGTCGCCGAAGTCGTCTGCCCGCGTCAACTACAACATGAACGGTGAGCGTTGGACTCAGCAGGAGGAGCGCGATCTGATTCGTATGTTCCGTCATGAGAAGGCGTCAGTGATGGATGTCGCCAAGGCGCTCCACCGCAACCCGATGGCTGTCCACTACCGTGTGGACAAGGTGCTGAATGAGCACATGGAGGGTGGCGTATCCCTGCTGGAGGCATCGGCATGGCTCCACCCGCACATCAGCGCGCGTGAGATGTCGGAGGATTTCGCCAATCACATCGCCACCTTCAGTGCGTAGACGGTCACAGCCGCCAAACACTGTCCCGCAACGTGCATCAGTGCGCGGTTGCTACTGACCTTGTTGGACAAGAATGCCCACAGCGTCACTGCCGGGTTGAAGTGACCTCCTGAATACGGACCCAACAAATACACAGCCACTGCGAGGGAGGCGCCGATCGCAAGGGGTGTTCCCACAAACGAGATGGTTGCAATCAAGAGCAGTGTGCCGAGAAACTCTGCGAGGATTGGAGTCATTTTCCTTCTGGAGAGACTAAAAACGAAAACTATGGTCTAGGAAGAATACAAGAGCACAATGGCGACCGACATCTCTGGCAACCCCCTTCCGCTGCGCCCGGACATGCCCCTTCCCAAGCTCATCGAGAGCGTTAAGACCATCGACGATATCTTCAAGCGCATGGAGGGCAACATGACCTTCGAGTCCTTTGTGGAGGCAGGGTGTGCGGCCACCGGAGTCCAGACCGCATCCGATCCCATGACGGAGAAGGACATGGAGGCTCCTACTCCTGCCACGCGCGAGGACTTCCTGTCTCAGACCAACAACAACATGACCCTGAAGCAGCAGTTTGCGTCCCTGGCCAAGTTCAAGGATGTCCCGATGACGTATTCGGAGATGCGGGAGCGGTATGGGTGAGTCGTGGTCGTTCAACGACCACGGCCAGGGGCACTGGATCCGCCGAACTGCTTGTAGTAATCCTCGTAACTCATAGTCGGCACAGGCGGTGCATTCTCCGTCACCTGCGGAACGAACTTCTCATACAACCTTTTGCCTACGACCACCGACGCCTGCTCCGCGGTGATCTCGCCCTTTTCCACCTTCCGCTTCATGGTCAGCATCTCAAAAAAGGTGGCGTCCAGACGATCCTCTGCGTGCATCTGCCAGAGGCTGGGGTAGTTGAAATACAAAACAGAATTCTCCTCCTGGAGCTTGGCCATGAACTCCTCGCGGCGCAGGGAGCGCCACTTCTTCTTGGAGTGATCCATGTTGCGGACGAGTGCCTGGATCTCCGTGGCCTTGAGGTCGATTTCATTGATGTGGGCCTCTCCTGCCGCAACCTCACTGGGTGTCAATTCACGAGCCTGCATTATGAGGAGTACTCACAGAATGTATAAGCGGTTTCAACGCGGAGACCAGACGCATACACTCGTCATGCGCGGTCATTCCCGTCAGGATAATGTTCCCCGTGCGAAACACCTTGGCAATCCATTTGGTCTCGGGAAAGTAGATCTTGACGGCAGGATACACTGCGGGCTCGTAATCCGTCTTGACTCCGGCCGCTCGTAATCCTGCGTAGAGCTGCTCGCGTGACAGGCTCTTGGTCGTGGTCAAGCGCGTCTTGTAGTTCATCAGCACCACGCGCCGATTCTTCAGATCCCACGTACCCTCGCTCACGGCGGCAGGGCAGGTGGACTGGATATGCGACTGTAGGAATGCCATCACATTACGATCGTACTTTTCGTCCAGAACGCCCGTGATGTGAAACACGCCGTTCTGGAAGACCTTGACCGTAATCTCTTTGCGAAGAAGAGTTCCATCTCCGTCACTCATGACCACCACGGTGATGGAGTTGTGACCAAATCCTGTCGTGCGTTTGGGTGCGGCCTTCTTGCTGCGACGCTTGATCAGGTCACGCTTACTGCTTCCCCGAATGGGAGACCCCTGCTTCTCAATCTTGATCAGGGCGTCCGTCAGGGGCAGAGACTCGAGGAGGGTTGTCGTGTTCATCTTCACGTCGAGAGTGTACAGCACCACCATCGTGGTGAGTGTCGGAGTGTCCATGAGGTGACGCCGTGTAAATGCATTCGATTTCGTTTTTCCAGGCGTTGGAGAAGGAGAAGGGGACTCTGGAAATGACGTGGCACGGAAAGGCACGGATCACCTTGCGAAGGCGCACCTCTTCCATGGGAGCGAGCATCCACCCTTCAAGATAGCCGAACCAAAGGACGGCTGTCTTGTGATGGGAAAAAATGGCAGTGGCAGTGTCGGCGAGGGCATCCAGCGGAGTCTCCGACAAGTCAAACACATCTGCGGGTTTCGGAGTGACGTAGGTATAGACTGTAAGCATTAGGTTACTGTGCGAGGATACTGGTAAGTGTTTTTGAATCCAAATCCAAACTGGTCAGGAGTCGTCGACGCACCCGCACAGGCCGAGCATGTCCCCGCGAACTCCACGCGCTTACACGTCGGGCAGCAGTTGCCGTTGGGCGTGGTATTGTATCCCTGCCGAGCCGCATACACGGTGGGATCCACGTTACCCACCAAGGCCGTGCCCGCCAGCATGTCCTGGAGTTCGGGTATCATGGCGCTGGTGTAGCAGGGTAATGTGATCTGCGAGGTCTTCGCATTTCCCGGGGATTCTCCGTTGGCAACGGCACCACCACCCGCATACGCCACGAAGAACGACGCGTCCTGGACCGTGTGGCCACCTCCATACAGCCTGCTGGCCGCCGATGCGGTCGAGGGGGCATTCAAAACAAGTGCGCAGGTCGTATTGGGCACCACCGTTTCATAGTTGCCAGAAGCCGCCTGCATCCGGATAATCTCCGTCTGGTGTCCCGCATCGCGGTGCGGGCGAGTGTCCACAATCTTGGTAAGCCGCTGCTTGTGTCGGTTGAGGTATTCGCTATAGGAAGACATCCTTACCTTCTGCGTGGGAAATTCATACGCCCGGATGCGTCAAGAAGTGACGGCGGCAGCACTCCCTCGTGAGTCCGAGGTCTGTCATGGCTCGTCCCTCCGCCGTGACGGTTGTGGAGTGCGTGAGGTAGAGAATCTCTGACGTCTCGGGGCGACCGTCCTCACGGCGGCCAGCCTTGACCAACTCGAGGAACCGAAGCCACTTGCCAGCGAGGGGGAGATTGCATGTGTAACACTTAATCACGATAGGAAAGTCCATGCTTCACTGGTTTACTACTTCGGCGGCTTCCGTTTTTTCGAGTCAAACAAGTAATGAAGGTCAAGTTTCCCAAGCTCCGCACAGCAGGTGTTCTCCTCTTTGCCGTTTTGATTCTCGGACTGTTCGCCTACATCTTCACGGCAGATCCGTTCCAGTCGACCTACGACCCTGACGTGAGCCGTTTCTCGGCCAACTCCATCGATGTGTCCATGGCCAACGGAACCACCAAGCACGAGACTCCGACCATGTATGCTCCCGGCACCCCGTCCAAGACGGAGTTGCTGTTTCCCCCTTCGGCAGAGGACCTCAGTCGCCTTTCGGGCGAATAAGCAATGAGGAAGCCCAGCTATGCATTGGCCACCTCGAGTTTGATGCTGCTGATTCCCGCGTGGGCTGCGTGGAAGTCGGGAGACACGGTGCGGGTCTGGTATCACTCGGGGGTCGCCGTGATATCGGTCACGTACCACCTCACCAAACACCCTGTGGTGTTCTGGATTGACTTTGCCGTTGCTAACAGCCTGGTTCCGTCTGCATTGCCACTGGTCACTCAGCGCGACTATATGATATTCTCCTACTTGGCCTGCTTGGGCTACTGCTTCGGCATGTTCTACTATGGCTACGTCAAAAAGGACTTGATGTGGCACCCCGATACCATGGTGGCCACTCGCTACCATATCAGTGTTCACTGGGCAGCGTCCTTCGGGCTAGCGTTTGCCATCCTACTTACCAATTCATCTCTAGCTCTTGAGCGCTCCAGAACTCCGATGTCCCGTTTGGAAGTTGCCGACGCACCATGAACGGCAGTTTGCGCTGCTCAATCTCCCGCTTGGCCACATTCCACAGGAACATGGGATCCCCTGTCTTGAGACCCTCCAACCCCACAAGGGGCTTGGCGCCGTCCGCAATCTGCTGTGCCCGCGCGGCGAGCATGTCCACATACTCATACTTGGTGAAGAACGGCTGCGTAACCCGCGCCACCTTCAGGGCCTCCACCACCTCAGGACGAAAGACGGGCTTGACTTCAGGGTGGTCCATACTCTCTTGTCTTCAAGGTATCTTCTTTCGTTTTCAATAAATGCCGCTCCTGAAGGGAGCCTCGTCTGAGTACACCACGTTCATCAAGTATAACGCACTGACCCTGCCTGCCACTGCGGTGAGGGCTAGGTCAACAATCTCGTTACCTGGCATTTCCATTGTCAGCACCTTGACCAAGGCATCAACAATCGCAGCAAGGTCGTCCCCAAGGACATCCGTCCTGCAGACCTACGAAGTGAGGGCCGTGGCAGCCGAAGAGGAGGAAGTGGCGACTGGACCGGTCTATCTTCCTGTCAGTGTGAGTTCCGACGCCTTCATCGTGAAGTATAGTCGTTCAGGCGCAGTCCAGTGGGCGACCAGAATCAGTGGAACTGGAGGCGAACTTGGATTTAACATCATCACAGATTCTACAGGTGTCTATGTTACTGGACGGTACGTCTCTATCTCGGAGGTCACTCTGAACAATGGAATTACACTTCCGATTACCGCAGGAACAACCCCAGGACAAGACGCCTTCATCGTGAAGTACAACACGAGCGGAGTCGCGCAATGGGCAACTAGAATCAGTGGAGCTGGGTTTGATCAGGGGCATGGAATCGCCACAGATTCCACAGGTGTGTACGTGACTGGAATCTACACCTCCGTGGCGGAGGTCACTCTGAACAATGGAATTACACTTCCGATCACCGCGCGTGCCTCGCCCTCGGCCACCCCAGGATCTGACGGCTTCATCGTGAAATACAACACGAGCGGACTCGCCCAATGGGCAACTACGATTCGTGGAACTGGAGATGATCAGGGTTATGGAATCGCCACAGATTCTACAGGTGTTTATGTGACTGGACTGTACAGGTCCACCTCGGAGGTTACTCTGAACAACGGGAAGACACTTCCGAGCACTGTTGCTGACGACGCTTTTATTGTGAAGTACGACACGAGCGGACTCGCCCAATGGGCAACTACGATTCGTGGAACTGAGTTTGATATGTTCAAGAGGATCACCGCAGATGCCACGGGTGTCTATGTGACTGGAAACTACAGATCCACCTCAGAGGTTACTCTGAACAATGGAATTACACTTCCGAGCAATGTGAATGAGCAGACCTTCATCGTGAAGTACGACACGAGCGGACTCGCGCAATGGGCAACTAGAATCAGTGGACTTGGAGATAATCAGGGATATGGAATCGCCACAGATTCCACGGGTGTCTACGTGAGTGGATACTACACCTCCGCATCGGAGGTCACTCTGAACAATGGAATTACACTTCCGATCACCGCAGGAACACCCCCAGGTTTCGACGCCTTCATCGTGAAGTACAACACGAGCGGAGTCGCGCAATGGGCAACCACGATTCGTGGACTTGGAGGTGATTTTGGATACGGCATCACCACAGACTCCACAGGTGTCTACGTGAGTGGAGACTACACCTCCGATTCAGAGGTCACTCTGAACAATGGAATTACACTTCCGATCACCGCGCGTGCCTCGCCCTCGGCCACCCCAGGACAAGACGCCTTCATCGTGAAATACAACACGAGTGGAGTCGCCCAATGGGCAACTACGATTCGTGGGACTGGAGGCGATGCTGCAAATAGCATCACCGCAGATTCTACAGGCGTCTACGCGATTGGATACTACACCTCCAGCGATCCAATCTTGCTGACCAATGGCTCGTAAATTAATCGGCCTCACTCATAAATGCCGACCTTGTCCGCATCCGACTACACGACCTTCGTCAAACTCAAGGCCGCATCGTTGGCCTACCAGAACAACCGAGTGCCAAACAACATTCAGACGTCTATGCAGCCGTATGCCACAAGCAGTGCGCTGTATGCTCAGTTGCTGGGAGACCAGGCATCCTTGACGGTGAGCCCTCTTCAGACAGCCCTCTCGCCCACTGCATACGGGCGTGTGGCGCCCTACAACGGGGTCGGATACGTGAACAATCCTAAAAATTTGTCCACGGTGTCCACGAGTGCCGCGGGCAACCTTCCCGTTGTGGCGGGCTCGGTGAATTTTGGGACGCGCGCGCCGCCGCTTGGTCGGTTCCATGTTGAATAGGCTCGCTTCCGCTCGCAGGTAAACTAAGGCTGGGCTCTGCGACCCCAGCTTTCCCATTACACCCCCTTCGCGCTCTGTTTCCACATCTCATCGCATACTGCACATTGATACATCCAGACGACGTTGACAGGGTCCAACTTGATCCCCACAATGTCGGACTCCTTGCCCCGTGTCGGGCAGGTTTGGTTCGGGCACACCATGGTCTTGAAGCGGGGCAGCGTGGAGTCGTACTTCAGGTAGGGGTTGATGGAATACTGAACGGAGGTATCCTGCTTCAGGTCATGCTCGTAGACCACGGGATTCTCCTTGGCGATGGGCTCCTCGTAGGGACACGAACGGCACTTGAGGAAGGCCCCCTTGCGCCCCTCCGCCTCCCGCTCCACGATGTCGTACAGGAAATTAGAACACTGAGTGCAGAACTTCATTGCCTTGTGTTTCCCCTAGAGAAACGCTATCCGTTTTCCCCTCGCCCATTCAGGCTTCGGTTGACCCCACCCCACGCTTTCCACGTTCCCACTTTTGTGCGTTAAAAACGGACCAATCGCAACTGGATTCTTGTCCCCCCTTCAATACAGGATGCAGCCGTCTAAGCTTCGCACCTTTCTTGAGAAGCACGAATCTGATAAGGGTTCGGGGCAGGAGACTCACCAGCTGCGAGCCATCTGCAAAATGTACAATATTTCGAACGAGGACGATCTCGCGCACTTCTATGACCTGTATGCCGACTACGTGAAGAACGTGGGCATGCTGACCATCACGGAGAAGATGACGCCCATCGGCTCGTTGCGTGTGGATTTGGACTTCGTCTATGAGGGAAAGGTCGAGGACCATCGGCACACACAGGCGCAGGTGGTGTCGTTCGTCAAGGACTACATGAATGAGGTCAAGAAGTATCACGCGATGGCAGCGGGTAGCGTGTTTGAGGTCTGTATCATGGAGAAGCCCGAGCCGACCTACTATCCGTCGAAGAACGAGTCCAAGTCTGGGATTCACATCGTGGTGCCCATGATCAAGACCAACAAGGGCGTTGAGAATGCGATCAAGAACGCCCTGTTGCCGCGGATGGAGACGCACTTCCCCGCTCTCGGCTTCAAGTCGGGAAAGGCGTGGCGTGACATTTACGATTCTGCGGTTCTGAACCACAGCACGTGGTGGCCGCTCCTCCGTTCGGGGAAGCCACTCGAGAATGGTGTTCAGCCGTTGCCGTATCGCTTCAAGTATACGGTGGACTGGGATTCGTCGACGGGAGAGACGACGATTGACGACGAGGAGCCGCGGATCACGGCCGATCTGATTCGCAAGTATTCCGTGCGGGCTCACTCTGCGGATGCGTCGCCCTTGACGGAGGCGGGGAAGTTGTATGACCGCACGGAGGAGCCTGCGAGAATCTCGGGGGGTGCTGCGGCTTTGCCTGCGCGTGGCCGCCCTGCCGTCCGCCCTGGAGACGTGAACTCGCGTGGTTCATCGCCGACTCGCATGACGGTGCAGACGCCCTTGACAGAGGACCAGTTGCGTCGGTTCCGCGACCACGTCTTCAACTTGGCCGAGTTCCGTTACAAGACATACCAGGACTGGATTAACACGGGCCTCTGCATGAAGAACATCCACTCGGACCTGGCGGGAACGTGGCTGGAGTTCTCGTCCCAGGGCGAGGGCTACAAGGAGCGCGAGGCCATTGCAAAGTGGGACTCCTTCACCTTCCGCAACGATGGTGCCCGTCTCAGCGAGAAGAGTCTGCTGGCCTGGTCTCGCATCGACAACTTTGACAAGTATGAGGAGATTGAGAAGCGCAACATTGACTACCTGGTCAACGAGGCAGTGTCCACGCAGACGGAGCACGATGTGGCCTTGGTGGTGTTCTCGATGTACCGCGACATGTACAAGTGTGCCCGCTTCAGTTCCTCGAACTGGTTCCGTTTCATGACGCACACCTGGAAGGAGACGGACAAGGGCATTGATCTGCAGTGTAGGCTTTCGAATGAGGTGGCGCGGCGCTTCTGGGACCAGGCCAAGATCTTCATGTCGCAGATGGAGGATATTCCGCAGTGTCCCGACGGCAAGCACGAGGAGACCACCTGCGACCGCTGCCGTGCGGAGAAGAAGCTGAAGACCTACACGGACATGCGCATGAAGCTCAAGACCAGCCGCTTCAAGGAGAATGTGATGCGCGAGTGCCGCGAGTTGTTCCTCGACGAGGACTTTGTGAACAAGATTGATGAGAACCACAATCTGATTGCCTTCAACAATGGGCTGTTGGACACTCTGAAGATGGAGTTCCGCGATGGAAAGCCCGAGGATTACGTGTCCTTCTCGACCAATCTGGACTATGATCCCGAGAAGCCGTATTATCAGCACGACTGCTGGAACGAGTTGAACAAGTTCATCCACGATGTGCTGCCCGACCCCGAGGTGCGGACCTACTTCCTTGCGTGCCTGTCCACCACCCTGTCGGGAGCTAACGAGTCGCAAAAGTTCCACATCCTGACGGGCAACGGCTCCAACGGCAAGTCCATGCTCATGAATCTGATGATGAAGGCGCTGGGCGATTACGCGACCAAGGCCTCGGTCACCATGCTGACGCAAGGCCGCGGCAAGACGGGTTCCGCGAATCCGGATTTGATGCGTCTGAAGGGCAAGCGCTTTGCGACCATGTCCGAGCCCGATGAGGGCTCGTCGTTCAACAGCGGCTACCTCAAGGAGCTGACCTCGTCCGAGCCGGTGATTTGCCGCGATCTCTACGCGGGATCCAAGCAGATGGTGGAGTTCATCCCGCAGTTCCGCTTCTTCTTCTCCTGCAACGACAAGCCCGTGATCAATACCACGGATGGCGGCACGTGGCGTCGTCTGGTGGTTGTGGACTACCCGAACAAGTTCGTGGTGAACCCGATCAAGAACCACGAGAAGTTGATGGACGAGTCGATCCAGCACAAGGTCGTGTCGACGGAGTGGGCTGCGTGCTTCCTGTCGTACCTGGTTCACGTGTTCAAGGAGGGCAACGGTCACCGCAAGTTGACCCCGCCCGGAAAGGTCATGGCCTACACGAGCGACTACAAGGAGGATAATGACGCGATCGCCAAGTTCCTCCGCGAGAAGATCCACGTCCCACAGGCCCTCGCCGAGGGCGAGGAGCGTGCGTCGATTACGTGGACATCGGTTCAGATTATGTTCAATGAGTGGAAGCGGACCAATGACGTGCAGCGCTTTGGTGTGGGCGCGTCAGGTGCGGAGTTGAAGAAGCGTTTGGAGGCGGCTCACGGCAAGGTGCCTAGCGGCGGGTGGACCTCTTTCCGCCTCGGCGACGCTTAGACTTGGACTTCTTACGGTAGGTGCGACGACGGCCTGCCGTGACGGCGGGCGGCTGACCCGGAGTAGTCGTTGTGGTCGTAGCAGGTGGCACAGGGGTAGTGGTCGCGGATCCAAACGGATTGAGGCGTCGGAGGAAGTCCATTATGAGTTACTTCGTTTTTATTCCTCGAGACCAGCACCGTTGCGGCGAGCACCGATGCGGCTCAGGACGTAGGTGCGCAGGAGGCCGATCGTGAACACGACAATCACGAAGGAGACGATGAGGTTGATGAGGTCCACCAACGCCTGTCCGATCTTCAGGTTCGTGGACCCAAACTTGACCGTGAAGGCAGACACACCCTTCTCCGCGGCCACGGCCGGAGCCAGGAGCGGCATGATGATGCCGTCCGTCAGGGAGCCGAAGAACTTGGACACGACACTGCCGAGGTAGAAGGCCGCCGTCAAGATGATGATGTCACGAGTGTCGAGCATTTTGTTTTCAGGTTCACATTCTTTTTGGGGAGGTGTATAATGAAGATCCGCAGCGCTGCGTTGGATCAGTTGGCGGGTGGGTGCCCTTCTCTGCTTGCGTTTGACTGCGAGTTTTGGCACAAGGGCGAGGTCTTTTTGCCCCGCGAGATTGGGGGATACCATTTGACTCGCATCGAAGACGCGTGGACAGTGACGGAACCATTCTTTGCAGTCTTGCCTCCGCCCCGGGGTCAGTTGAACCGTGTCTCGTCCAAGTTCTCCACCACCACCCCCGAGACGGCAGAATCCTTGGACATTCTGGAGGCGACGTCAAAGTTTGCCCCTGAACTGCTGGGGGATAACGACATGGTGAGGGAGTACTTTTTGGACCCCGAAGTCATACCCCATATCAAGCACGTTTCGTGGTTGAAGAACTTCATCAAGATCATGTCCCAATCTGTGGTGGTGATCAAGGGGGATATGGACCTCAAGGCGTTGAAGTCTGCGTGTCGGACCCAGGGATTCACCTACCATGCTCCGCTGGGCATCGTGGACATTGCCACCCACAATCCCCAGTTCACCAAGCGATGCGGAACAGCCAAGTTGGAGGAGACGTACGACTGTATCAAGAAGGAGCTGTCTCCTGCCCTGAAGAAGGCGTTCCCTGTCGGTAAGGCCCACGATCCCATCTCCGATGCGGCCATGACCATCCAGATTGCCGCCTGGCTTGCTACGAAAGATGTTAAGTAGACACAATATGGATACCAGGTGGTTCGGTCCGAGTGGGTGGGAACTTTTCCACCTGATTGCCTTCCGTTCCCCCCATCCCGACGATGTGTTGAATCTCATGAAGGATGTGCTGCCCTGCAAATACTGCCGCGCCAGCACCACGGAGTATGTCCAGAAGCATCCGCTCCGCCCTACAGGCTCCGACAACTCCCGCGGAAATCCTGGCAAGTGGCTCTACGAGATTCACAACATGGTGAACAACAAACTCCGCACGCAATGTGCGGACGACCCGACCGTAGTGAACCCTGGTCCCGACCCCGCATTTGAGGCGGTCAAGGCCAAATACCTGTCCATGAAACCCAACAAGGTCCCTGGGCGTGATTTCTTGATGTCGGTGGCCTACGTGTACCCTGCCCAACCCGAGCAAACGGATATGGCTCTTCAGCGCACGTTCATGCACGCTCTTGCTAAGGCGTATCCGTTCGAGGAGTTGCGGACGGTGTTCGCAGAGTATGTCAAGGCCCACGAACCTGCTCTGGAGTCCCAGCGTGTGTACACCAAGTGGATGTATGGACTTCTCAAGGCATTATCCTCGAAAACGGGTTCGCGTATCCCTACCTACCGAGGGTATTCTCACCATGTGGCATACTACAAGAGTGGGTGCTCCAAAAAGTCCTACCATGGAAAGACCTGTCGAAAGATGCGAGGAGGCGGCTACACCAAACAACGAGACCACCGTCGGACTCATCGGATTTCACACCGAGAATTACTTGGCTAAACAGCGAGACGAGCGCGCCACACTGTGTATGCAAGTGTATCTTCTGTGTTGGTTCGTGTTTACGGTGTATGTGATCTGGTCCTCCCTTACATGATTCCCATGAACCCCTTGCGGCTCTTGCGGCCCGACTTGCGGCCGCGGCGGGTGGACTTGGACGCCTTGCCCGAGGACGCCGACTTCTTGTACGTCAACTTCGCCGCCTTGATCACCTGCGAGAGACCCATGCCCTTCTTGTAGGTGCCCTTGCGCTTCATGTCAGCCATCGTGGACTTCACGTGAGAGAGCCAAGCGTTTGCCATTTTGTTTACCACGCGTGAAAAAGTTATACCCTCTCGATGAATCCGGCACCCGACCCTGCAAGGTTCCACTGACATCCTGACGCAATAATCTCATTGTCACCCGCATACACATTTTTGGCCTTGTCGGACACGACCAAGACCAGATTATGTGCCGCAAACTTGCGCAACTCCTCCGGTTCACGCGGGTGAAGGGCACGCGCATAGTCGAGGCGACGCAGACCCGAGTCACCCCACGACAGGGTCACCAAGGACTCCAGATCCGAGCCGCGAGTCTCGGGACCTGACACCAGAATCAACTTGTTGGCCAGCGAATCAAGCGGGAGTTCGGCCAGTTCGGGCGTCGGAGGCACCAGGTGGCGGTGGAGGGTCTCGCGCAGGGACTTGGCCACTGCGTTCAGGGTCACAGTGGTATCCGTATGGAACACCAAGGACAGGATGAACGGGTCGCGGCTCGGAAAGGCTTGGTTCAGGATGGCCACACACACGGGCTCGAACTTGTTCTCTGCCTCGGTTCCACGCAGACTGTTGCCCAAGACGACGGGGCGATCCTGCTGATCGGATCCAATGTGGAGTTCCATCAGTCGCATGCCCTTCTTGATCACGGAGACGGGGTCATCATACGCTGCACCCGCCACGTAGTAATCCGCCACGCGCTTTCGTGGGGTCTTGGTGGGCATTTCTGCGTCGACTTCACGCGTAATCAGGTATCCTGCGAGAGCCAATGCGGACACACCCAACAGAACTTCCATTATGTAGTTGGACGACTACTTTTCGGGCATTTTGAACAGGAGGTTACGGAACGCGTTCATCTCATCGTCTGGAATCCGACGGTCCATCGGAAGGTTGAGCAAGCACGCGTAATGGAAATACAAGCAATACATACCGCACTCCGAGTCCTTTTGCTGGTGGCGAATGGTATTGTAGGAGAGTCGCATAGGCTCCTGTCCCGACACGGCATCCCACTGCCCTTGCCACCGCGTCATCAACTCCACAATCTGCGGTTCGGGATGGTGTGCGTAGGAATCAAAGTAGGTCATGCGGGGGTAGATCAAGTCGGACCGAATGTCCACGAACGCCGCAATCCAGTGCTCACCCGGTCCGTCGGAGGTGTCAGTGTTGAAGACAATCCCGATGCGCGTCTTGCCCTTCTTGGCCAACTTGTCCAGCCGCATAGAACACAGAGCGCTCACGATGCACTCTGACAATTCTGACTTCTTGTCAAAGTCAATCGGCACACAGCCCACAAAGTAGTAGCCGTCGAACAGCTTCATATACTGCCGTTCCACCTTGTCAATGTCATCGCTCGACAGCCAGTCCGTGCGCTTTGTGGCCCAGTCAGGAGGTGCGTTGGGAGGGGCCATCAAGGAGGACACGATACAAGAAGGTGTTCCCTCCGCGCATTTGGAATGAAGCCGTTGTTGGAGTTCAGACCACATCTTGGACGGGGATGCTTTGGCGACGGGAGTTTCCTTGCGATGGGTCTTATTGTAGACTTCGGCAAGACGCCGAATCTCGTTCGCGTCAAACAGCGAACCAACAGGCATTGTTAAAAACGGACGCTTTTAATCTTGCTAAACGAAAGACCACTATCATGGAGAACCTCACACCTGTCCTGAGCAAGTACATCCAGACCACGAAGCGCCTGACCGAGATGAATGCGGACATCGCCGAGGTCCGTGACATCAAGCGGACTCTGGAGCTGGATCTGGCCGCTGTCTACGCCACCAACACCCTCCCAGACAAGATTGAACTGCGTGAGTCCAAGATGACATTTGCGGTCAAGCGTCCGAACCAGTGGAAGAAGGGCTGGACGCTCTCCAAGAAGACCCTGGAGACGTATCTGCGTGACATCTTGGGCGAGAAGGGCCAAGAGGTCATGAAGGAGATTGTCCGTCGCCACGAGCCGACGCTGACGGAGGATGATTTCGGGTTCGAGTTGAAGTCGACGGATCATTGATGTATGGTCTTGGGTTTCTGACTCTTGAGGGTCTCTTCCATCTCCCGAAGGAGTTTGGACAGTTCATGGAGGTGTCGTTGGGCTTCCTTAGCGTTTTCATGTGGTAAGAATCCGTGTTGAATACGAGTGACTGCGCACGATAAGGTTTGCTGAGTCTGAAGCACGCGGTGAGCCAGCGTGCACAGATGCTTCACCATGAACGTGATATGCGTTAATGCCAGAAAATATGTTTAAGCCCGACGCGATCCACGACGGGACTTGAGGCCACGACGGCGCGACTTGCGACCACGGCGGCCTCCCATACTCGGGTAGAGGATGGCGAAGAACTTGTTCTTGTCCTCCTCGGAGGCAGTCTCCATCCACGTCTTGATTAACGATGCTTTATCTTGGGCCTTTCCGCGGCCGAGTTCTGCGTACCCAGGGACGAGTTCTCCAATCTTCTTTTCCTCTTGATATGCTTCCAAATTCAGCTTGCTTTCCTTTTCCATTTCGGGAGTAGAGCGAAGTGTGAGACGACCCGAGGGCGGCGGTTTGCTCACAGCGACATCCGCGGCAGGAAGAGGATCTCCAGCACCACCACGACGGACTGAACGAGTACGACGAGCCATTTACCATTACTCCAAGAAAGACTTCACAAGCCGTCGTCTTCTCGCTCCTTGAAGTAGTCCAGCAGTTTGGCCGCAACCGCCTTGTCGGTGAGTTCGAAGACTCCGCTCCAGTTGGGGCGGATGATGCGCTGGACGTCTGGGATCCCGTCGACGATTTGGTGTCGGTCCACATACTTGCGATTCTTGTGTGTTCCGTGCCAGAGGTGGTAGACCTTGCCTGAAGTGCAGGACATGGTGGGCTTTGGCATTCTGCGGTAGTCAGAGAACGAACGCACGAATGCGGGTTTGACATAACCCTTGGGGAACTCGACGCCCATCCACGCCGCCGTGCTCAAGGTGTCACCGCTACCCGTGATGCCGTACTCGTAGAACCCGTATTTCCTGAACCACGGCCGCTTGAACGCCCACGCGAACCCCGGGTGGTAGACGTGGTTATAGGTGGAGGCGCGATTCATGTAGACAACGGACGACCGTTCCAGCATCGCCTTGGTATAGGTCACATCCAGCCACACAGCCGAAGAGAAGGGCTGGACAATGTCGTGGGTGGCCAGCTGTTTGGAGGTGTCCGCATACCATGAGGAACTCGTGAACACCAGGTCCGCATCCATGAACATCACCTTGGAGTAGCGCCAGGGCATGCGGCGCTCCAGCAGACGGCACAACTGCTCCTTGTTGAACAGGACGTTCTTGGCCCAGACGTGGAAGGCGTCCACAATCTCCGGTTCCTCCTTGCCGTAGACCAATTCAAGCGTGAAGAATGGCAGCTTGGCACGCTTCAATTTTTCGACGGTATACAAATAGTTCATCAGCATCCGTTTGGACTTGGCTGGATTGAAGAACACCAATCCAATGGCCATGTCGCAGAGCAAGGGGGTGTCGTAGGTGCAGGTGGCTACATCCACGACAGTCTGTGTTTTCGGAGGCTCTTCGGGGATACCGGGCCCAAGATTGTATGCGAAAGAGAGTGCCTGGCCCATTACTGTCTCCCACGTAAAAAATGCCCGTTTCTCCTACTAGTTGAACACAATGAAGATCACCTTTATCGGTAACTGTCAGTTGGTTGCCCTCTGCTACTACGCGCAGCAGCTCACGGACGATGCCAGGTGGGTCTGCTATGGCAATGAGTTCCTGCCCTTTCTTGATTCGTGGAGCGACAAGTGCGTCGACAAGATCCTTCACCACGAAGGGGCGATTGCGCGCGTGCGAGAGAGTGACGTCATTGTGTATCAAGAGGTTGTTGGAACAAAGTCAACGTTCTGCAACGAGTGGACGCTCCAAGAGTTGAAGGCACCAGGTTGTATGCTCCTCAAGGTTCCGTCCATTCAATGGGACTATAACGACGTCGACATCGTCAAGGGCCTGCGCGACCGCGAAATCGCCAACCGCGTGGACATTACCGCATCCGACATGTTCGAGCGGTTCAGGGACACCAAACTCATGCTGGACATTTGCCACCCAACCACGTTCATGTTCCTTGAGATTGTTCGAGAGATCTGTACTCGAACGGGACTGAAGTTCTTCACCGACGAGCAGGTTGCCCGGTTTCTGGAGAATGAGAACCACATGGGTCTTCCCGTGCCGCCTGGAAAATGAATAAACCTAGCACAACTTGACAAACATAGCATGTACTCGCCCTACAACCCAGGCAATCGCGTCTTTACCGAGGCTGATATTCATCGTATCCTCCATCGCCATGGTCTTCCCCATTATCGTGTGACGCATCGCAAGGTGTTTCAGACGGCAATGGTCCACACGACCTATGTGCGCCGCTCTGAATACACCACGCCCGATGGACAACCTGCGGAGTTAGCGCCCTGCCCCCACGGAGTCATGCCGCTCCAGGATGAGAGTTACGAGTGTCTGGAGTTCGAGGGGGATTCCGTGCTGGGTGTGTGTATCGCCACCTACCTGCGGAAGCGCTACCCCGAGAAGAAGCAGGGTTTCTTGACCGACGCTCGCAAGGAACTGGTGAACAACGAACGGTTGGGTGAATTGTCCAAGACCATGGGTCTGAACCGGTTCTACGTGATTTCCCGCCACAATGAAGATTCGGTAGCCATTGACGGACGCAATAACGCCAAGAAGTTGGGGGATATCTTCGAGGCCTTCCTCGGGGCGTTATGGACAGATTGCGGCAATCGGTTTGCCGTCGTCTATGCATTTGTGACCACTGTGATGGAGACGTATCTGGACATTGATGAGATTGTGAACTCGGCCACGAACTTCAAGGACCTGTTCCAGAAGCACTGCCAGCGGGAGTTTCGCTGTACGCCCGTCTACGAGATGCGGTCCAACGACCCCAAGAAGAACGAGATCGTGGTGGCGGTGTTTGTCGAGGGCAAGGTCTACGGCATCGGAGCAGGAACCACGCGCAAGAAGGCCGAGCAAATGGCATGCCAGCAGGCACTCACAGCAGTCGGGGCAAGCCCTTCCGCTTAGGTGTCCGACGACCGCCTGTGGATTTACGCGAGTCGTCGATCACGACACGCTGCGCTGCTGAGGATTCACGCGAGTCGTCGATCACGACACGCTGCTCTGCTGGGGATTCAATCAAATTGCCCGATGAGTCAAGTCGAAATATCCCATCGCCTGTCTTGGGTTCCCTGAGTTCGATATCTTGAGGAGCCAAGCGCTTAATGCCAGGAGGAGCAGCGATACCTGACTTGGCCTCGGCTATCACATCAGCCGGTGACATCAGAATACCTTCAGGGGCTTTCTCATCAACGGACTCGTCTTTGGTTTTCGCTTGATCACCAACCTCCGCATCTTCCGCTTCGGGGAGTCCAATAATCTTTTCAGATGCTTCCTTGATTTCAGAGGGTAGAGTGTCGTCCAACACCAAGAACGCTTGATCCAGATTATTCTCAAGTTCGTTTGCATTCGCTTCGTCGACCTCTGCCCTGCCCTCCGCTGCGGCCGCTGCCTCTGCCCCTTGGGGAACATCAGGGACCGCGGCGTCCACGGGCTTCGTAGGGTTTCCGCGCGTCGGGTCACTGGCCAAGCCCGCGACATGCTTATTTGCGTATTCGTTCTCCTCTGCGACGGTCTTTCCACCGCATTGGTTCTCGGTTCCGCTTTTGGTAATGAATTTCCGAACAATCTTCTCTACTTCTTGCTTTGTTGCGTATCCTGCCGAGAGGTAACTCGTAATCTCTACTGCGGCCTTGCGTGCGTAGTAAAACGAGCTGTCGGCTTTGGCAGCATTGGAGATTCCCTTCAAGACCGACAAGATGTCGAATACGCGGGCAATCTGGTGGTAGTTTGTTTCGAATACGGGGTCGATGTACAACAAAGGTTCTGTCTTTGGGTCCCTGAGTTGTTCGTTGGTCACAATGCTTCCACTCTCAGTGTAGATGGGAAAGTCCCAATGACCAAGGAGCCAACTGCGTGCTAGTTTCCGACGGGATTCGATCGGCGTATTTGGTCCCGCGGCTGCGTCCAGCCATGCTTCGAACCGGTCCACGCTGCTCTGGGGCGGTTCCGTGTTCATAACATATATAGGCACATTCATCCCAAGTTTGTTGGTTATTATCTTCGGAGGGGGGAACGTCTCACCATACGCTTTCCGTATCTTCTTGAACATCCGTGCAATGTAAAAGTACTGCGAATAGCCTATGTGGTAATTCGGAAACCTAAATATATACATGAGTTCGTTGCGGAGGATACGCTTGTTATCGAAGAGTGGCCGCGAGACTTCGAATGGCGCGCCTATCTGCATTGGATCCCGAATCTTCATGCGCCCAACATCGTGAATGACGGGCTTGCCGTCGAACATCACCGCCATGTTTCTGCGGTGGAGGTCAAAGTGGATGATGCGACCATCAATCCGCAACAAAACCCGCAGGAGTGCGCACATGGCATCGCGCTGCGCCATAAGTCCCAAGTCGGCAACGTCCATCTTCTGTGTTCGGGTCACAAGGCCATACCATTTGAATCCACTGAACCTAATCGCAAGATCTGCGAGTTTCTTGGTCTTCTCATCAGACCCCTGGTTAACAACCATCGCGTAGGTGGTCGCCATGTCTGCGCGATAGATACCGTCCCCTGCCCACAGATTGAAGTGCATGGTCACAAAGGATTCATTGAAGGGTGGAGTCTTTCCATGGATCATGTCCTTCAACATGCGATGGATCGGAATTTCGCCGTCGCCCGAAGAGACCATGCGAACAACTGGATTGTATGTTTCGATCCACTTAGCGAGTTGAGCCTCCTTTGCTTTGCGGTCTTCGCCTACGGGCACGTAGAGAAGGGGAAATCCGTTCCATTCCTTGAGTGGCACGTTGTTGAACACGGGTGTATCCGCTCCCATCCACCTGAACACGCCGCCCGTTTGCGGGACCAGCTCCTTGGCGTAGAAGTTGTCACGCGTGTTCTTGTAGCCCTGCTTGACATAGAACGGAACCGCCGCCGGGAGGGCATCCAGCAGGACCCGTTTCTTGCCGTTGAGTGTCGCCATGGACTCGATGTACTTCAGCGTGTTGGCTCCGACGCCCTTGCCCCGCGTGGATTCGTGGGCACACAGCGCATCCAACTCGAGGTCGTCACCACTGAAGTTCACAATCGCGAATCCCTTGGCCTTTTCGATGGGAAGGTTACCGCGCGGGTGCTTGGCCCCCAGAATGTCCACTTGGGGCTTCTTGCCAAAGAAGAGAACCAAGGCGGCTGCGAAGGGGACCTTGGCTAGGTAATTGGCTTCGATGGTCTCACTCCCCTGCACTTTGCAGATGTTGCCCAGTGCCTCCGCCTGTCCGACGGGGAGTCCCATGATCCGCTCGGATTGTACGGGTGTCTTGATCGTGTCGTCCTTCACGTAGACAACGTGAGTCTTGTTCCGTTCGATGGTTTCGTTCCGCTGCTTGCGAGTGCGGCGACCCGCCTTTATCGGCTGAGTCTCGAGGATGTGCTTGCTACAGTTAACCTTCTTCAGTGTCCGCCCCTTGGTTTGGAGAACGGACTTGGTACAGACGGCAATCCCTCCTTGGTCAGGCGTGGATCCTGGACGGGCCTTCAGGGTCTTGCGGACCTTCTTCACGCATCGGCAGAACCTATCGACCTGCGGCTCCCTCATTGTTCAATCGCAGAAGAATATATCCTCGCAAAAGATAAACACAATGGGCGGTGGTCTTCTTCAGCTCGTTGCCTATGGAGCACAGGATGCCTACATCACGGGCAACCCCCACATCACCTTCTGGAAGGTCATGTACAAGCGTCACACCAATTTCGCCATGGAGGCCATGCGTGTCAACTTCACGGGCACGGCCCAGTATGGACAGCGCGTGGTGGCCATCGTGAACCGCAACGCCGACTTGATCTACCGCACCTACCTCGAGGTCACCCTGCCCGACACGACGGCCGTGGCGACGGGCAACACGAAGGACGTCTACTGGACACCGGGTGGCATGCGCCGCCTGGGCTTCCTCCTGTTGGAGAAGGTCGAGGTGGAGATTGGTGGCCAGATCATTGACCGTCACTATGGCGAGTGGTGGTACCTGTGGGAGTGCCTCACGGCCTCGATGAACCAGGTCAGCAAGGCCGACCAGCTCCTCGGCGGCCCCGTTGGCGGAACCAGGACAACCCTCACTATCTGCAACGGTCGCCCGCAGGTTCTCTATATCCCCTTCGGCTTCTGGTTCAACCGCAACCCGGGTCTGGCGCTGCCCCTCATTGCTCTCCAGTACCATGATGTCCACTTCAATGTGTGGTTCCGTAAGGCTACGGACCTGGTGACGACCTACAACACGTGGGACTCCACAGCCAATCCTCCGAGCAACACTGGCGGTGCCAACTGGCCCAGTATTTCGGCTGCCGCGTCGGCTCTTCCTCCGCCGAAGGATGCCGCCATCTACATTGACTACATCTACCTGGACACGGACGAGCGCCGCCGCTTCGCCCAGGACTCCCATGAGTACCTGATTGAGCAGCTCCAGTATTCCCTGCCGCAGACGGTCACGTCCGCCCAGGCTCGCCTGGACCTGACGCTGAACCACCCCATCAAGGAACTGGTGTGGCTCTTCCAGGATGCGCGCCGCCTGGACTGCTCGCTCCCGTCGGGTCTGCCCAACGACTTTTACTCAGCCAACCCGATCGGGCAGAACAGCCAGGGGGCGCCCGGGGCGTCGCTTGGCGGCTACACGCAGCCGTTCGCGTACGACGACATCGTCAACCGCTGCCGCATCCAGTTGAACGGACAGGATCGCTTCGATGAACGATTCGGTGACTACTTCTGGAAGGTCCAGCCCTACCAGCACCACACGGGCGGTGCCATGCCCCTCCTCAATGCGTTCGTCACGGAGGACAACACGGTGGGCGAGCGTGATAAGCTGGTTCAGGGAGCCGTCAACCCGATCAACGTCTACTCCTTCGCTCTCCAGCCCGAGGAGCACCAGCCGTCGGGCACCTGCAACTTCTCGCGCATCGACACGGCGACCCTGGTCTTCGACTCGGTCAAGGCGGGCGGCACGTCAGGCTTCCCGAGCAAGAGCACGCCCTTCGTGTTCCGTCTGTATGCGATCAACTACAACGTCTTCCGCGTCATGAGTGGCATGGGTGGCCTGGCGTACAGCAACTAAACTTGAGATTGAATAAATGCCGGACGTTCTTGGAGGGCCCAGGACAAAACCGACGCCAAATACTCAAGTGCTCGATACCGCGGTATCTGCTCTTGCCGCTGTCCGTGAGGCACAAAAGAACTATATCGCTAACCAGACCCCCGAGACCACTGCCGCACTGAGCAAGGCGTTGGCATCGTATAATGCTCTTCCGACGCTCACGGAGGCTCAGTTAACAGGGGGTCGGCGGCGTAAGACCCGCGCTCGTCGTGGCCGTCGTTACACCCGCCGTCGTTAAGCAACCTTTGTCCGTTTGTCCCACTCCGTAATATCCAGATTCGGCGTGCACCCACGAAGCCCTAGCGTCTGCTGGAGCATGACCGGCGCATCCTTTCCAATCCCCGGACACTTGACGTGATCGTAGCCTAAAATGTGGCCGATCTCATGCGAGACCATATACTGTCTGTAATTCTCCAGATCCTGCTGACTGCTTTGAGCCCCGCGTAACCATCGTAACGAGTTCAACCACATCTGACGACCACCCAGTTCTGCGCAGGACAGGTAGTCATCGCAGCCAATCTTGCGGAGAGACGCAGGAGTCGAGAGCCGAATCACAACCTCGGGATTGCGAGCAACCCGCTTGAACCGATAGCCATGTCCTTCCCATCCATTGGGGTCCGAGAGATAGATCTCGATAAGGTCAACGAACTCTTTGTTAGGAAACTCGACGTCGGGGTCAACCGAAGCCGTATAGGTAACGACCTTCATTGTCTTTGGAAACGGAAAGTTCCCAGAAGAGCATGGAGTGAGTGTCGCCATGAAGTGTCCACACTGTAAAAAGAAGAGCCACCTTGCGTTTGTCTGCGTCTGCGGCCTTGAGTTCTGTGTTAAGTGTAGGACCCCAGAGGTTCATACATGTGTAGTCAAGGAAGAGAAGAAGGTTGAGTTAGTCAGGGTCATTGCAGATAAGCTACCCGAGCGCATCTAGCCCTCCAGCGAAGGCATGTCCGAGTAGTCATCCATGTCCTCCAGCGGAGGCATCTGTGATAGCTGGTGTGTGTCCAGGGCACGCTTATCAATCGCATTGTAGAGAGCTGTCTGGAAGCGCTCAGACCACGCGACGGTCACATTTTCGCGCTCCAGCGTACAGGCCAGCGTCTGTCCCTCGGCCTCATTGATGAGAATCTCAAACTTGAACTGCTTGACGGCTCCGTTCGGGCCATCGGACCACGTGAGGGTTGCCACCTCCCAGCCCTCCTCGTTCGGAGGAAGGACCACGACAGCGGGGTTGGAGTTCATGAAGTTCAGCGCAGAGTGGATACACGTGAGGAGGGAGGTTGCCATGGTATCGAGATGGGGTAGGTTGCCCCAGCGCGGCCGAATCCGTTTTTGGCCTGTGGGGAGAATCGTTGAAAATGGATTCGTAAGGTCCAGACTATACTCTCCTCGGGCGTCTACCACAATACTCTCCCACCAACTCTCAACCTCCAACTCTTCCAACTTCCAACACTCTCCACTCTAAAATGTCTTCCCTCACTTGCACTCGCGAGCAGATCGAGCTGGCGCTGGATGCCATGTGGGACGACATGGCCTACAAGGGCTACAACACGATCGAGGATGTGAAGGCGCGCCTCGCCGCCACCATCTGGCCGCAGAAGCTGGCCGCGATCGTTGTCTACACGCCCCCTCACTCGGACACCGAGTCGGAGGGCGTGAAGCGCGGCCGCAAGAAGGGCCCGATGAGCCCTGAGGCCAAGGCCAAGATGGTCGCCAAGCGCAATGCAACCGTCTTGGCCAAGTCCAAGGCCGCTGACGCCGCACCCGCTGTGGTTGTGGTGGCGCCTGCTCCTGAGCCGGAGGCCAAGCCGCTGAAGGTCAAGGCCGAGAAGCCGGCGAAGCTGACCAAGGAGGAGCGCTCCGCGGCGGCCAAGGCGCGCTACCAGGCGCTCTCGGAGGAGGCCAAGGCGGCCATCCGCGACCGCATGGTCACGGCCCGCGCGGCCAACAAGGCAGCGAAGGCCAACATCCTCAAGGCCCGCGCGAACGCCAGCGAGGAGGACTAAACCCAAAAACCCATAAAACCCTTACCAACAAACCCAAAATCACAAATGAGGCAGAGGATCAACCGAAGGGCAACGATGGCGAGTAAGGCTAATTTCCCCCCGAGGTCCCTGAGCTGTAGCGTCCCGCC
>Ga0207909_1000082_pt1 | contig 37133 bp, 35 predicted proteins | sample LakMenEpi05May10_FD_150672 | JGI IMG/M metagenome (GOLD analysis project Ga0207909, IMG submission 150672) | Freshwater microbial communities from Lake Mendota, WI - 05MAY2010 deep hole epilimnion (SPAdes) | ecosystem: Environmental > Aquatic > Freshwater > Lake > Epilimnion/Euphotic zone ...
AACTTTCTATCTAAATCCCGATTCTCTCAGAAATAAATTAATTTTCTATCTTGGACATTCGGCTGTTTTTTACATTAATAAATTAATTCAAGTTGGTTTATTAGAAAATCGGATTAATCATAAATACGAGACTTTATTTGAAATTGGAGTTGATCCAGAAAGCCCCGCAGAACTAGAGTTAGCTATTCAAGGAGTTAACTGGCCTAATGTTACAAAAGTTTGGGAATATCGAGACAAAGCTAAGGAAGAAATTACAACAATTATTAATCAGACTTCCCTCGATTTACCCATTCATCAACAACATCCTATTTGGGCTTTATTAATGGGAATAGAACATAGTCGCATTCATCTGGAAACCTCCTCCATGCTACTGCGTCAATTACCCGTTGATAAATTAAAGCGTCCCCAAGGATGGAATTATGCACCTAGTAATGGAGAGATTCCTGATAATCAAATGCGAGAAGTTCCTGGTGGCGTAGTAAAATTAGGAAAACGTCGAGATGATTTAACTTTTGGTTGGGATAGTGAATATGGTAATTTAGAAGTTAAAGTCAAGACATTTTTGATTAGTCAAAATCTCATTACCAATGGAGAATTTTTAGAATTTGTTCAAGGTGGTGGTTACAATAATTCTAATTATTGGAATACTGAATCTTGGGAATGGAAACAAATTCACAAAGTAGAACATCCCAAATTCTGGATATATCAAGAAAATAATTATCGTTATCGTGCCACATTTGATGAAATAGATTTACCTTTAGATTGGCCAGTGGAAGTTAACCATTATGAAGCAATGGCTTATTGTCGCTGGAAAGGTAAAAATACTCGGTTAATGACAGAAGCAGAATGGAATCAAGCTCTGAAAATATCTGAAGATTCTCGGTTATCAAATAACTATAATCTCAATTTACAATTTATTTCCCCAACTCCTGTAGGAATGTTTTCAGAAAATAACCAATCTAGTATTTCTGACTTACGGGGTAATGTCTGGGAATGGTTAGGAGAAACATTTTATCCCTTACCAGGATTTAAAACCCATCATCTTTATGAAGATCAATCTGTACCGTTTTTTGATAGTAAACATTTGATGATGTTGGGTGGTTCTTGGGCGACAAATGGTACAATGGCTTTAGCCTGTTATCGTAACTGGTTTCGTCCTTATTTCTATCAGCACGTTGGTTTTAGAATTGCTGAAAGTTTGGATTAAATAAATATCTTTTCATCACTCAAAGTCAACAACAGAGGATTTAGAAAATGATTGCTCAACCTTTAACAATTTTAGATCATCATTATCAAGAGTTAAATAATGGTGGAGAAGATGTAATTCAGGGATTAAGTCAAAATCCCAAGATTTTATCTCCCAAATATTTTTATGATGATCCTGGTTCTCAATTATTTGAAAAAATTTGTGAGTTACCAGAATATTATCCGACTCGTACAGAAGCCTGGATTTTACAACAATATGCTGATGAAATTGCAGAAATTACAAATTGTTGTGAGTTGATAGAATTAGGAAGTGGTAGTTCTACAAAAACTCAAGTTTTATTAGATGCTTATCAAAAAATTGCTACTTCTTGTAGATATCTTCCTATTGATGTCAGCGGTGGTATTCTGAAAACTAGTGTTTTACAATTACAAAAAAAGTATCCTGATTTTTCTATTCATGGACTATTAGGAACTTATGAACAAGCTTTGGTTCATCTAGAATCGAATTATTTACAATCACGGATGTTGTTTTTTCTGGGAAGTTCATTAGGGAATTTTAATCCAGAAGAATGTGATATTTTCTTAAATCAAGTTTCTCGTACTTTACAAACTGGGGATTTCTTTTTACTAGGAATTGATTTACAAAAGCCCCAGGATATTTTAGAAGCTGCTTATAATGATAGTCAAGAAGTGACTGCTGCTTTTAATTTGAATATGCTTTCTCATTTAAATTGGCGGTTTCAAGGTGATTTTGATCTCAATTTGTTTAGACACCAAGCAATTTATAATCAAGTTGATCATCAAATTGAAATGTATTTACATTGTCAAAAAAGTCATTGTGTATTCTTAGAAGTTTTGGGTTTAAAGGTTGACTTTGAAGCAGGAGAAAGTATATTAACAGAGATTTCTCGCAAGTTTGATTTAAGAACAATAGAAACACAATTACAAAGTAAAGGATTAAATACTGTGAAAACTTGGACAGATGAAAAAGGATGGTTTGGTTTGATTCTTTGTCAAGTTTAATAAGTTTTGTGTCAGCATTCAGGCTGCTAAATGCTGATAACTGTAATTTAGATGAATCTAAAATTAATAGCATTTCTAGTGAATTAAATATTATAAAATTTGTAAATAAATGATATAATGACATAACTATAATAATCCAAAATCATCCATTAAATCACCATGAAACCAAATCCTATACCTCCAAAACTCGGACAAGAATCAGTTTGGGACTATCCCCGTCCTGCTATTTTAGAAGATACTGACAAACATCTCAAAGTTATTTGTAATGGGATTATTTTAGCAGAAACCACTAGAGGAAAAAGAGTTTTAGAAACTAGTCATCCTCCAGGTTATTATATTCCTGCTGAAGATATTAAAACAGAATACTTAATAGCTACACCTAAAAAAAGTTATTGTGAATGGAAAGGTGTCTGTGAATATTATGATGTTTCTGTGGGAGACAAGTATATTCATAATGCTGCTTGGAAATATATTCAACCTAGTCCTAATTTTCAATCAATTCAAGAATATTACAGTTTTTATGCCAGTTTAATGGATGCTTGCTATGTAAATGATGAATTAGTTAAAGCGCAAACAGGTGATTTTTACGGAGGGTGGATTACTACTGATATTGTTGGACCATTTAAAGGTGAACCCGGTACTTGGGGATGGTAAACAAGGAAAATTTCAGTTTTGACATACTCATCGACCTGAAGGTGCGGTGATTCTTGACGCTTCACCAACTGACGCTAATTTCTTCAAGACTTTAATTCCTGTTGTTTATTCAAAATCAGCGAACGGACAGTAAAAAATTAAAATGTCGTCTTAAAGTCTGATGGCCTATCGGACTCTGTAGGAGATCGCATTCAGCTAAGTATGAGGAGCTAGAAAAAGCTGTTGCTTATAAATGGATACTGGGGAAATCTTAAGTAAATGTTAAAAATATAATTGATAATTATCATTGGTATTCTGCGTGTGATAATTTCTTTAACAAGGGGGGAAAAACAGTTTCCCAAAACCACAAAACTTGATGGTCAGATAATATTTGCTGCTACAGATGCTAGCAATAGTGGAGGAAAACGAAACAACCTCACACTTTCTGATCGGGTGCGTCTAAACCTAAAGACGAGCTTTACTGGGGAAGATCAGCTACTTGCAAGACTTCAAGCAAGCAATGTGATAAATCCAAATGGCCCCGGATATGAGACTGGTTTAAGCTTTAAATCTGGTAGTGATACAAATAACAGTGTTCAGCTTAGTAAATTGGAATATCGTTTTCCTTTTCCTAGGAACGAAAACATATGTGTTATGTTTGCTACTGGCTTTAATACGTACTTTGATGATGCGGATGTGATTAATCCTCTAAAAGATGATAGTAATGCGGCTATTTCTCGCTTCGGTCGATACAGTCCGATTTATCGTTTAGGTGGAGATACTGGTATAGGTGTCACTTTTAACTTGAGAAAAGATTTAACAGCACAGACGTTCTATTTAGCAGGTAGTGCCAATGCCAACGATCCTAATGGCGGCAACGGCTTGTTTAATGGTAAATATGGTGCATTGGCACAGATTATATTCTATCCAAAGACAAAACCTGTAGATAAAGACACAAAAGTTGCTTTCACTTATGTCAATGCCTACAATAACACCACCACTAAGGTGAATAATAATGATGTTTTTAATGGTTTAGGACATAATACTGGTAGTTTCGCGTCGAACTTGTTTGGACGAGAGGTTTCTTCCAATTCCTATGGTATTGAAACGAATGTTAAAATTAATGAACACTTTCAACTTGGTGGATGGTTATCCTATACGAATGCACGAGCATTGACTGGTGCGGTCAAAGGTGATGCTGATATCTGGAGTTCGGCTGTGACTCTAGCCTTCCCTAGCAACAAAAAGGACATTAACAAGGGTAACTTGTTAGGAATAATTATCGGAATGGAGCCTAAATTGACTGGTTCTTCAGCACAGTTATCAGGTTTACCTTATCGCCGTGATCCTAGTACAGGATTTCACATTGAAGCGTTTTATCGATATCAAATAAACGACAAAATTAATATTACTCCTGGTTTAGTTTGGTTGACAGCACCAAATCACGATGATCAGAATGGAGATATTTTACTGGGAGTAGTTAGGACTACTTTTAAGTTTTAAACAATATTGCTATTCCCTGTTAAATCTAACTGTGAGAGGTTAGAAATAATCTAACTCTTTTAAGCAAACTGCTTGCAACAGCGCTTCGCTATCCCCGCTTTCTAGGACTTATTGCTCCTTTGACAAAAAAGGGATAACTATTAAATTAATAACGCTTTTATTCTTTTTCGATATTTGTCATTAATACGAATATCGTAATACTAACAACAATCTACAATTTTTGAGATTTTAACCACTCACTGACAACTTTTCCCACTGGTTGAGATTGATTATCTACTTGATAATTCATCTTTTGGATTGCAGTTGTAGAAACTTTACCTCCTAATTGATTAATGGTATCTGTTAATTCTGGATATTTTTGGAGAATTTCTTGATTAAAAATAGGTATGGCTTGATAAGGTGGAAAGTATTTTTTATCATCTTCTAAAATCACCAATTTTAAAAAGGGAATTAAACCATCTGTAGAATTAGCTGCAATGATATCTACTTTCTTGTCTACCAAAGCTTTATACATTAATCCTAATTCCATTTGTTGAGGAGATTTGGCAAATTTTAAGTTGTATGTTTTTGCTAACCCTGGATAACCATCTTTTCTATCAATAAATTCATAACCAAATCCTGCGTCCATTTGCAGAGTATATTTAGCAATATCAGAAAGGGTTTTAACTTGCCATTTTTTTGCATCTTCACCTCGAATAATTAAAGCAAAGGTATTCTCAAATCCTAAAGGTTTCATCACTGTTAATTTCAACTTTTGATCATAGTATTCCTTGACTTTCTTATAAACAGTGTCAGGATTATTAAGCGGTTTTTCCTTTAAAATTGTTGTAAATGAAGTTCCTGTATATTCAACATACCCGGCTATTTTTCCCGCTTTCACTGCTTCATGAGCAATAAATGTTCCTCCTAAATTAAAACGACGGTCTACTTTTAATTTAGTATGATTTTCTATGTGTTGTGCTAACAATTCTCCTAAAATTACTTGTTCAGTAAAGTTTTTTGAACCGATAATAATTGTCTCTGGTGCTTTTTGATAGTTAAATGCAATTAACCCAGCTATAATTAAAGTGATTATTCCTAAAATAATCGCCAACTTTGATTTATTCCCTGTTGGTTTAGTCAGGTTTTTTTCTAAAAATCCTAAACCAAAATCTGCACTCAAAGCAATTAAAGCTGCGGGTATTGCTCCCGCTAAAATTAATTCATTATTAACTGTGGAAATACCGCGAAAAATAAATACTCCTAAACCACCACCACCAATAGCAGCAGCAATTGTGGCAATTCCTACAGATATGACTGTGGCTACTCTTACCCCTGCTAAAATAACAGGTAAAGCTAGAGGAATTTCTACTTTTAATAATAACTGCTGGTCTGTCATTCCCATCCCTATACCAGCTTCTTTAATAGCGGGATTGATGCTATTAATGCCAATATAAGTATTACGAATTATGGGTAATAAAGCATAAAGAGTTAAAGCAACTATTGCAGGAACTTTACCAATTCCTCCCAGAAAAGGCACGGAAATTAAAAAACCAAAAATGGCTAAACTAGGGATGGTTTGAATGGTATTTGCTAAACCCAGAATCGGAGCAGCTAATTGTGGTTGACGAGTAATAAAAATGCCCACAGGAAGCCCAATAGAAATGGCTATTGTCATAGCTATAACTACTAATATTAAATGTTCTCCACTGTGAAGGATAATTTCCGAACCGTATTGAAATAAAAACATGATTTTATCCTAATTTTATCCTAATTTTAATTAAGTTGTTCCCAATTATTTGCGGCACTTAAACAACCTAAAAAGGCCTGTGCTTCCGGGTGTTGAGAACGAATAAATTCCCTTCTCGTTCCTAATTCAACCAAATTACCTTCATACATTAAACCAATTCTAGAGGCTAAAAAGAAAGCTTCTTGAATATCATGGGTGACAAATATCACGGTTTTTCCTAATTGTTGTTGTAAATATTGAAATTGTTGTTGTAATTCCAAGCGAGTAATAGGATCAAGTGCCCCAAAAGGTTCATCCATTAATAGTATAGGTGGATCTGCGGCTAAAGCCCTAGCTACTCCCACCCTTTGACGTTGGCCTCCTGATAATTGATGAGGATAACGTTGAGCAAATTGTCCTGGTTCTAACCCTACTAAGTTTAACATTTCATAGACTCTATTTTGAATTTGTTGGGGTGGCCATTTTTCTAAAGATGGTACAAGTCCGACATTTTCCGCAATGGTAAAATGAGGAAATAACCCGGTTTCTTGGATGACGTAACCTATTCTTCTTCTCAATTTTATAGCATCCCATTGATTTGTGGGATAATTGCTTACTAAAACTTCTCCTTGGGTGGGTAAAAGTAAATGATTGATTAATTTTAAAGTTGTAGTTTTACCGCTACCACTACGTCCTAATAAAATTAAGGCCTCCCCTTCATAAATAGTCAGATTTAGGTTAGATACTAGGGGACGTTGATTAATTTCAAAACTGACATTACGAAATTCAACTGCAATTTCTGATGTTATGGACATAAGTTAATACATAATAGATAAAGTGACTTAGAAAAAGTTAGAATTAAACGCAGATAAACGCAGATGAACACAGATAATTTGTTTGAATATTTCTCGTGTTCTCTGTTCTTAACTTCTCGGTTTAGCATAATACCTAAGAGTCAATAATGTGATTATGGTTTTTTTCTATGCCGTTATAATCATACATGAATTTTTGATGATGGAAAATATCAAAATAATAACAATTACTACGAATTTGTATCATGCAAGTAAAAATTATTACTTTTTGTGTACAATCGCATTTGCTTGATTAAATAGCTTTATACTAAATATTAATAGTCATTAATACAATATAAACGAACAGGTGGCTAGAAAGTAGGGTTTCTATTAAGTTCCTGCTACCAACTTTGTTTTATTGCTGTTAAGATTGCGACATTTATTAATACAAAAAGTCAGTAGTCGATCTTTAACTTCCGGTGGAGATAAGCTGAATGGTAATCATCAATTTTTAGGGAACGGGGAACAGGTTTCTACTTTTATGTCTGAAGGGAGAAATATAATTTATACCACTATTATGGAATATCGAAAAATTTATCTCTGAGCAAGTATTCTCTACTTCTAGCAACTCTGAACCTTTAATAGGGAATAAACCTTTCAAAAATAGCCAGTTTTCAGACTTGACATCTAACTTATAAGAGATACATTTATAGAGATTCATTTTTGCAGATTTAATTACTTTTCCTTTTTAACTGTATCAATTTAAGCAAAACCATACCCATACAGGTAACTATAGCTAATGACACTAGATATATTAACAACATCAGAAACAATTGTCCTTGAGGGTAAAACTTTTACTCTCGCAGACGAAAAAGAAATACCAGAATGGCCTTGTGTTGTCAGTCAAAGACCACAACCAACCATTACCCTCAAAGATGATGATTTATTCCTGGTGACAGATACTATGGGGAATATTTCCGACTGTTACCTTTATGGTAGCACTCCTAGTATGGGAATGTTTTGCCGTGATACAAGGTTTTTGAGTCGTCTGGAGTTACAAATTGAAAAGCGATCGCCTATACTACTGAGTAGTAATGCTGACAAAGGATTTGCCCTCTCCGTTCTATGTACTAATCCTGATTTAGAGAATCTTTTTAAAGCTGATACTCTGGGTATTCGTCGAGAAATTGTCCTCAATGGTGCATTATTTGAAGAAATAGAAGTTGCTAATTATAACACTACCAGTATTAGTTTTGAACTAAGTCTCAGTTTTGATGCTGATTTTGTAGATTTATTTGAAGTTAGGGGACATCACAGACAAAAGCGCGGTAGAGTTTTACACTTGGTCGAACCAAAATCTGATGGTATTATATCTGCATTCCCTCAACCCTATAAGGAAGAATCTCTCACCCTTGCGTATCAGGGTTTAGATAATTCAACTATGGAGTCTCTCATTCAATTTCAGCATTTGCAACCAAGTCATTTTCAGGGTTATACAGCAGTTTGGCGCGTAGAATTGGCTGCTCATGAAACCAAAAAGCTAGGCTATCGGCTGAATATCTTCACTAACAATCAACCTAGCTCTGCTATTAGTGCAGCATCCACTTTGTCACAGGCAAAAGCCGCTGAATTAATGGAGGAACAAAAATGGTTACAGCAAATTACTCGAATTAGCTCAGATAAAAGTCTTTTTAATCGCGTCCTTGGTAGGGCTGAACAAGATATATATTTACTACTTCAGTCTTTTGGTAAACATAAAACCGTTTCTGCTGGTGTACCTTGGTTTTCTACGTTATTTGGCAGGGATTCTATTATTACTGCGTCCCAAACCTTGATGTTAAACTCTCAAATTGCCAAAGAAACGCTAATGCTGTTAGCAGAGTATCAAGGTCAAACAGAGAATATTTGGCGTGAGGAAGAACCTGGTAAGATATTACACGAATTGCGGTTAGGAGAAATGGCAAGATGTCAGGAAATTCCCCATACACCCTATTACGGGACTGTAGATGCAACGCCGCTATGGTTAATGTTGTATGCTGAATACTACAGTTGGACTCATGATCAAGAAACCTTGGAAGCACTGTGGACTCATGCTTTAGCGGCTATGGATTGGATTGACAATCAACTGCAAGCAACAGGTTATCTTAGCTATACTCGTAAATCAAAAGGTGGTTTGATTAACCAGGGCTGGAAAGATTCTAATAATTGTATTGTCAACCGCAAAGGAGAAATAGCCACTGGTTCAATTACTCTGTGTGAAGTCCAAGCTTATGTCTATGCAGCAAAAAACCGCCTAGCAGAGATTGCTAAAATCCAACAACGTCCAGATTTAGCCGAACTTTGGCAAAAAGAAGCAAAAGAACTCAAAACCAGGTTTAACCAAGATTTTTGGTTAGAAGATGAAGATTTTTGTGCTTTAGCATTAGATGGAGATGGTAAACCAGTAGATAGTATTACCTCTAATCCTGGCCATTGTTTAAATTTGGGAATATTGACACCTGCAAAAGCCTACAGCGTAGCGGAACGGTTGCGAGCACCTGATATGTTTAATGGTTGGGGAATTAGAACTTTAAGCAGTTTGTCACCGGCATATAATCCTATGGGTTATCATATTGGTTCAGTGTGGCCTCATGATAATTCTATCATAGCCATGGGATTGCGATCGCTCGGTTTAATTGATCAATCTTTGGAATTATTTCAAGGATTATTCAATATGACCAGTAAACAGCCTTATCAACGCCCTCCTGAACTATTTTGCGGTTATGAAATGAACGGTGATAATAGTCCTGTCCAGTATCCCGTTGCTTGTAGTCCTCAAGCTTGGGCTACAGGTAGCATTTTTCAATTATTGCAAATGATGGTGAATTTAGTTCCAGACGCACAGAATAATTGTTTGCGAATTATTGACCCAGCTTTGCCAAAATCAATCAATCATTTATCCTTTCATAATTTGCGGGTTGGGGGGACAATTTTAGATTTAGAATTTGAGCGAGTCGGTAATACTACCGCTTGTCGAGTTGCTAAAAAACGGGGTAATTTGCGGGTGGTAATTGAAGCATAAATAAATATTGAATAGAATTTGGTTGGGGTTTAGCTTTTGCTTTACCCCAGAAAATTTTTCTTTTATTGCACTGTTGACACTAATCCGCACTATTACCAAATACTCACACATAGAAAAAGTTAATGAAACTTTCATCTATACTTGATATTAACTTCATTATTTGTATGTTAGATTTACCTAAGTTTCAGAGACTCAGCATTTAGTGTTTTTATGGGACTAAGATCAAATACATTTTTAGAGATTTCCATGAAATCTGTGCATCTAGGATAGCTTACTTCACAATTATTGAGGTTTATTTATGGTTGCTAGTCTTAGAAAAACAGTTCGGTCTATGGTTTTTACAAACCGCCAATTAGCACAACTTTACTATTTCCTGAGTTTTTCCCGTCCAGTTTTACCCCAATGGGTTGGTACTGATTACTACCGTGAAAAATCATCTTGGGAATTACAACCAGACCGCTGTCCATGTGATCTTGAACTTGTTGAATATTTGCAGAATAATAATATTCAAGATCAGAATATATTCCATTTTGGTACAGGATCTCATCATATTCTAGGGTTAGAAAATCAGAAATTTTCTCAACCAAATGAAATAATTGGTATTACCGCTTCTGCACCCGAACATCAAGAATATCTGCGGTTATCTCTTAAAGATCGTCTACTACTGAAATATTACAAAGTTATCTTTGCAGATATATATACTTTGACAGATCGTTCTCTACCCATGCTAGATGTAATTGCTCTCTTTCATCTGGGAGAATTTTATATAGCTGAAGAAGCACCTTTCCTACATCATAATGACGAATCTCTATTAGAGATGTTTCTTGGTAAATTAAACCCAGGTGGAAAAATTCTCTTTTATACAAAATCAATTGGTTGGGGTTATGCTGAACCAATAATTGCATCATTTGTTAAACAGGGAAAAATGCAGAAAATTGAAGAATACAAGAGCTTATTGGTTTATACCAAGGGTAGCTAAACTCACGGTAATAGAGATTAGTATCATGTTCATTTAATTAAGGTAAGAGTCAGATCCTCAATTTTTCTAAAAGTTGGGGATCTTGTTTTTGATCACTAAATAGGGCTATACTCAATAAAATTAATCTAAATTAATCTAAGGTGGACGATGACTTCAGAAATATTTAACTCAGTACCAGTAACCGTTTTAACTGGATATTTAGGTGCGGGTAAAACTACCCTATTAAATCATATTCTCACCTACGAACATGGTAAAAAAGTCGCTGTTATTGTCAATGAATTTGGAGAAGTAGGTATTGATAATCAATTGGTAATTGATGCAGATGAAGAAATATTTGAAATGAATAATGGCTGTATTTGTTGTACAGTTAGAGGTGATTTAATCCGCATTATTGGTAACTTGATGAAACGCCGAGATAAGTTTGATCATTTAGTAATTGAAACCACTGGATTAGCTGATCCTGCACCTGTAATTCAAACCTTTTTTGTAGACGAAGATTTGCAAAGTCAATTGTCATTAGATGCAGTGGTTACAGTTGTTGATTCCAAGCATATTTGGCAACATTGGGAAGCAGACGAAGCCCAGGAACAAATTGCTTTTGCTGATGTGATTTTATTGAATAAAACTGATTTAGTCACAGCAGAAGTTTTAGACGAATTAGAAACCCGCATTCGCTCAATGAATGCAATGGCAAAAATTTACCGTACCCATAATTCCCAATTAGCAATGTCAGCTTTATTAGGAGTAAAAGCATTTGATTTAGATCATGCTTTAGAAATTGATCCTCATTTCTTAGGAGAAGATGCTCATGTTCATGATGAAAGTGTTTATTCAGTTGCTATAGTATCACCAGGGACTATCAATGGTGAAAAATTAAATGCTTGGCTATCAGAATTACTCAGAACTCAAGGAACAGACATTTTCAGAATGAAGGGAATTTTGAATATTGAAAATGAAGATAACCGCTTTGTTTTTCAGGGAGTACACATGATATTTGAAGGTCAAGCTGATAGACCTTGGAAAGTAAATGAAACTCGCAAAAATGAACTTGTATTTATTGGTAGAAATTTAGATGAAGCACAGTTAAAAAAAGATTTCTTTGCTTGTATGAGTTAGGTGAATAAAATTCACATTTAGACAGACAAAACCCACCTGTGTAGGTTATAAATCTAGTAAAATTAGTCCACACAGGTGGACTTTGATTGTGTAGTAGCGACTTCTAATCGCCTAAAATTTCCGATAAATAAAAGATAAAAAGTATGAACCTAACTAAACACTATTCCACAAAACTTGCAGATTATGTCACCGCTTTAGCTTGGTCTTCTCAAGGGAAAATCCTCGCGGCTAGTTCCGCTGCGGGAGAAGTTATTGTATGGGAAAATGGTAAATTAATAACCTTACAACCAACTACAAATCAAGCAGTAAATTGTCTAGCATTTTCCCATAATGGTAAATATTTAGCCATTGGCGGACAAGATGGAAAAGTAAAAATTTGGTGCGAAAATCAATTAATAACCACTTTAGAAAATGCACCTATTTGGGTTGATCAATTAGCATGGAGTTATACTAATAATCAACTAGCTTTTAGTTTGGGTCCTTATGTGCAAATTTGGGACGCAGACACATTAGAAGTCGTTGTCACCCTCAACTTTAATGATTCCTCTATTTTAGGAATTGATTGGCGTAAAGATGGCAAATATTTGGCTATTAATGGTTATAAAGGTGTAAAAATTTGGTCTACTCAAGATTGGAATGCAGAACCATTTATCTTTTCCATACCTAGCGTTAGTATAACAACAATTTGGTCCCCGGATGGTGAATATTTAGCCTCTGGAAATATGGACCGAACTCTCACCGTTTTACAATGGGAAAATCCTGATCCTTGGGTCATGCGCGGCTTTCCGGGGAAAATTCGTCAACTAGCTTGGTCAGACCTAAAAACCGCCACAGGTGCGCCAATTTTGGCTGCTTCCAGCGTTGAAGGCATAGTAGCATGGGAGAAGTCCGTAGATGAATCTGTGGGTTGGGAAGCGCGAATATTGACCAATCATGTAGATATTATTCAAGCAATATCTTTTGCACCTCAAAGCTTGATTCTCGCTTCCGCTGGCGCTGACGGTTGGTTATGTTTATGGGATGAAAATCAAGAAGTATCCCAGATTTTGACCGATACAGAAGCAGGTTTTTCTACTCTATCTTGGCATTCCCAAGGACAATTATTAGCCGCAGGTAGTGAACAGGGAGAATTAATTATTTGGTCAACTTCTTTGGGGAATTAAAAATTAAAAATACCTTGAAATTTGGTGTTAATTAAGGTTTAATATTTTTGTATAGGTTGTTTGTAGATAATAATAAATTATGACACCAGCACAAAAACAAGAAATCCTGAATTTACGGACATTAAAGTTAACACCAAAACAAATAGCCTGAAAACTAGGTATCAAAGTATTAGAAGTTAATGCAACGATTCACAATCAAGCAGAACAAACGACATCAGAGAGATTAGTAAAAGGAGAATTATTTTTTATGAGTCGGTTTTAACCGACTTTTGCTTTTAGACAGGGAATTTATTCCCTGGATATATTTGATGTTTAATTTTATTACTATCTTGTGCTATTTATACAAGATTATTTTATGCTAAAAGCATAACTATCGAGTAAATCAGAGTACATTAACCATGCAAGCATCAGAAACTAAGCTGCAAGAGATTATTGAAGGCAATAAACAGTATGTTGTTCCCTTGTTTCAGAGAGCCTACAGTTGGAAAAAATCTCAGTGGGAATCTCTATGGAATGATATTTTAGAACTATATCATAGCGATAATCGTCGTCCTCATTTTATGGGTTCTATTGTCACTATGCCAACTTCTGCTATACCTGAAGGTGTAAGTAAATATTTATTAATTGATGGACAACAACGTTTAACTACTATTTTTATCCTGCTTTGTGCTTTGCGAGATAAAGCTAAAAATATTCATGATGAGTTAGCCGCAGAAATTCATAATACTATTATTGTTAATCCATATAAAAAAGGTTTAGACCATTATAAACTTCAACCTACCCAGGTAGATAGACAGTCTTTTCATAGTTTAATTAATTGTCAAGATTATATAAATAATTCTGGTATTACTGAATGTCATATATTTTTTGAAAAGAAGATCAGACAAAGTGATTTAGATTTTTCTGATCTCAAGAAAGTAATTTGTAGTTATTTATCTATTGTGAGCGTTGTTTTAAGTACAGAAGATAATCCTTATTTAGTCTTTGAAAGTCTCAATGCTAAAGGTGAACCTTTAACACAAGCAGATTTAATTCGTAATTATTTTTTCTTGAGAATTAATACGGAAAATCAAGACGGTGCTTATAATAAATATTGGCTACCAATGCAACAAACTTTAGATGTTAATTTAACAGAATTTATCAGACATTATTTAACCAGAGATGGCGTAGAAATTAAGAAAGATGATGTTTATTTTCAGATCAAAGAAAGAATGATCAAAAGAGATGCTATTGATTATTTAAAAGATTTATATGAATTTTCAGAATATTATGCAAAACTTTTAGATCCACTAAAAGAGAATAATTTAAAAATTCGTCGTTGTTTGGAAAGAATCAACCGTTTAGAAGTAGCTACTGTTTATCCTTTTTTACTTAATTGTTATCATGATTATGAAAAAAATAAACTTTCAGAAGCAGATTTTATTGCTGTTTTGCAGATTTTAGAAAATTTCATTATTCGCCGATTTATTTGTAACGTCCAAACTAGGGGATTAAATTGGATGTTAAACTATATGGTACTGGACGTACTTGTAAAGCTAAATTAATTTTAGAATCTATAGAAGAATCCTTTCATCATAAAGAACAAGTATCTTTTACTAATCTAACTATTGAACATATTATGCCACAAACTATAACTAAATGGTGGCAAGAACATTTAGGAGAAGAAGGCGATATAACTCATGATTTATTACTGCACTCGTTGGGTAATATAACTATCACAGCTTACAATGGTGAATTATATAATTTGGAATTTATCGAGAAAAAAGAAATATTGATCAATAGTCATTTAGAAATCAATAAATACTTTGAAAATCAAGAAACTTGGAAAAGAGAAGATATAGAAAAAAGGAGTTTATATTTAGCAGAAAAAGTTTTACAAATTTGGAATTACTTTGGTAATGAAAATCTTATTAATCCTGCGAAAACTAAGGTAAGGGGTACAACTCCCAAACAACTAAAAATTTTTGGTAAGGAATATCCTGTCAAAAGTTGGCGGGATGTTTTAGAAAAAACTTTAAATGTGATCGCTGATTTAGATGCCGATAAATTTAATGATGTTATGGAACAATTTCCCCGGTTCATTAGTAGAGATGAAAAAGATTTTCGGGATACGAGAAAATTAGAAAATGGGGTGTTTGTTAATGTCAACTTATCAGCTAGAGATATTAATGCTTTTTGTATAAAAGCTATCGAAACGGCAGAAATTTATCTAGAAGATTGGCAAATAGAAACCACAACTTAATTTATGTTAGGTATACTCAAAACGGCTAGAAGCGTTTAGATACCATATATACGGTTAGCCTAGCGATCGCGCACCGACAACCTTTAACTACAGTAAAATAAATTTTAAATACCAAGTCAAGTCAACTAATTTTTTTGATAAAAAAATATCCTTTTAATAAAAACTATAACAATGAGAATTATTGCTCGGAGTACCCTAAGAGAATATTGGCAAAAACATCCTGATATAGAACAGCCTTTAAAAGCATGGTTTGATGATGCTTCCCGTGCAAATTGGCAAAGTCCATCAGATATTAAAGAAGTTTATGCTAATGCCAGTATTATTGCCAATAACCGAGTAATTTTTAATATTAAAGGTAATAATTATCGTTTAATTATCCATATTCGTTATGAAATTGGCATTATTTTTATTCGCTTTATTGGTACTCATCAAGAATATGACAAAATAGATGCTACTATTGTTTAAGGAGGCTTGATATTATGAACTTAAAACCCATTAGAACAGAATCAGATCATCAACAGGCATTAAAAGAAATCGAACAAATTTTTGATGCTGAACCTAATACACCAGAATATGAGAAATTAGATATTTTAACGACTTTAGTAGAAGTCTATGAACAACAAAATTATCCTATTGATCCTCCATCTCCTATCGCAGCTATATTATATTATTTAGAAAGTCGTAATCAAGGAGTTTCTACTTTTATTGAAAATTTAAAATATCATGGAGTTAGTGAAGAAATAATTAATATAGCTTTAAATGAAATGACTCACTGATTATTGATGATCATGTCATCAAATAATTGCAGTCAGAGGTAAATTAAATCTATGACCATAACTTATCAAATAGACTTCAATATCTGGCTTGAAGAAACAGCCAAATTATTACTAGAAAATTGCTGGACAGAAATAGATAAAGAACATTATCAAATCTTCCCAATATTTGGACATCGTTAAACCTGCATTTAGATCCCCGACTTCTTTGATAAATTATCATTATTTACAAGAGATTAAATTAAGAAGTCGGAGATCTTTAGCCTGAATTGAATCACCCTAGAGAATTTGTGATAAAAATTTCCTTGTTCTTTCTTCCTTGGGATTAGTAAAAAATGTGTCGGGGGTAGAAGATTCAACTAATAAACCGCTATCCATTAACACAACTCTATCAGCAACTTCTCGCGCAAATCCCACTTCATGGGTAACAACTACCATTGTCATTCCCTCACTAGCGAGATTTTGCATAACATCTAAAACTTCTCTCACCATTTCTGGATCTAATGCTGATGTCGGTTCATCAAATAACATGATTTTCGGTTGCATTGCTAATGCACGCGCTATAGCTACTCGTTGTTGTTGTCCACCAGATAATTGTCCGGGATATTTTTGTGCTTGGGCTAAAATTCCCACTCTTTCTAATAATTGCATTGCTAATTCTTCCGCTTTAACTTTGGAGATTTTGCGGACATATATTGGTGCTAAGGTGATATTTTCTAAAACTGTTAAATGGGGGAATAAGTTAAATTGCTGAAATACCATTCCCACTTCTCGACGAATTGTTTCAATGTTTCTTAAATCATGACCCAGAATAATTCCGTCAATAGTAATAGTTCCTTGTTGATATTCTTCTAAAGCATTAAATGTGCGAATAAAAGTTGATTTTCCTGAACCTGAAGGACCCATTAAAACAACTACTTCTCCTCTTTCTACACTTAAACTTACACCTTGGAGAACATGAAATTTACCATACCATTTATGGACATCTTCAGCAATTATTATCGGTTTTGTTTCTGTCATATTTTACTCTTTTTTTAAGTTGATTTTTTTAACTAACCACAGAGGCACGGAGGACTCAGAGTAAGGGAGGAAGAGATGTTTTATTAATATTAATTATTTAATTGGTTTTCTAATTTTTTAGCAGCTAAGGACATTGAATAACAAAATAGCCAATAAATCAAACCAATAAATAAATATACTTCTGCATATCTTCCTAAAAATCGCGGTTGTGCTAATATAGAACGTGCCATTCCTGTTAATTCTACTAATCCCACTAATGATAAAAGTGAGGTATCTTTAAATAAGCCAATAAATTGACCCACAATTGCGGGAATAACTGCGCGTAATGCTTGGGGTAATATTACTAATGTTAGTAATAACGGGGTATTTAATCCTAGGGCTTTTCCTGCTTCTATTTGTCCTCTGGGAATTGATTGTAGTCCTCCGCGCACGTTTTCAGCCATGTATGCTGAACTAAATAATATTAGTCCCACAATCCCTCTGAGTAATCTATCTAAACGTAAGTCTGCTGGTAAAAACAATGGTAACATAACTTGAGCTAAAAACAAAATACCAATTAATGGTAATCCTCTGATAATTTCAATATACAGAATAGAAAACCACCGCAGTACAGGTAAATTACTTGTTCTTCCTAATGCGAGTAAAACCCCCAGGGGGAAGGAAAGCACAATACTAATTATTGCTATTAATAGGGTGAGTAATAAACCATTCCATAAATTTGTAGATACAGATTGTAACCCTAAACCACCACCAATTAACCAGATAATTATCGGAAAGGATAATAACCAAATCCAGGAAAGCCAAGGAGTAATAATTTGGGCAAATTTTTGACCAATTATCAAACCTAAAATTAGTAAACCTGTAATTAATAATAAAGATAAACGACTAATTAAGGGGAGGGGTATTATTAATAATAAAACCCCAATAACAAAACCAAAAATCAGAGAATTGCGTTTTGTGAATATTGCCTTTTTAGTAAATGCACCCCCAGTAATTGCGGTTAAAATCGTAGATATTCCCAAAACAAGCCAAATTCGCCAATATAAATTCTGGGGAAATCTCCCCACTAAAAATAAAGGTAAATTAACTGTAATTACTTGCCATTGTGCCTTAGTAACTAACCAACTTACCAAGCCTTGAAACAGCCAAAATAGAAATATAAAACAAACAACAGTTAATAAAGAATTGTACCAATTATTAAAAAGATTTTTTCTGAGCCAAATCAACCTAATCATCATAGAAACCCTAAATAAAATATTGTTCCATAGCGTACCATAAACATAAATTTCTTCCTCTCTTCCTCCGTGACCTCTGTGCCTCCGTGGTTCGATAAAAAATAAATCCTGCTCACAAATCAAATAAAATTGCTATTTTTCATCTTTCCTGAATTTGAACAGAACGATTAAATAAATTCATAGTCAGAGAAATAATCAAACTCAAAGTCAGATAGGTAATCATAATTAACAACATTACCTCCACAGCTTTTCCAGTTTGGTTAAAAGTAGTAGAAGCAACAAAATAAATATCAGGATAACCGATAGCGATCGCTAAACTGGAATTTTTTGTTAAATTTAGATATTGACTAGTTAAGGGGGGAATAATCACCCTTAAAGCTTGGGGAAAAATTACCAATTGCATTGCTAAACCTGGTTTTAACCCCAGAGATTTAGCCGCTTCCCATTGTCCTTTTGATACTGATTGAATCCCTCCCCGCACAATTTCCGCAATAAAAGCTCCCGTGTAAAAAGTCAACCCCAATAATAAACTAGAAAACTCTGGAGACAAGGTAAACCAAGGAAATTCCAGGCCATTTTGACTAAAATTAGCGAAACCCAAAAAAGAAATTTTATTTTCGGCCTTGGGGAAACTCAAGAAAACCGCAAAGTACCAAAATAGCAATTGTAATAATAATGGTGTATTCCGAAAAACCTCCACATAAACAAAACTAATCTTCCTGACTAACCAATTATCTGATAGTCTAGCAATTCCCGCAGTAATTCCCACAATTGTGGTTAAGAAAATCCCCATTATTGCTATTCGCAAAGAATTAATTAAACCCACGAACAAAGCATAATTATAAGCGTCCGTTGGTTGATAATTAATTAGGGTTTCCCCAATATCAAAAGATGCTTGTTGCTTGAGAAAATTGAATCCAAATTCAATTCCTAATTGCTGTAAATTCCGTCTGACATTACCCCACAAGATCACAACTATAACTATTGCTAAAAATACAACAATTAACTGAATAGCATTTTGCCAAAACCGATAATCACGCCATAAAGGAGGTTTATAATTAGTCATTATCCTAAGTTAGTATTACCGGAAAGGTGGAGAATAGAGCAATCCTCCTTTTATCCCCAGTTGATTTTGACCACGAGGAAGATTTAATTTTGTCTTTGTTCCCAAATTACGTTCATAAATTTCGCCATAATTACCAACGTGTTTAATAATTCTGGCTGCGAAATCATTTGTTAAACCAATTCCTTCTCCTAAGTTTCCTTCTGTTCCTAGAAAACGCTTAATATCGGGATCTTTACTATTTGCAAACTCTGCTAAATTTTGAGAATTAATTCCCAATTCTTCCCCTTTTATCAAAGCATAAACAGTCCACTTGACTATATCACTCCACTTAGTATCCCCCTTCGCAACTGCCGGCGCAAGGGGTTCAGAAGAAAGAACATCATCTAAAATCACATTATCTTCTGGTTTTGGTAGGGTTGTGCGTCGAGAAACTAAACCAGAACGGTCTGTGGTTACAGCATCACAACGTCCTTCTGCATAAGTAGCAAAGGTAACATTTACGTCCTCAAAAACAACAGATTTATAAGTAATACCCCGTTTTCGCATTTGGTCTGCTAAATTCTGTTCAGTTGTTGTCCCTGTTTGTACACAAATGGCTTTGTTTTTCAGGTCTTGGACAGATTTAATATTGCTATTTTTGCGAACCATCACAGCCTGACCATCGTAAAATACCACAGGTGCAAAATCTAAACCCTGAGAAGTTGCGCGGCTAAAAGTCCAGCTAGTATTCCGACTGAGAATATCTACTTCTCCAGTTTGTAAAGCTGTAAATCGTTCTTTAGCATTGACATTCCGGTATTCTACAGCATCAGGATTATCAAATACTGCTGCTGCTATAGCCCGACAAATATCAACATCAATACCTCTATATTTACCGTTAGTCTCTACAAAACTAAATCCTGGTAATTCACCATTAGTCCCACAAACAAGCTGGCCACGGCTTTTAATGCGGTTCCAGAGAATGCGAGTAACCTGTGCTGGGGTCTTACTTTGGGAATTCTGTGTATTTTGTGGTTCATCACTACAACCACTCAGAAAAAATATTAAATCCAGAGCTACAATACTAGATAGAATTGCAGATAATTTTCTAAAATTCATAGGTAATTAATAGGCGATATTTGCACTTAGTTTCATTTTTCCATAAAACCCTCGAAAAAGTCAATAAGATAACCGAAATTTAACAATTTAGAAGACTATGGATTAATATTTAGTGAGTATGAATAAATGGCTACCTTTAAATCTGAAATTGCAAAAACTCCGTGCCAAACTACTTAATGATCCCTATTATCGCTTACAATCGGGGGAAGAAGTGCGATTGGCGGCTGAATTGGGTATTGGTATTGATGCTAATCAAGCAACTGTTGATGATTGGCTGCGTTTACCCGGATTATCAATTCATCAAGGGCGATTATTGGTGGAGCTTTCCCGCGCTGGTGTATTATTTTATTGTATTGAAGATGTAGCCACGGCTTTGGGTTTGCCAGTGCAGCGATTAGAAGCTATAAAACTACTGATAAAATTTAATTATTATGATCACAATTCCCTAGATAAACCCCAGCAAATTAACCCAAATACGGCTTCGGTGGAGAGTTTGTCGCAAATTCCCTTTATAGATTTATCCCTAGCGCAGACAGTTGTAGAAAACCGTCTGGCTGCTGGTCCTTACCTAAGTTTAGTAGATTTCCAAAGACGGCTAGAATTACCTGGGGATACAATCACTCAGTTAATGTATTATTTGCGCTTTTCCTAAAGATGTAAAACCTGCACCCGGTTTATTTATCAATTAAGCCAATGCGGTTAAGAGGCCAAAAACGAAACGTGGCGCGACCAATGACCTTTTGACGAGGGACAAAACCCCAGTAGCGAGAGTCATTACTATCATTGCGATTGTCTCCCATGACAAAAAATGCGCCTTCTGGGACTTTTATTTCTGGAAATGGGTCATTTGTTGGTTCAGCAATGTAGTCTTCTGTTAAGGCTTTACCGTTGCGGTAAACTTTACCTTGAGCAATGCTAATTACTGATCCTGGTTCACCAATTACCCGTTTAATAAAGGCTTGGTTTTGAGGATATCCCCGGCGTTGTAATTCTTGTGGTGAGCTAAAAACGATGATATCACCGATTTTAGGAGGGTGAAAACGGTAGGATACTTTTTCTATAACTAAGCGATCGCCTGTATGTAAGGTAGGATACATTGATGCGGATGGAATTAAACGCGGTTCAGCAATAAATGTTCGAATTAAGAGAGCTAAACAAAGGGCAATAGTTATTAAAACTACATTTTCTTGCCAACTACTCCATGTTTTTGTTTGTGGAGGAGTTTCTTTCGTATCACTTGTGTCAGGGGTCATAGTTAATAGTTAACAGTGTAAGGGGGATAGAGGACAGGGGAGATTATATTTACCAATTACCAATTACCCATGATCTGATTTAGCGGTAATAACTTCTGTGGGACGGAGGACTTTTTCACCCCAATGAAATCCACGACGGACAATTTTAGTAATTGTTTGATCTGGGAGATCTATTCTTTCCTCTCGATCAATGACACGGCACAGGTTAAAATCTGGTTCTGTACCTTCGTGTAATTCTATAGGTAAAAGTTGGCGCTTTCCTAATATACTAAGAAACTTGCGATTAACTGCACCGATAGATTTGGGTAGACATTCTATAAATTCTGGACTGGGATTAGGATTATTTTCTAAATAGTCCAATAAAGCTTCTAAGGCATCAGCAACTTCTAAAAGGTCTAAAAATAAATCTTTTGTTTGGGCTGTGGTTTGGTTGTGCTGTTCTCTTAAAGATTGTTGTAAGATCACATTATCTTTTTGGAGAACGCCGAGTTTTTGTACGAGTAATTCTCGTAATTCTGAGCTAATTAGATAGTTAGGCGATAAATCAAACACTGGAAATCTCTTGAAAATAGCAATTGTCAGTTGTCAGTTGTTCGTGGTCAGTTGTCAGTTGTTCGTTGTCAGTTACCAAATCAAAAGTAATTACAAAACTTGACACTGACCATAATGCCTTAATAAATGGTCGCATAAAACCAAAGCCACCATAGCATCAACCATAGGCACAGCACGGGGTAAAACACAAGGATCATGTCTTCCCTTCCCAGCTAAAACCGTTTCTTCACCTTCCTTAGTTACAGTTTTTTGTTCTTTTCTAATTGTTGCAGTTGGTTTAAATGCCACTCGAATAATAATATTTTCACCGTTAGAAATTCCTCCTTGAATTCCCCCAGAACGATTAGTTACCGTTCTAATGTCTCCATTTTCATCAATATAAAATTCGTCATTATGTTCAAAACCTGTTAACAAAGTTCCGTCAAAACCAGAACCGATTTCAAAACCTTTGCTTGCGGGTAATGACATAACTGCCTTGGCTAAATCTGCTTCTAATTTATCAAAAACAGGTTCACCTAAACCCTTGGGAACATTCCGCACCACACATTCAACCACACCACCGATAGAATTACCATCTCGACCGGTTTGTTCAATTAGTGAAATCATAGTGTGAGCAATTTCATCATCTGGACAGCGGACAATATTGGCTTCCACATCTGCTACAGTGACAGTATCAGAATCAACAACAGCTTCTAGATCCTTAATTCGTTTAACATAAGCAATGACTTCTACACCTGCAACTTGATGCAAAATCTTTTTAGCGATCGCTCCTGCGGCTACTCTGCCTATAGTCTCACGGGCTGAGGATCTACCACCACCTTGCCAATTTCTCAAGCCATATTTAGCATCATAGGTAGCATCAGCATGAGAAGGGCGATATTTTCGGGCCATCTCATCATAATCTTCGGGACGAATATTGTTATTTCTGACCAAAATCGCAATTGGTGTTCCCAAAGTTTTCCCCTCAAACACCCCAGATAATATCTCACAGGTGTCTGCTTCTTTGCGAGGGGTGGTAATTTTACTTTGCCCTGGCCGTCTTCTATCTAACTCAAATTGAATTTCCTGGGCAGAAATTTCCAATCGTGGGGGACATCCATCAATGATAACACCCACACCGCCGCCGTGAGATTCGCCAAAAGTAGTGATCCGAAAAAGATGACCAAAAGTGCTGCCCATAATATTGAGAAAATACAGACTGGAATCTTAATTTTACATGGAGTTGGGCAATATCGCCCCAAAATTTCCCATCACAATCAGTTATCTTAAAGACTGTCACTTTGTCCCCTGTCACCTGTTAATAATCGAGCCTGGCAGTTAAACTATTAGCAGAAAACTATAACTTCTAGATTTGACAATTTCTTCAGAAAAACATCCATAAAGCATAACTATTATGAAAAATTTGCAGACAAAGGCTTCAATGAAACAGCGTTTATCCGGTTCATCTCACCATCATATTTTAACCGGAGTCATAGCTGCCGGATTGATGATGTTACCGGGGCTGGTTGGTGGTAGTCCCGTTTTAGCGCAACAAAAAACCGAGCGAAATTCTTTAACCTATGGGGAATTAATTGAGAAGGCTGACAAAGGAAAAATTAAAAAAGTAGAGTTGGATCAAACTGAACAAATAGCTAGAGTTTATTTAGTTGGACAAAAGCCGAATACTCTACCTTTACAGGTGCGCCTTCTAGAACAAAATACTGAGTTAATTAATAAACTCAAGGAAAAAAACGTTGATTTTGGTGAAGTTTCCTCTGCTGGTAATAGAGCCGCTGTGGGGTTATTAATCAATTTAATGTGGATTTTACCCCTGGTAGCTCTCATATTATTATTCCTCCGTCGTTCTGCAAATGCTTCTAACCAAGCCATGAGTTTTGGTAAATCTCGCGCCCGCTTTCAAATGGAAGCGAAAACCGGGGTAAAATTTGCTGATGTGGCAGGAGTCACAGAAGCAAAAGAAGAACTAGAAGAAGTTGTCACCTTCTTAAAACAGCCAGAAAAATTTACGGCGGTAGGGGCAAAAATTCCTAAGGGTGTACTGTTGGTTGGACCGCCCGGAACAGGTAAAACTCTACTCGCAAAAGCCATTGCTGGAGAAGCCAGTGTACCGTTTTTCAGTATGTCTGGTTCGGAATTTGTAGAAATGTTCGTCGGTGTCGGCGCTTCCCGAGTGCGGGATTTATTCAAAAAAGCGAAAGATAATGCCCCTTGTTTGATATTTATTGATGAAATTGACGCGGTAGGTAGACAACGAGGTGCGGGTATTGGTGGAGGAAATGATGAACGGGAACAAACCCTCAATCAGCTATTAACGGAAATGGATGGTTTTGAAGGGAATACGGGGATTATTATTATTGCGGCTACTAACCGTCCAGATGTCCTCGATTCGGCTCTATTGCGTCCAGGACGCTTTGATAGACAGGTGATTGTGGATGTCCCTGATTTGAAGGGAAGACAGGAAATTCTCGCAGTCCACGCTCAGAATAAGAAAATTGATCCTAGTGTATCTTTAGAAGCGATCGCTCGTCGCACTCCCGGTTTCACTGGTGCAGATTTGGCCAATTTACTCAATGAAGCCGCCATTCTCACCGCTAGAAGACGCAAAGAAGCTATTACCGATTTAGAAATTGATAATGCTATAGATAGGGTAGTTGCGGGTATGGAAGGAACTGCTTTAGTAGATAGCAAAAATAAACGTCTGATTGCTTATCATGAAGTTGGACACGCTTTGGTAGGGACTTTAGTTAAAGGTCATGATCCTGTACAAAAAGTTACTCTCATTCCCCGCGGACAAGCACTAGGTTTAACTTGGTTTACTCCCAATGAAGAACAGGGTTTAATTTCCCGTTCCCAAATTTTAGCCCGCATTGCCGCAACTTTAGGCGGTCGAGCGGCTGAGGAAATCGTATTTGGGAAAGCAGAAGTTACCACGGGCGCTGGAAATGATTTACAACAAGTTACCAATATGGCAAGACAAATGGTAACAAAGTTTGGAATGTCTGATTTGGGTCTAGTTTCTCTGGAAAATCAAAATAATGATGTATTTTTAGGACGTGACTGGATGAATAAATCTGAATATTCTGAAGACATTGCCGCTAAAATTGATATCGCTGTTAGAGAAATTGTTGGTAACTGCTATATTCAGGCTAAGGAAATCTTGCAAGAAAACCGTTTAATTTTGGAAAGGGTAGTTGATTTGTTGATAGAACAAGAGACTATTGAAGGTGATGTTTTTCGTACAATTGTGGCTGATAATACTGCAATTAAAATACCGAAAGTAATCAATGATTCAGTAGTTGTCGGTGGTTAGTTGTTAGTGGTCAGTGGTCGGTGGTTAGTGGTCAGTGGTTAGTTAAGAATTATGAAGGCTATTTGTAATATACCTTTACTTATTTTTTTCTATAATCCCAAGGATCAATAAATTTCCGATCACTCCAAATACCCAATTTTTCCTGTCGCGCTTTCGCTTCGGCTTGTTGTACAATGTCCTTACTAGGGCATTTATTTAAATAGGAACGATAGACTTTAGCCAACCCATCCTCTAACAACACTTGCTGTAAAAATGTACCATCTTTTAAACGGACTTCAGCAATTTTTCTACCATAGCGATCGCTATCTGTAACATTTAAATTAACACGATTATCTGTTCGTTTAATCAGTTCCTCTATCCGTGTTTTTGCTTTCATGCCCCAAGCAAACTGATTGACATCCCGATTAATTTTACTCTGCTTTTCTGACCGAGAATGGGGTATTTCTGGTGCATCAATACAAGCAAACCGCACCGTGGACTTTTTACCATCAGCATTTTTTAATACTAATGTATCACCATCACTTACCCGTTCAACTAGATCACCAGGAGGAGAAAACAAACCATTGCAAGCCATCAAACTAACGGCAATCGTGGCTGCATTTAGCCAAATTAACCCTTGTTTCACAAATTTATTCATATTCCACCAATTTGGCAATTTAGCCCGGTCTAAAGACCACATAATCACCCAAAAATTTTCTGTCTTTGAGCTTCATACAACATTAAAGCAGCAGTAATCCCTACATTTAAGGATTCTACCCCAGGACTAAGAGGAATTTTCACTTGAATATCAGCTAAAGCAGCCAAATCCGTTGACAATCCTGCCCCCTCATTACCCAATAATATCATACTAGGTTGATGCCAGTCTACCTGCCAATAAGTTAAATCAGCATTAGGTAAGGTGGCTACTACCTGCATTCCTGCTTGCTGACTTGTTTGCACTGTCGCTTTTAGATCTTCACTTACGGACATATTTAAGCGAAACCATTGCCCAGCAGAAGCGCGTAAAACCTTGGGATTATCTAAATCCACACTATCTTCACTTAACCACAGACCTGACGCACCTGCGGCGGCGGCTGTGCGAATCATCGTTCCCAGATTACCAGGATCTTGAACTGTTTCTAAAGCGAGAACTAAACCGGTAAAAGGAATTTGTCTCGATTGAGGATTTTGTTGAGCGAACTGCTGGCCGCAGCGCTTCGCTATTGCTACTATACCATCAGGATTGACAGTTGTGGCCATTGCTGACAAAATTTCTGAACTAACAACTTCAACGCGATCGCACTGACTACAAATAACTGCCCACAAGTGAGTATGTGTTGTTTGCCATTGAGGAGTACAACATATAGCCTCTAAAGGATAGCTAACCGCACAAGCTTCTTCCAACAAATGAGTGCCTTCTAATAAAAATAGCTGTTGCTTATTTCTCTCCTTAGCGGAATGTAACTTGCGGATTTGTTTAACTAAGGAATTTTGTAAACTTGTTAGCACAATCTTAAATGTGAAATTATGAACTTGAGGTCAATCTAAAATTGATATAGAGATTTTAACTGAGAAAGTGCGCCCTGCTGGAATCGAACCAGCCTGAAGACGAATTATGAGTTCGTTGCCTCCCCAATCGGCCAAAGGCGCTTATATACTTGGATTTCGACTCTGTGATTTCAGTTTAGCCATTGATTTATGACTTCACTTTAACCACATTACACCATTCTACCATAATTTGGCAACCTATAAACAATTATCAAGAACATTTCCAGATTTTTATTTCCAGTCAAGTTTATAGGGTAGTGAACTTTGCTAAGATTGAAAAGGCCAAATTGAAAAATCCCTAGTAGCATATATAGTAACATTTGAATTCCTATTCCCTAGTCAACCACCCACCACTAATTGGAATAATAGTGGGGAGTTGAAAGAGCCTAGTTGACCAGTCTAAGTGTTAAATTACTGCGTTTAAGATGAAAATAAATACTACTGTACTACTAACCTTAATTTTGTTAACTCTGATGTTGGGAGTCGGTTCTGCGAGTGGTTTTTTGGGCTTTACCTTGGGTAGTATGGCACTTAAAGGTGTGACTACGCCAGATGGTCGGCCTTTGAGTAAATTTAACAGCAACAAGGGGAATAATACCCAGGAGGGAAGTAGGAAACCCGCGCTGGCTTTTTTGAAAGAGGAGGATATTCTTCAAGTCGTAAAATCACGAATTAACAATAAGAGCAAGGATAATAAATCCAACAAATCAGCAGCAGAAGAGATTAAAATTAGTAAGCCGAAGCCAAAGGAAGAACCCATAGCTGAAGAAGTTTCTCAACCAGGATTTCCTGTTACTGCTGAAAGTGAGGGTGTAAGTATGTCTGTAAAATCTGTTCACTATTCTGGTGGTGATTTATTGCTAAGAGTGAATATGCAAAATAACAGTAGTGATTCTGTGCGGTTTCTCTATAGTTTTTTAGATATTACAGACGATAAGGGACGAACCTTGAATGCAATTTCAGAAGGTTTACCCGTAGAACTGCCCGCTAAAAGTGGGGAATTTAAGGGTACAATTAGTGTTCCCACCGCTTTACTGGATGATGTTAAACAGATATCTTTATCTTTGACTGATTATCCTGCTCAAAAACTCAAGTTAAAATTGTCTGATATTCCTGTAGAGAAAGCTAATTAACATTCAATTTTGGATTTTGGATTTTGAATTGTATTTTTTATACTTCAGCCTAAAAAACCAAAGATCAAAAATCTTCTTTCCCTTGTCGGTAATCTATATAGTATCTTAGACAGTGAGTGCTTTTTCTCCTTTAAGTTGGATGGATACGGGACTGCGGTTGTGTAGCGTGCTAGTGTTAATTGCTATCAATGCCTTTTTTGTAACAGCGGAGTTCTCAATGGTGACAGTGCGCCGAACTCGTATTCAACAGTTAGTACAAGCTGGTGATATCCGAGCTATCGCGGTGGAAACATTGCAACGAAGTATTGATAGACTATTATCTACAGCCCAATTAGGTATTACCCTTTCTAGTTTGGCGCTCGGTTGGATTGGAGAAGGGACAATTGCTGTATTAGTGGAAAAATGGCTTAATTCTTGGCCGTTACCGTTGAGAATTAATCACTTATTAGTTCATTCTTTATCAGTTCCCATTGCCTTTTTTGCCATTGCTTACTTACAAATCGTTGTAGGTGAATTGTGTCCAAAATCAGTGGCCATGTTGTATTCAGAACATTTAGCTAGGCTGTTGGGTCCATTGGTAAAATCCATAGTTCGTTTTTTCAGTCCCTTTATCTGGGTTCTTAATCAATCAACTTACTGGTTATTACGATTATTTGGAATTGAATATACAGGTCAAAGTTGGCGACCTCCAGTGACACCAGAGGAACTGCAATTAATTATTTCTACGGAACGAGAATCTACAGGTCTGGAAAATGCCGAACGGGAACTTTTAAATAATGTCTTTGAGTTTGGGGATATTACGGCTGAAGATATCATGATTCCTCGAACTAGCATTACTTCTCTACCCATAAATGCCAGCTTTCACAGGTTACTTGAGGAAATTACTTCTACTGGTCATTCTCGCTATCCTATTATTGGGGAGTCTTTGGACGATATTTGTGGTATAGTCTGCTTTCAAGATTTAGCAGAACCCTTAGCTTTAGGAAAAATCACCTCAGAGACAGAAATTCAACCTTGGATGCGTTTACCTCAATTTGTACCAGAGCAAACGCTATTAAGCGAGCTTTTGCCAATGATGCAGAAGGATAAACCAGCTATGGTCATGGTTGTGAATGAATTTGGGGGAACTGTGGGACTGGTAACTATTCAGGATGTTATTGCCGAAATTATTGGCTCTGGGGGTGAACTTGACAGTAGCAATGATTTACTTATTCAAATGGTGGACCAACAAACATTTTTAGTGCAAGCACAAATTAATTTAGAAGAAGTTAATCAGGTACTGCATCTGAATTTGCCTATAAGGAGAGAGTATCAGACCTTGGGAGGTTTTTTGCTTTATCAATGCCAAAAAATCCCGAACAAGGGCGAGATATTCTATTATGAACATCTGGAACTGACTGTAATTTCGGTTATTGGTCCGCGCTTGCATCAAATTCAAATGAGAATTTCATCCTAAACATAATCAATCGGATCTGTCAACCCCAATTCAGCAAAAGCTGCTAACCGCAACCGACAAGAATCACAGACACCGCAAGCTAAATCACTACCTGCATAACAGGACCAAGTCAGATGCCAAGGAACTCCTAATTGATTACCAAGTTGGATAATTTCTGTTTTCTTTAAATTAATTAAGGGGGTAATAACTTGAATAGCTTGTCCTTCGCGTCCTTGTTTTGTCCCCAAGCGGAAAACTTCCTGCATAGCTTGAATATAGTCAGGACGACAATCTGGATAACCGGAGTAGTCTAGGGCATTAACACCAATATATACCCTTTCTGCGGCGATCGCCTCTGCATAGCTCAAGGCAAAACTTAAAAAGATTGTATTCCGTGCTGGAACATAGGTGACAGGAATATTTTCCGCCATTTCATCCAGGGATCTTTGTTCTGGTAAACTAATTTTATCATCTGTGAGTGCTGAACCACCCCATTGGCGTAAATCAAAACTAACTACTTGATGCTGAATAGTACCAGCCGCTTTTCCAACCTTTAAAGCGGCATCTAATTCTTTTCTATGTCGCTGTTGATAATCACAAGAAATAGTATAACATTCACAGCCATCAGCCTTTGCTTGATAAAGAACAGTTGAAGAGTCTAAACCACCAGATAATAAAATTACAGCTTTCATGGTCAGATTACGGAATAGGAGATCAAGAAATAGAGACAACAGAGAGAAGTGGGCGCAGTTGCCCATTTTTTCACAAATTGCAGCTAAAAGATGGGAAAATTAACGGAATGCCCCCAACAAAAATTAAATGTGTACAAAAATACTGTCAGGCGTGAGAATATTTAGTTGTGCAAATCACCTAAAACATTATAATCTGAGTGTTAACTATTTAATGAACTGTAATTTTACTTGTAGAGAGAGTGATTAATCTATCAATAAAAAAAATGCGTTTTTATTTGTCTAGTTCATTCTTGAACTATATACCAGGGAATTTATACTGAGAGTCAAGTGATTTACAAATTCAACAAAAGAGCGCGTAATTCGCTAGTGGATAAATAAAACTAGGTCAATTAACAATTGTTGACCGAAAAGATAACCAGATGGTGGGAACTGAACCCAAACTTTGAAATTCTTCATAAACATAATCACTATGTTACCATCTGGATGGTTTAAGACAAATCAAACTTGGCGTTTAGGTATAAAGGCCAACAACCGTAGAGTCTCTAAATTTGGTGGTTGAGGAGAGAACAATAGTGCAAGATAGCATATCAATGTCAGAACCAAATCTATATTCACAGCGCAGCCAGCCCCAGCACATCCGTATAGGAGTGATTGGTGTTGGCAACATGGGACAGCATCACACCCGCATCCTGAGTTTCATGAAGGATGTGGAACTAGTAGGCGTTTCCGATATTAACGTGGAACGTGGGTTAGAAACTGCCAGCAAATACAAAGTCCGGTTTTTTGAAGATTACTGTGACTTACTGCCCCATGTAGATGCAATTTGTGTAGCCGTACCTACACGACTACATTATGCTGTGGGCATCAATTGTTTGTTAGCAGGAATCCATGTTTTAATTGAAAAACCGATAGCGGCTAGTATTTCTGAGGCCGAATCTTTAGTAAATGCTGCGGCAGAATCACAGTGTATTTTGCAAGTGGGTCACATTGAGCGATTCAATCCCGCGTTTAGGGAACTGAGCCAAGTTCTGAAAACAGAGGAAGTTTTGGCTTTAGAAGCTCACCGCATGAGTCCTTATTCAGCGCGGGCAAATGATGTTTCCGTAGTGCTGGATTTAATGATCCATGATATTGATTTGTTGCTAGAATTAGCCGGCTCACCGGTGGTGAAATTGACTGCTAGTGGGACTCGTTCTTTAGACTCAGGTTATTTAGATTATGTAACTGCGACCTTAGGCTTTGCTAATGGTATTGTTGCTACTCTTACAGCCAGCAAAGTCACTCACCGGAAAATTCGCCGCTTAGTTGCCCATTGTAAAAATTCATTTACAGAAGCAGATTTTCTCAATAATGAAATTTTAGTACATCGGCAAACCCCGATAAATCCTCTAGTTGATCATCAAAAAGTCCTTTATAGACAAGATGGTTTAATCGAAAAGGTTTATACCAGTAATATTCAGCCTCTGAGTGCCGAGTTAGAGCATTTTGTTAACTGTGTCCGTGGAGGCAATCAGCCCTCTGTTGGTGGTGAACAAGCTCTTAAAGCTTTACGTTTGGCTAGTTTAATTGATCAGATGGCTTTAGAAGAAAGAGTCTGGAATCCATTAGAATGGTCTTCAGAGTCGAGGGTTCAATCTTTGACATCAACTATTTAGCTAGTATATTTAGCTAAAACTGGCAGTGGGGGAAATTAATCATTTTTTCTCTCACTACTGAAATGATAGGTGATTAAGGGGGATTTTCTAGGACTTATTTCGGCAATTCAATTAAAGAAAGTAGGACTGCTATAGTCTTGATTTTTTGGACAGTCAATTACAAGGGTAAAAATACCAAATCAGGAAGAAAATCTGATCATTTACCCAAAACTGCCATCAAAAATGCTAAATCATAGAAAATTGACCATTGCCGATTATCAATTTTGACGTATTTCTGGTTACACTTAACCCAGTCTAAATTTTTTTTGTAGCTCACCTTTTTGTAAGATGAGCATGATAACTTTTTAAAGAGGAGCTTTCATGACAGACCAACCGCCCGTAGCTAATCCCATGAATGCCGCTGCCGTTCCCATGAACCGTCAACCAGCAGCCACAGCAATCAATACTGCTAGTGCTGTAAATTCTGGAAAGCCCAGCAGCAATATTACTGGCAAAACTATTCTCAGTGTGGATTTAGGTAGAACCTCTACAAAGACTTGTGTGAGCCGTGAACCTAATCATGTGGCTTTCATTCCTGCTAATGTGAAACAAACATCAATTGAGCAAATTCGTGGTGGCGTATTTGAGGCTAAGGCAACTGACCCGCTCATGGATTTGTGGTTGGAGTATCAAGGTAGTGGCTATGCTGTGGGGCAGTTAGCTGCCGATTTTGGGGCAAATCTTGGCGTTGGCCAATCTAAGGTAGAAGATGCTCTGGTGAAGGTGTTGTCCTCTGCGGGCTACTTTAAACTCAAGGATGAAATTGCTGTTGTCCTGGGTCTACCTTTCCTATCTTTGGAACAATTTGAAAAGGAAAAGGCACAGTTAATTGGTTTGCTAACTGGAACCCATGTGTTAAATTTCCGGGGGGAATCAATATCATTGCATATTTCCAAAGTCTGGATTATGCCTGAAGGATATGGTAGTTTGCTATGGTCAGAAACTCAACCTAATAAAGCCGTAACATCTCCCGATTTTACCAAGATATCTGTAGGTATTGTTGATATTGGTCACCAGACTATTGATATGCTCATGGTGGACAATTTCCGTTTTGCTAGAGGTGCTTCTACAAGTGAAGACTTTGGTATGAGCAAGTTTTATGAAATGGTGGCTAAAGAAATACAAGGTGCTGATAGTCAGTCTTTAGCATTGATTTCTGCGGTTAATAAACCTAAAGGGGAACGTTTCTACCGTCCCAAAGGCTCTAGCACTCCCGCTAATTTAGATGATTTTCTGCCTAATCTGATAGAAATGTTTTCACGGGAAATTTGTTCTCGTGTGTTAGCGTGGTTGCCAGAGCGGGTGACAGATGTGATTATTACTGGTGGCGGTGGAGAGTTTTTCTGGGAAGATGTCCAACGTCTGCTCAAAGAAGCTAAAATCAATGCTTACTTAGCTGCACCTTCTCGGCAAGCTAATGCCTTGGGTCAGTATATTTACGGAGAAGCGCAATTATCTGCAGCTAGTCGCTCTGTTAGGTCATAAAACTAATGTTTCAATGGTCAAAAAAGGTAGTTAAGTCCGTTACATTCAATCCAGAAATTGCTGATGAGAGCTTGTTAGCACAGGTGGAAAGCTACTTAGAGGTACAGCCAAATAAAACTTTCAGTGACCTGTGTAAGGAGGCACTATGGAAGTTTTTGTGTGTCCCAGAAAGTGCACAACTAGCTTCTAAAAAAGCAAATGGAACTACGGTTGAACAGCAAATCGGTGAGATACAAAATCAAATGGCTGGTTTTGAGAAACGTTTTTCTGCGCGGGAGTCTCATCGTTTGGAGGCGATAGAAGGTCAAATGTTGCAACTTACTCAACAAGTGGCAAAATTGGCAATCATCCTCAACCAACAAGCGCTTAATTATGTTCCTCCTATGGTTGATAGCGTAGGTGTGGTGCAGTCCGTACCTGAACCTGAACCTCAAGAGGTAGACCCTGTAATTAATCGTATTGGTCAGTTTCTTGATGATTTCTAAGAAAAAACCTGGTTTTTGCTTGTGTTTACTTTAGAGAAAAAACTCTTAATTAAACTACCATATATCCCACCAAATAATGCTAAAATGGCTTATAGGTGGGATATTTTGTGTAAATATCAAAAGCATTATCGTAACAACAAAATTAGAATAAGCGTCTTCTAATTTACATTGCCATTGTATCGTTTCCTGGTCTAATGAAGTATACATTAATTTATTTCCTGTTCCCTAAAACTAAAAAACTTTGTATCTCATGAGCATGGGAACTGCTATCAACCTTTGACTGCTCATGTTGAAAATCGTTGAATTTTCCAGAAATAGCTAGATAGTAAATTTGTGACAATATGAGCAACAATTGGTAATAACAAGTTGCCACTTAATAGGGCACTATAACCGAGAATCACCCCAATAATGGTTGCCCAAATTACATAAGGCCATTGTTGGAGACCGCTAAGGTGCAAAACTCCAAAACAAAGACTTGATACTATTACAGCCAGATGATTTCCACCTAAAGCGGGTATCATTACACCCCGAAATAATAATTCCTCACTTAACCCAGGGAGTAATCCTAACCAAATTAAATCTGGTAAAGCTAAAGGTTGAAGAACCATTTTTAGATAATAATCAGCACTTTGACGATAGGGAGGGGAAAAGCGATAAGCTAAACCACTTAATATGGTGATGATTATACCTAAACCAATTCCCAATAATAAATGCTGTTCGTGCCAATACCACTTAAAAAGGAGAATATTACCCGAGCCCAACCATAATTTAGCAACTATCCAGAGAGTAATTGCCGTTACACCCATTGCTACTAAAACCTGGGTGCGTGTTAGGTAGGGGATTTCTGGTTGTTGATTTTTTTGTTCAATCACAGGATTTTAAAAAAATAATTGGTTAATTGTTAATTGTTAATGACCAAGGATTGATACCGACTTTATGAGCAACTAATACCCCTACAGCCTCTAAATATGAGTTTACCTGCAAGGTGGGAATTCCTAACATGGGAGCAGAAACTTGTATCAAAGTTTTATTTTCTGCGACTGTAATTATTTGACATCGTTTCTGGCTTAGGCTCAATAAAGCACTACCTCCACAGGCAGTGGCGGGAATAATTACAGCATCAACTTGATCTGCCCAGATATCAGTGGATAAAGAATTATGATTTTCTGTATTAACGATAAATTGCGGGGCGTTACTTAAACCAACTAAAACGCAAGGTAAGAATGTGTAGCCTATTTCTTCAGCCGCTGCCCTAGGTGATAAATTAGGGGATGCAGGGGTGCTAGAAAGGGCAGGAGCATGGGCGCAGGGAATTTTAAAGGTGCGAACTAATAAATGGCTAATGACGGCTTCTGCACCAGCTAGAGGGTCTACTCCTTGACCTTGGCGATAGTTTTGAACTGCGTTTTCGTCCATATCGTCGGGAAATCGGGCAATAACTGCGATCGCTTCGGCTTTTTCTTCTATAATTAATTTATCGGCAGCCCGTAATAAACTATCAGGATTTCCTATTGTTCCCCAACTAGCACCTGATGAAGAAGTCCGTAATTCTACGTTTAAAGGACTATCGGTAATAACATGATTTGTAATATTTAATCCTAGGGTTGCTCTGGCTGCGTCGGCTACTTGCAAGTGTCGCAGCATTAATTCCGGTTCAATCCCCTGGTCTAAAAGTAAACCTACCCTATTACTCCGAACGGGACGTAAACCCCATTCTCCAGCCGCAAATTTGTCTAAAGCATAACCTTCGACATAGAAGGTATTGGGAAGATTCCAGTATAAGCTCGCACCATTTAGGACATTGGGGTGAGTAATCAAGCGATCGCACACCTGTGATATAACTTTAGCTACTGGTAACCCATCACCAGCATAACCGCCAATCGCTGCCCCAATGCCGGTAGGTATGATTAAAATTACGGTGTATGGTTTCTGAATAGATATCACAGGTTTTTATTTCGCGTCAAGACGCAAAGGATAAATCTAAGCGGTAACTACAGCTTCTACTGTTGCGGTTTGTTCTTCTTCATTAACAGCAGTGATAGACCAACGCAGGGGTTCACCTTGTTTTTGTAGTTCCACTGTAATAGCTTTTTCTAGCTCAATTGTGGTTTCTTGTAATTCGATTTCAGCGGTAATAAAGTGAGTTGTCATTATTCTCAATCCTTTGTGTTTGTGATTTCTAGAATACAGGAACTTTTTAGTAATTGCTAATTAATAATTATCTACCCCTTCCCAAATTGTGCTTGATAAACAATGTCTTCTTTTTCGGTTTCAATTTTTAAATTAGAAAGAGGTTTAGCAACACAAAGTAGTGCATAGCCTTGTTTCTGCAAATCTGGACTTACACCCATACCATCCGCTTGATCTACAGTTCCTTGTGTAATCAAAGCTGCACAAGTTGTACAAACACCAGCACCGCAAGAAGTTGGTAAGTCTAAACCAGTAGAGGAAGCGGCCGCGAGGATAGTTTGATCTTCAGGAACTTGTAAAGTATATGTTGTACCTTGGTGGTTAATTTCTACGGTGTAAATATTGGACATATAAAGCAGCAGTTGTTGAGAACAGACAAATATCTTATTCTACCTGATAATATATAACAATATTGTCTAACTTGAGAAAATTTTCTGAGTTTCTTAGAAAGGACATAACTCATGTATTCCCAACAAAGCAGAAAAAATAGCTATCAAATCCGTAAAAAAATTTTTAATAACATACCCGTTTTGACTTGTTGACATCCCCAACCTGCTGAGATTTGAAAAGCCATGATTGATGTATCAAATATTTTTGACCCCACCCTAACCCTCTCGAAAGCATAGGGGAGGGAACTGGATTTTCTTGTTTCCCCCCTTCATAAGCAGGGGGTTTTCATTTTCTAAATTCTAGCAGAAGAAAGAGCGAAACTTTTACTATTATTCGCTCTTTTTTCCGTTGATAATCTATTGAGCAATTA
>Ga0207909_1000084_pt1 | contig 36564 bp, 28 predicted proteins | sample LakMenEpi05May10_FD_150672 | JGI IMG/M metagenome (GOLD analysis project Ga0207909, IMG submission 150672) | Freshwater microbial communities from Lake Mendota, WI - 05MAY2010 deep hole epilimnion (SPAdes) | ecosystem: Environmental > Aquatic > Freshwater > Lake > Epilimnion/Euphotic zone ...
AGCCCCGGTAAAGGTCTCTCCATCGGGGATGGACCCATTGAAATAAAAACCATCGTACTGGCTGTTGGTGGTTACCCTTGATCGGTCAAGCCTACGGTTGACCAAACCACCCATGAACCCAAGGGATAAATAGGAAACCTTGTTGGTGCTGAGCGATTTGTGAAAATTCACCATGGGAAGGATGTGCATTGTCTGCAGTTGAACGGTGCCGGCTTTGTCATACAATACCTGACCACCAACTGTCAGAAAATCTTCCCCCCTGCCCACTGGAAACTTATATTCTGCATTGATAGAACCTGTTTGGTATGGGAATGCTACACTGTTCCACTGGTTTCGGTATACCCCTTGAACACGTACATCACCTTCATATAGCCCTGCCAGTGCAGGGTTGCGCAAGAGCGGCGCTTCATAGAATTGTGAAAAATGAAGGTCCTGACCCTTGACCATATTGCACAACATCATGAAGAAGAGAAAATGAAAAAGACGGCGATATTTATGAATACGGGGGCTTTTTATCATCTGATCAATGTTACATCTCCTTTCAGTGTGATGATATTGCCATTTTCGCAAACCAGGTCAATCATGTATACATAAACATCTGGGGTTACAAATTGCCCCTGGCGCTTTCCATTCCAGGCAGCATTCTGATCGTTGGCGAGGAAGTTTTCTTTGAGGTAGATCAATTGTCCCCACCTGCTGAAAATCTTCATCGACCTGATCTTTTCTATACCCCTTCCCCGTGGATAAAATACCTCATTGATCCCATCCCCATTGGGAGAAAATGTATTGGGAATAAAAAGATTATCACCCGTACATGTAGCAAAAACGTTGACCACATCCTTCGACATGCAACCTTCTGGCGTATAGGCAAACAATGTATACGTTGCAGAATAAGATGGAGTTGTAACAGGGGTCTTGCAATCGCTGCAATTCAGGAACAAAGCAGGAACCCATTGTACGCGGCTCACGTCAGGGGAGTAAACAGGCTTTAGTTGGAGCGGATAACCGGCCATGATGGTGGTGTCTCTGCCGGCATTGACTGTTGGCAATGGGATCACCCTCACCACTACATCATCCTTGGTAACAAAACAATTGTATGGATCCTTACCGGTAACGGTATAGGTTGTGGTTTCTGTGGGTTTTACTGTTGGGCCTGCGATATCCGTGTGGCTCATGCCGTTGACCGGCGTCCAGGAATAAAGCAGTGTACCCTTTGCCTGCAATCGCATGGCATCCCCAAAGCAAACCAAGGTATCTGCGGGAGCTACTACAGTAGAGGGTTGAATCACATTGATGTTGACTGAATCGATGGTAGAACAACCAATGGCAGAGGTTCCTTTTACAAAATAAATGGCATCTGAAACGGGGTTGATAAAGGGCTGTTCACAATTGGTGCAACTGAGGGTTGGGCCAGATAACCACTCGTAGGTTGCTGCACCGCTGGGCTTGAGCTGAATGGGTGTACCAAGACAAAGGATGGAGTCCGTACCGGCATCCAATGAAGGAATCGGATGGACCACCATGTTTTGAACAAGGGTATCACTACACCCTTTTTGGTTGGTGGCATGGATGCGCAACGGATAATTTCCTGCCTTGCGGAACAACTGCTTTTCCGGGATTTTAACATCTGCACTGTTGCCATTGGTAAAATCCCAGAACCAGGATACAATAGGAGAATTATTAGGACGCACCTCAACGCCACTCAATTGAATAAGATCCTCCTCACAGACAGGAACTTTTGAAATATCTATTCCAATATCAGGCCTGGCCTGGATTTCTATATATTCCTTACGGGTCACCGTATCAACACAGCCAAGGGATGAGGTAACTATCATCTTAACATTGTAAAGACCTGGTGATCCGTAGAAATGATAGGGTCTGTTTCCACGTCCGCTATCCAGGTCACCAAAGTCCCAGGACCAGCTTGTTAACTGGTCATTGGAGAGACTTAGATCTGTAAAATTGACCCCGCCCCTATCACAATAAAACAATACATCACCTTTAAAAACAGGAAGAATGGAAACAGCTTTGATGGGTTCCCCTTGTGGCAAAAGCACGGTACATCCAACACCATTGGACACGAAAATATTGGGAGTATACATGCCTGTATCACCATACCGGTAATTGAACTGGCCAGACCCAAAAAATATATCCTCGGCTAAATAGCCATCGCCATAGTCTATGGTAACAAATTTCGCATTTTTCGATGTCACATTAAATACCATATCAAATGGTTCGCAGGCCACATTTGGGTAATCAACTGAACCGGTAGGGCCCTCAACATAGATGATGATTGGCACTGAATTGGATTCACATCCGCCAGGGCTGATCACTTTGAGCTTTGCGATATAAGTACCAGGATCTGAATATGTATGCAATGGGCTTGGGTTGGAAGAGCTTGAACCATCCCCAAAATCCCACTCGTAGGTTTCTGCAAATTTACCCCCGAACAGAAACTGGACTGGAAATGGGGGGCAACTTGAAGAATCCTCAACAACACTGATATTTGCAGATGGCATATCAATTTCAATCAATTGTGGCTTTCTTGCGGTTGATTCGCAACCAAAGCCATCAACTACAGTAAGGCTGATGTCTTTTCTACCCGTTTGGGTGTAAGAAACCCTTGGATTCGGAATGAATGAAGCTTTACCGTCGCCAAGATCCCATTTGAAGCTGATATAATTGGTGGGAGAAACCACCTGCAGCTGTACAATTTTGTTTAGACAGCTGGCATTTTGCAAAGGATAAAAATCAACACCAGATTGTGACACTTTCACCACCGTTTTGGCAGCGACAGCGGAACACCCAATTGAATCAGCAAGCACAAGCTTAACATTGAATGTGCCAGGCTTCGTAAAGATGTGTTGAACTGGTCCAGATAAAATATTTTGGACAGGACTTCCATCTCCAAAATCCCAAAGCCGAGACAGAACCCTGATATTGCCATCACCACTTGACCTATCCTGGAAAGAAACAGGCAGGTTTTCGCAACCGGATATGGCAGACAAACTAATGTAATCTGCAATGGGGCCACCAACCAGGAGCTGGCTTTGAGGGCTGGTGTATACACAACCATTCAAGTCGATAATCCTGAGTTGCATGGTGTACAACCCCCGCTTGGCATTTCCTGGATACTTGCAGAGATCAGCAATATTGACTTTCGGGTTGGCTGTTGATGTTTGACCAGTGAAGCCACAACCAAAATCCCAATCATATGATTTGATCATGTTGGGGTTTTCGGCCAGTGAATTCAACACAAGAAAAGTATCTGCAATACAAATAGGTTTACGCAGCGATTCAAAATTGATTCCATTTTCATTGGTAGCATAAACCACAGTAGAATCAATGTATGTACAACCGGCACCGGAAACCTTCAAGGTTACCGTATATGGCCCAGATTGTGCATAACGATGCTGGAGTGTATCTTTTTTGACAGCATAATTTCGGGAATTCCCATCCCCAAACTGCCATTCCCATTGATCAACCAGTCCTAATGAACCATCTGAAACTACTTTATCCAAAGAATTCTTACAATCAGTCAATACAGAAAACAATGCAACCACCCCACGTACATTCACATACTTTGGCTTTTCTATGGTCTTGGCACAACCATTTTGGTATACGGTTAGCTTAACATCAAGTGTTTCAATTTTTTTGAAATTCTTTGAAAAATCCCGTTGATCAACGGAGTCTCCATTAGAAAACTTCCACTTAAACCCTGTAACATCAGGACCAAGGTATTTGAATTTAAATGGGACACTGGCACAGGTATCAACGGGTGTTGCAGAAAAATCAAAATCTTTTGGAAGCTCCCCCACTTTTACTGCCCATGTATAGGACTTGTTGCAACCTGAAGAACTCACAATATCAACACTGATATCATATTTCCCACTATCTGTAAGTACAATATTACCTGGATCCCTCAACACTGAAGTAAATATGATTTTACCGTTTTTGTCTTTTACCGACCATTTCCAGGAGGTAATCAATGCATCAATATTGAATCTGACGCTCGGACGAACAGTGAGTGGAGCACATCCACTATCCGGCAGGTTGGTTTTTAAAATGACAGGTGGCTGTATAGAAATGAGGTTGTTTTTAACCATATTAACGAAGCATCCTTTTGCTGTTATGGCAGTAAGCACAACCGTAAAAACACCCGCACTGTTGTACAAATGTTTTACAGTGTCTGCAAATGGAGGCTGCTCGGTCAATGTGGTTCCGTCGCCAAAATTCCATACCAGCTTGGTGCTGTTTCCAGAGGATTTGTTGTTGAATTTTACATTGAGCGGAAAATCACAACTGGCCACCTGGTCTTCAATAAAATCTGCAACTGGCAGGGGGTCAATTCTGATGCTTTTTTCAAACGATGTGTTACAGGTTCCAAAGTTGGACTCAAGCTTCACCATGTATGTTCCTGGTGCAGGAAAAAGGTAACTCAAGTCTTTGGTCGTTGCTTGTTGGACTCCATTGATGTACCAAGCCTGTGTAATGGGGTCGGGGTTGGACTGGTTGATGAAATTGACTGTCGACTTGTCACAGGCAGAATCAGGTGCAGCAAATATATTGATCACCTGGCTGGGAGGTAACACGTAATCATAGTTCAATACATCGCTGCAGCCAGTGGCCGTTGAAACGGTCAACGTTACCCGGTAACTGCCGGCTTGAAGAAAGGTAATGAATGGCGCAAAATCCGTACTATTGGTAAGCACTGCCGGCCCTGTTCCAGTAACCTCCCACTTGTAGGAAAGACCAGCGGGAGAAAAATTTGCTGCTTGTACAGTAATGGGGTATTTACAGGAATTGGCAGGAGGAATATAGAAATCTGCCACCACATTATCGATAACCTTGATAAAATCACCAGGAGACTCAGCATTTGATTTACAACCAAATTCAGTCCCCAAGGTAAGAATCACTCTCCTGTTCCCCGCCAAGGTATAGGTATGGCTGGTTGAAGGGATTCCAGTTACCCTGTTGTTTCCATCTCCAAATTCCCATTGCCAGCTTGCAATTCTGTCTTTGTATATCACTCCTGTTGTTGGATCCCTGATTTCTGGGGTAGCTGTTTTGTCAGTTAAATTAACTTTTAACGGACTACAACCTGAAGTGACATCTGTGGTAAAAACTACATCAGGAGCAGGGTAAATGATGATTTGCTTGGTAGTTGCGGAAACATCATTGGATGGATTCTTTGTTGTAAGATTGACATAATAAACACCAGGGGAAGTATAGGTCTTTACCGGGTTTACGGCTTTAGAGGTTGTTCCATCTCCAAAACTCCAATCATTGGTATGGGCCCCGCCAATTGTTTCATCAGTAAATTTAACGACCAGACCCTCACCTGGTTTTAAGCAATTGGATTGCATATTTACAGAAAAAGATGCAGAGAGTTGCGCTTGTATGTGTGAGGATAAAAAAAACAAAAAAACACAGAGCCATAGCAGTTTCAATTTGCCAAGGCTGTAATCAAATCTATTATTTGTTTTTCTGCTCAAAATGAATACATGTTAGGAAATCACCAAATGATTCAGTTGCTAGGCTACCCCTATTCTCTAGGTTTTATTTTTTTATGAGCCTCATCGTTGAAATTGCACCATTCTGCTCACTCCTGGCCTCTACAAGAGTGGCACCTGTTTTTGTAATGAACCAGGTATAATTCAGCCGCTGCAAGCTGCTGTTTCCTGTAGGGAAGTTAGCTTGGATGGTCAGTGCAGTCTTGTCACTCTTCCAGGTTCCCTTCACGGTGGTGGTTGACTTAATGGCTTCTACAGAACCATCTTTGAGGAACTGGAATTCATATCCATTGAACTCCTGTTTCACATCAACAGCAGCTACAGTGAAAACATCTACTACCCACCTCCCACTTGTCATGATGGTAACAATAAGGTCTTCAGCAACTGTTTCCTGCACTTGTTGCTTCACCTTCTCACATGATCCAAATGTGAGTAGAATTAATGCAAGGAACAAGCATAGAAAAGACTTATTGTGATGATTCATATCTCTTGGCAGTTTATCCAAATAACATACAACGATTGTCCTGCCATTATATTGCACGAAGACTCGACAAAAAACAAATATTAAATTATTTGAGTACCCTCTGCCATCCCACAAAAACACCGCTATTTTTTGCAGCAGTGGTATACAAGGGAACCAAATGGCTTTCAATCCAGGGATAATCAGGCTCTTCTTTCTTTCTCAAGATCAACGCATACGTTTGCTGAGCGGCAGCGGGCTTGTTGGGCAGGGAAAAGATTTCAAATCCTGTCAACTCGGGAGAAGAGAGAAATCGTTTCATTGACTCAAGCTCATGAAAATCAAAAAAGTACTCCACCAGCATGGGGCCCTGCCTTATCAGGCCAGCCCTTGACAAATCAGCCAGGTTTCTCCGGCTCTCAATCCTGAATTTATCCAACTTTCCGGGGTACAATACGCTGAAATAATTCTCCCATTTGGAGTCTTTCTTGGCCTGGCTCAGCCATTCATGGCCTGAAAAAGGTTGCATGGATTGGTTTACCCCCTTGCGAAACCCTAGGGTATCAGGAGCATAAAAATAAAACTCCCGAATGCCGCGTTGCGTGAACCGCCCGGCCAGGGTAGCGCCAGATTGCCTGGCCAACATCGTAACAAGAGCCTCTTCCATCTTCAGCAATTCTTCAGCTTCTGCATCGGTGGGCATTCCTCTGGCATCCAGCTGGTTCATTTTTACCCTGAGGATGATGACAAAAGAATCTTCCAGCACTGGTGCAATCGAGGCCAGTCCAAGATCTACATTGATGGATACCGGCTTGCCATTCAAAGAAACCACGTAATTCTCCCAGTCGTGCACAATTTTCTGGGAGAAAACAGGGCCAGAAAGAAAAATCGCCAAAAAGTATAAAAATCTATGTTTCAATGGTTTGCTCTTCAGAAAGTAAAGTAATTTCAATTCCTGAACAAATGGAAATAAATGCACCCTATTGCTGACATAATTAACTTTTTAGAAACACTGGCCCCCCTTCACCTGCAGGAGGAGTATGACAATTCCGGATTGGTTTGTGGAGATTCCAGTGCTGCTGCTCAGGGGGCAATTGTCGCCCTTGACCTCACGGAAGAAGTGGTTGACGAAGCCATTGGCCATGGATTCAACCTGATTGTTGTGCACCATCCCCCCATATTCAAGGGACTCAAAAAAATCGACGCCAAAGATCCGGTCACCAGGATGCTCTTGCGCTGTATCCAGCATGAAATTGCCATCTACGCCATTCATACCAACCTAGACAATGTGAATTGGGGCGTGAATGGAGAAATTGCAGCCAGAATGGGACTAAAACATCTGCAGGTGCTCGCCCCAAAGGCTGGCACGCACCTTCAACTGAATACCTATGTGCCTTCATCCCATGCAGAAATGGTAAAAAATGCCATTTTTGAAGCGGGCGCAGGTGCAATAGGGCTATACAATGAATGCAGTTTCAGTAGTCAGGGAGAGGGTACTTTCAAAGCATTGGAAGGAGCTAACCCCTTCATTGGAGAGAAAGGCCTGAGGCATCTTGAACAAGAACAAAAGCTTGAATTCATTTTTCCAGTTCACCTGCAAAGCCAGGTGCTGATGGCACTGAATGCCGCACATCCGTACGAAACTGTTGCATACAATATTGTCCCTTTGGAAAATCAGTTCCATGAATTGGGTGCAGGGGCTATCGGCACACTTCCTGAACCTGTTGCAGAAAAAGATGTTTTGTCCATGCTCAAATCCATCTTCAAGACGGGCACCATCCGGCACAGCCCTTTCACAGGAAAAACCATCAAAACCATTGCCCTCTGCGGCGGATCTGGCAAATCATTGATATACAATGCATTAGGAATGAAGGCCGATCTGTATTTTACCGGAGACCTGGGCTACCATGATTTTTTTCTGCCGGCAGGTCGGATGCTTTTGGCAGATATTGGGCATTTTGAGAGTGAACAATACACATCAGATCTTCTGGAAAGGGTGATAAAAGAAAAATTCCCTACCTTTGCCGTCCTAAAAACCGGTAGATATACCAATCCTGTCAACTATTTTTTATAACTCATTATGGCAACTTTAAAAGAATATTCAGTAGAAGAAAAGCTCGCTTCCCTGCTCAATCTTCAAAAGGTTGAAAGCAAACTGGATGAAATTGCAATCCTGAAAGGTGAACTTCCGATTGAGGTACGTGACCTTGAAGATGAAATCCAGGGATTGCATGCCAGGGAAACAAGAATTGAAGAAGAGATCAATGGCATCAATGAGTTCATCGAGCAAAAGAAAGAATTGATTGCTACATCACAGGAGCTCCTCAAAAAATATGAGAAGCAAAGTGATAATGTAAAAAACAACCGCGAATACGAAGCCATCAACAAAGAAATCGAGAACCAAACACTCGATATGAAATTGGCAGAGCGTCATATCAAGGATGCAAACGAGGAAATTACTGACAAGGCAAGAATCCTTGATGCAGCCAAGAAGAATATTGCAACAAAAGAAGGAAACCTTAAGGTAAAAAAGGGTGAGTTGGATAAAATCATTGCTGAAACAGAGAAAGAGGAAAAAGAATGCAGGGCCATCTCTGAAAAGGCCCGTGCAGCTGTAGACCCACGCCTCCTCACCTCATTTGACAGGATCAGAAAAAATTTCCGCAACGGACTTGCAGTCGTTCCCGTGGTGCGTGATGCCTGTGGCGGTTGCTTCAACGCCATTCCTCCTCAACGCCAGAGCGAGATCCGCCAGCACAAAAAAATCATTGTTTGTGAAAACTGTGGAAGGGTTTTGGTTGACGAAGAAATGAATGTAACTAAATAAAGTTTTTAAGAAAATACAGGAAGCGGTTCATCACAATGAATCGCTTTTCTTTTTTAATGCCAAGCCACGCACATCCTCCAACATTCTTTTGCATTCATTTTCATGGATTTTAGGAATCCCAATATCATACAGACAGAACAGCTGCATCTCTTGTCTGAGGATGCTACAATTGAATCTTCGCAGCGCCTTTAACACATCATTGGTTACCGTATAATCAAATTGGATTTCATAGGGTATTTCAACGGATTTTCTGATCAGTGGCGTCAACTGCAATGCCATGGAAGCTGCACTCTTGTATGCATTGATCAGACCTGGTACACCCAGCAAGGTTCCGCCAAAATAACGCACCACGATCACGCAGGTATTGGTCAATCCCTTGCTGTCAATCTGACCCAAAATAGGCCTTCCCGCTGTTCCTGAAGGTTCTCCTGCATCGGTTACCCGATAGGTCATGCCATCAGCACCAATCCTATAGGCAAAGCAATGATGAGAGGCTTTGGGATGATCTTTTTTAACATCATTCAATACCGTTTTGAATTCCTCAATGGATGAAACAGGATAAGCCAGTCCAACAAACTTGCTCCCCCTGTCAGAAAATTCTGCTGAAGCATGTTGTTCTATGGTTTGGTAATAATTGGGATCGAGTTCCATTGCATGGTTTAAGGCGTGACAAGAACAGTCCAAAAAAAGGATTTATCACTTTTCAGCTGATAGAATCCAACAGGATTGCATCAGCAAAGTTAATTGTTTTACTTTTGGAACGTGCGCATTAAAGAAGCATACCATCTATTGCAGCAATCCATTCAGCCCCTTTATGAAAACAGGGAGGCCTCCAATATTGCCGACCTTATCATGGAAGACATCACTGGATGGGACAGGTCTCGACGGATCATACACCATGATGCGATGCTCAGCGAACCACAACTGGAAAGGTATACCCACTGCAAGGAAGAGCTCTTGCATGGCAGGCCAACACAATATGTACTCGGCCATGCATGGTTCTGTGACATGCGGTTTAAGGTAGACGAACATGTTTTGATACCAAGGCCAGAAACGGAAGAGTTGGTGATGGAAGTCAAAAAAATGTATGCAGAGGTTTCCTCCGAAAAGGACCATCTGTTTAAAATGGTTGATATTGGAACGGGCAGCGGGTGCATCGCCATTGCGCTGAAAAAATATTTTCCCGATTGGGACGTGTGGGCTGTAGACAAAAGCAATGGAGCCCTTGCCATAGCAAAAACGAATGCGGTACTGCTTGACACTGAGATCCATTTTGTTGCGTCAGACATCTTAAAAGAAGCCAAAACTGATCATCTGCCTGCTTTTGACCTCATCATCAGCAATCCTCCCTATATTCCCGTTGAGGATAAACGGGATATGGATGATCGTGTACTTGATCATGAACCCCATGAGGCGCTTTTTGTAACGGATCAGGACCCGCTCCAGTTCTACAAGGCAATCATTGCATTTTCTGATCACCATTTGCTCAGGGGTGGCATGTTATTTTTTGAAACCCATGAATTGTATGCGCAGGAAGTAGCAGCCCTGCTGGAGGAAAATGGATTTGAACATATTGCAGTAAAAAAAGATTTTCAGGAAAAAGAAAGAATTGTTTTGGGAAGACGACCAGGTGCTTCGCTTTGATTTATTGTTTTTCAGTAGAGAGCACCGTTTTTGCCCCCATCTCTTTTGCAACACGCATTACACTCACCACAAGGTCAATCTCAACCGTCTTATCAGCATTGATTACTATTGTTGGCACTTCCGTCTTTTCTTTTGATATGATGGGCAACAATGCGGCCTTCAGGGAATCCAAACTTACGGGTGTTGTGCCCACATAAAACTGCTTGTTGGCATCAATGGAAACCACCACGGTTTGTTTTGCTTTGGTATCACCCTGTGATTTGGGCTGGGAAAGCTTGATTACATTGGGGTTGGCCAGGGTTGCCACAATCAAAAAGAACATCAGCAGAATGAAGAGAATATCATTCAATGCTTCTGTAAAAACCTCTGCTTCGCCACGGTATGTTTTTCTGATTTGCATGACCGGTTGAATTATTTTGTTGGCTCCTGGAGAATATCAAGAAAATCAGCAGCCGCCACTTCCATCCTGTTGGCTGTTTTATCGATTTGGGTATGCAGAAAACTGAAACCCAAAAAAGAAATCAAACCAATGATCAAGCCGGAGATCGATGTAACCAGCTTAACATACAAGCCACCTGCAATCGTATTCAATACAAACTCACCTGTGGTATTGATATCAAAAAACAATTGCATCAAACCCGCCAGGGTTCCCACAAATCCAAAGATGGGGGCCGTCCTGGAGATTACGCCCAACACACTGAGGTTTCGCTCCAGGTTATACATTTCAAGCCTTGCAATGCTCTCCATGCTTCTTTCAATCGCATCAATCGGCTTGCCGATGCGTTGTATTCCTTTATCAATGATGCGCGCAACAGGATTGTTGGTATTTTTTGTCATCGCCCTTGCGGCAACAATATTTCCGTTGACAATATGATCACGGATGATGCGCATAAAATTCTCATCAATCTTTCCCGCTTTCCTGATGGCGATATACCTTTCGAAGAAAAAGAATACAGCAAGAACAAAAAGAAATGCCAATGGGATCATGATGGCACCGCCGGATTGCAAAACATCCCAAAGGTGCATGGGGCTGGATGCTTTTACCGTGGCAGCAGGATCAACCGGAGCTCCTGTAGTGATCTGAAGAAAGTTGATTGACATAAATGCTGTTTGAACAAAATTATTGAAAATCAGAATGCCAGATGGCGTCATGAAGATGCAACTTTATTTATTAAGAAGTTGGTAAAATTGGCCTGCCCGCAGAAAGTTCCCAGCGCTGCACCAGCTTTACCAGCACTTCAATTGCTTTTTCCATGTCTTGCACACTTACATATTCCTGTTTGGAATGTAGTGCCATTTCACCAGTAAAAATATTTGGACAGGGCAGCCCCATGAAAGAAAGCCTTGACCCATCAGTACCCCCACGTACAGGGTGAGACAGTGGTGTTAATCCACATTCCCTGATGGCATCGGCTGCATGCCGAACAACATCAGGATGCAGATCAAGGATCTCACGCATGTTGCGGTACTGTTCCTTTACTTTAAACTGATAGCTGGCACCAGGGTACAAGGCCATCACGCGCTTGAGAATCTCTTCCAGCAAGGCTTCATGTTCGGCAAGCCTGGCTGTTTCAAAATCGCGGATGATGAATTTTATTGTGGCGGATTCTGCACCTCCCTTGATATCCGTTGGATGAAAAAAGCCCTGCCTTCCTTCTGTAACCTCTGGTGCCATGGTATCTTTTGGCAATGCATCAACAAAATCTGCAGCAATCTTAATGGCATTCACCATCTTCCCCTTTGCACTACCAGGATGTGCGATGATGCCGTTGATGATGATTTCGACGCCATCGGCAGAAAAAGTTTCAAATTCCAATGAGCCCAATTCACTGCCATCCAGGGTATAACCGAAATCGGCCCCGAGCTTTTGCATGTCTACATGTTCTACGCCCCTGCCCACTTCTTCGTCTGGTGTAAACAATATTTTGATCATGCCGTGTTGGATGGATGGATCATTGACCAACCGATGAACAAATTCCATGATGATGGCAACACCGGCCTTGTCATCAGCACCAAGCAGTGTAAGACCGCTTGCAGTAATGATATCATCTCCTATCTTCTGAAGCAGATAAGGATGCTCTTTGGTGGTGATGACCTGGGCAGGGTCATCTGGCAGAATAATATCCTGCCCGGCATATTGCTGGTGCAAAATGGGTTTAACGTTGGTGCCACTGCAATCGGGTGCCGTGTCGACATGGGAGCAGAAACAAATGACAGGAACATCTTTCTCGGAATTCGAAGGAATGGTTGCATAAACATAGCCCCACTCATCCATGTGGGCATCTGCAACACCGATTTGAACCAGCTCTGCTGCCAGCAAGGATGATAAGTCTTTCTGCTTTTCAGTAGAAGGAAAAGTACTGCGCTCAGGGTCACTCTGTGTATCGATGGCAACGTATCGCATGAAGCGTTCAACCAGTTGTTTCATATTTCAAATTCAATGTAAGTTGCTTAGATGTATAAAAAACAGTCAACATGTAACGCAGGTCAATTGCGGCAGGGTCAGTGCGTTTTTGTGACCAGTCATTTCTTGTCACTGGCTGTTAAAACGGTGCCCCCTCAAAAATGCATCCACCTCCATTTTCTTCTTTCCTTCGAGTTGAAGTTCTTGAACCTGCACCCATCCATCTGCTGCAGCAAATTGGAGAAATGATTTTCCATCAGTGTTGTATGTGCCTGCTGCGCGCGCTTTATCAGCAATTTCATACGAGGCTTTGTAAATTTTCAACAGCTTGCCATCCAGGTGTGTAAATGCCGCGGGGTAAGGGGATAAACCCCTGATCAGATCGTATATCTTTTTGGCAGGCATATTCCAGTCGATCCTCGATGTTTCTGTATGCAGCTTGGGTGCGGCAGGGATTTCATCCAAAGCGGTTTGACTGATTTGCTCCTGAGGCTTGGGCATCAATGTATTTGAACAATAGTGATCAAGGGTTTGATAAATCAGGTTGGCGCCAATTTCTTTCATGGTGTCATGCAACTCACCGGCAGTCATGGTTTCGGAGATTGGGATTATTTCCTGCATCAACACATCTCCCGTATCGATTTCATGTTTTAGCTTGAATGTGGTAACACCGGTTTCTTTTTCACCATTGATGATGGCCCAGTTGATCGGTGCTGCACCACGGTATTTGGGCAACAAGGAGCCATGCAGGTTGATGGTGCCCATGGGTGGCATGTTCCAAACCAATTCGGGGAGCATCCTGAAGGCGACAACAACCTGAACATCAGCTTTCAGTTCCTTTAGTTCATCAATGAAGGATGGGTCTTTTAACTTGAGGGGTTGAAGGACATTTAGTCCTTTTTCGATAGCAAATTTTTTGACTGCACTCTGAGACAACTGCATGCCCCTTCCTGCCGGCTTGTCTGGGGCGGTGACAACACCCACAACCTGACAACCCTCATTTACCAGTTTCTCCAGCACGGTAACTGCAAAATCTGGTGTACCCAGGAAAACAATCCTACAATCCTTCACATCCATAGTAATACAAAGGTAATTGATAAGTTGAGGGATTGAAGACAGTCGGCTTAAAATCCCCTAAAATCATGCTCACCGGTAGATCAAATACTTCGCCCTGATTTTTTTGAAAGCCTTCAAACCAGGGGCCCAGCTTTTCCTGATTTCATCCTCAGCAATTCCCTTTTTGATCTGCTCCATCAATGATGCATTTCCTGCAAGTTTGTTAAAGAAAGAGGCCCGGGCATCACCCGACTTAGGAAGAATAAAGAATTTTTCTTTTTCTGGAAACAAGCGGTAAGACTCGATGAGATAAGAAAGATTCAACTGGTTGTTAAGTGTTGTCCTGATGGAGGCTGGCTCACCAGAAACATTCCATCCATAACAAAGCTGATCCTTTAACTTGGGTGCATTGGCGCCAGGCATGGCTTTTGGGGTAAATGCATACATATTTGAGGGCAATGTTGGATGACCGAATATTTGGAAAGGTGCTGCTGTTCCCCTGCCCTCACTCAATACAGTGCCTTCAAAAAAACAGGTGGACGGGTACCAGTAAATGGAAGAAAGGTTCGGGAGGTTTGGAGAGGGCTTGATGGGAAGGTCATAAACACTTGTCCTTGAATAATTCTTACAAGGCACAATTTTCATGGGCGGCTTGCCATCCCCTTTCATTTGGTTATACGCTTTTATGGCAGCGGGTTTCAACCATTTTTCACCAACCAGCATTTGTGCATACTCCCCAATAGACATGCCATAAACAACAGGCACGGGCTGCATGCCAATAAAAGAACGAAAAGCCGTGTCCAAAACAGGCCCATCCATATAATGGATATTGGGATTGGGACGATCGAGCACAATCAGGGGCTTCTGGTTGATGAATGCTGCTTCCATGTAGGCCTCAAGGGATGAGATAAATGTGTAGAAACGAACACCTACATCCTGGATATCAAACAACAAGAGGTCAATGTTTTCAAGGTCTTCTTTTGAGGGACCGCGCTTCGGGCCATAAAGAGAGACCACGGGGATTCCTGTTTTTTCATCCACATAATTGCCCACTTTTTCACCTGCATCAGCAGTGCCCCGAAACCCGTGCTCAGGGCCAAAGATGAGCTGCACTTTAATCCCCTTCCCCATCAACAGATCGACCAGGTGTTCATCGCCAACCATGGATGTCTGGTTGGCAAACAGCCCCACCCGCTTTCCTTTCAACAAGGGAAGGTATTGATCCAGGTTGGCTGCGCCGGGCTGAATCAAACCAGGGGCAGTTTGCGCGGTTGAAACAAGCATGGTGAAACTCAGCAACATCAAAAGGATAAACTTTCTCATTGTTTTAGGGCTTTATTTCAATAAAAATAAAAGAATAAAGGTAGTTTTGCCGAATTATTTCTGCTGAAACATCCAGCGCCCAATGATGAATTTTGTCATTTGTAGGCAGGTTCCCCAGTTGAAATGGAACATTTAAAAAACAAATTATGCAAGTTAAAAGCGGAGACGTAGTAAGAGTACATTACACTGGCACACTGGAAGACGGATCACAGTTCGACAGTTCTGTAGGGCGTGCCCCATTGGAATTTACCGTTGGTGCAGGCCAAATGATTGCAGGCTTTGATGCCGGCGTTGTTGGCATGGCCGTTGGAGAAAAGAAAACCATTTTGATTGATCCAGACCATGGCTACGGGCAAACAGATCCGACCGCCATCATTGAATTTCCATCCTCCAATATTCCAGAAGGAATGACTGTTGAAGTGGGCATGAAACTGAACCTTCAAAACCAATATGGACAGCCGGTTCCTGTAGTAGTGATGGAAGTGAAAGAAGAAGTGATCATCATGGATGCCAACCATTTCCTTGCAGGAAAAGACCTCACTTTTGAAGTGGAGATTGTTGAGATTGTCAGCTAGTCTTCTTTTGTAATCATATAGCACCACCGCAACAACTTCCCTTTGAAATCAAATGGAGTGGTTGCGGTGGTGATGTTTTTGACCGTTCCTTTGATGCCGGCCTCATCCAGTTCAAACTTCCTGGCGTTGGTACTGAAATAAAGTACACCGCCTGGCGAAAGTACCCTCAGGCATTCATTGACCAGTTCAACATGCATCGGCTGGATATCAAGTACATCCTTCATTGATTTGCTGTTGCTGAATGTAGGAGGATCCAACACAATCAAATCAAAACTTTCCTTATCAAGTGTGGGTAAATATTGCAGCACATCTACCCTTTCGTAGCTGTATTGTTGCCCTGAAAATCCATTCAGTTCCATGTTCTGCTGTGCCCAGTCCAGGTAGGTATTGGACAGGTCTGCAGAGACAATGGTTTTTGCATCGCCCGCCGCCGCATAGACGGAAAAAGATCCGGTATAACAAAAAAGGTTCAAGACCCTCTTGCCAGCGGCTGCCTTCCTGACCATGTCCCTGGTTATGCGGTGATCAATGAAAAGCCCTGTATCCAGATAATCGGTGAGGTTAACCAGGAACTTTAACCCTCCCTCTTCAACTTCGATAAATTCTTTCCTGTCGTCTGTTTTTTGGTATTGGTCTTGTCGGCTTTCCTTTCTTTTCCGCTCTTTGAGGTAAAGCTGGTCTTCCGTTTTGGCAAGCACATGCCTGACTACCTCTAGACTGTCTTCCAGCCAACGGTCATAATCTTCCTCAGAAAGCCGGTGGTTGCTCCTGTATTCCGTTACCAAAATATTCTCCCCATAGACATCAATGATCAGGGGAAACTCAGGCAAATCACGGTCATACAAGCGATAGCAAGATACTTGTTGTTGCTTTGCCTGCTTTCCCAGGATCCTGTAGACCTTTTTTAGGCGGTTATCGAACATGATGAGTTTGGCATCAGACATGCAGGCAAGTTAAAGCAATTCTCTACTTTTGTAAAAATACTGACATGAAATACTTTCTCTCTGCTTTTCTGTTTATGATCACTGCCTGTTCACTCAATGGGCAACAAGCAAATGCCATCAATCCTGACGCTTTTTTAAAAGCCATCAGTGCAGGGAAGATCCAGGTGCTAGATGTCAGGACAGCGGATGAATACAAAAGCGGTCATATCAACAATGCATTGCAAGCCAACTGGCTGGATAAAAATGAATTCAATGACCGGACCTCCCACCTCGACAAAAACAAAACCGTTTACATTTATTGCTTGAGTGGTGGAAGAAGCGGGGCTGCAGCTGAAGTCTTGCGTACCAAAGGCTACAATGTGATCAATCTTGAAGGCGGCATCAATGCATGGAAAAGAGAAAGCAAACCTTTGGTAGGGGTTGACCCCAATGCCAAGCAAACCAGCATGGCCTCCTACGAAGGACAGGTCAGGAGCACCAATATCGTGCTGGTGGATTTTGGCGCAGAGTGGTGTCCTCCTTGCAAAAAGATGGAACCTGTTTTGGATGCGTTCATGAAGCAGAACAACAAAAAACTAACGCTGGTAAAAATGGACGGCGGCATTGAAACAGCCCTCATGAAATCCCTAAAAGTAGAGGCCTTGCCAACTTTCATCCTCTACAAAAATGGTAAAGAGGTTAAAAGAAAACAAGGCCTCGTGACGCAGGAGGAATTCAATTCCTGGTTGAAATAAACTATTTTTTTGCTTTCTGCATGGCATTGGTTGATGGACCACCACCCCTTGGTGCGCCCAAACCGCTGATGGCAGAAGCCCCTTTGAACAGCTGGAACCGGCTGGGCATCTCTCTCACAGGCCACATGCCATTGGACTCATTGATGTCTGCCGTTTCGCGCATGGGATCCAATTTGATGCCCACAACTTCCTTGTTCTTGACAAACAACTTGGTCACTTTTTGCTCATTCAATTTCCAGATGCTGACAGGAATCCTGTCCACTTCCTTGCTACCGTCATTGAACGTCCATTCAACAATAATGGGCATCACCATTCCGCCTTTGTTGCTGAATTGAAGTTCATAGAAATGCTTGTCTTCCCAGGCGGCGTAGTTGGCATTGTCTTTTTGTGCATCAAGCTGTTGCTGTGCCATGTCTTGAAACATTTTTGCATCAGCACTCCTGTTGTAATAATAGTAATCGCGAAGGGTTGTATCGGTATTGGTATAATAAACCAGATTTTTGTCGTCACGGTTCCTGACCTTGCTGATGGTTTCAAATTCAGGAGACTTCATGGAAGCCATGTTTTTGTTGGCATCCAATCTGAACCATTTCACCGAATCAATGGCAATATCCACAGGCTCGGTACCAAAATACCATCCCCTCCAGAACCAATCCAGGTCTACAGCACTTGCATCTTCCAGTGTCCTGAAAAGGTCATTGGGTGTTGGGTGTTTGAAAGCCCATCTTCTTGCATATTCCTTGAAAGCATAGTCAAACAGCTCTCTTCCCATGATGGTTTCACGCAGAATGTTCAAACCGGTTGCTGCCTTTGCATAGGCATTTGATCCAACGCTGGCAACATTATCACCCTTGGTCATGATGGGCTCCAACATGTCTTTGGGAAGCTTCATGTAGTCTGCAATCAGGTGTGCAGGACCACGGCGGGATGGGTAATTGTTGTCAAACTCCTGCTCTGTGAGGAACTGCACAAAAGTGTTCAGGCCTTCATCCATCCACCAGTATTGCCTTTCATCAGAGTTGATGATCATGGGGAAGAAATTGTGTCCTACCTCATGAATGATGACACCAATCGCTCCATATTTTGTGGCCTCACTATAGGTGCCATCTTTTTCAGCCCGTCCATAATTCATGGCAATCATGGGGTATTCCATGCCAATAGAAGCCTCCACTGAAATGGCCACAGGATAAGGATAGGCAATGGTAAATTTAGAATAGGTCTTGATGGTATGGTATACAGCCTTGGTTGAGTATTTTTTATAGATCGGATAAGCTTCCTTTCCATAATAGCTCATGCACATCACTTTCTTTCCTTCAACATCCGCGGCCATGGCATCCCAAACAAGGCGGCGGGAGGAGTTGAAAGCAAAGTCGCGCACATTGATGGCTTCATAAGACCAGGTCTTCTTGCCCTTTGATTTATCCTTTGCATTGTCGATGGCTTCTGCCAATGTTACCACTTCAACAGGCTCAGTTGCAGTTTGGGCTTGTTGCCAGCGCGCCATCTGCACAGGAGTCAAGACAGTGGCGAGATTTTTACACTCTCCAGTAGCCGCAACAATATGATCCTCAGGAACAGTAATGTTCACCTTGTAGTTTCCAAAAGTAAGCGCAAACTCCGCACCACCGCTGAATTGCATGTTCTGCCAGCCCTGAAAATCACTGTAAACAGCCAGGCGGGGAAACCACTGTGCTATAGAATAAAGATTGTTGTCGTCTTCAGCAAAATACTCATACCCTCCCCTTCCATAACGGGTAAGCTTATCAGGAATTTTATAATTCCAATTGCATTTGAAAACAAATTTCTGACCTGGCTTCAAAGGAATGGGCATTTCAACCCTCATCATGGTTTGATTAACCGTGTAGCTGAGGGGCCGGCCGGTGGCATCTGTCAGTGCAGTGATGTTGACCCCATAGCCATTCAGGTATTCTTTGGGGTTCATCTGCAACAACTGCTGGTGCGTAAGCCTTGTACTCATGCTTGACGACTTGTCGTAATTGTTGTCGCTGTTGGGGTGATGAAAATTTTCGTCAACCTGCAACCAGATATAAGTCAGGATATCCGGAGAATTGTTGAAATAAGTAACTGTTTCAGCACCTGTTAAGAGATTGGCTTCCTCATTGATATCCACATTGATATCATAGTCAGCACGCTGCTGCCAGTACTTTGGTCCTGGGGCACCGCTGGCAGTCCTGTACTCGTTAGGATCCTGCAACAAATAATCAAGTTGTTCAAACCTGTTTCCATGGTTTGAACCTGCATTGCGCAAGGGTTGTGCCTGGGCTGAAACCAGGGATACGGTCAGCAACAAGGCAATAAAAATGGATTTACTCATGATTGTGAATTTACATTTTACCAATTATCATCATTTAAAAATAATACACAGTTTAATAAGCCTCTTGGTGTCGAAATCATATTTCTGGCATAGGATTTAAAATAGGTTTGAATCCATGCGATGGCATTTTATCACCTTAAATCAATTCCAATGACTATTGTAACCAAAAGAGCAGCGTTTTATCTTTTTCTTCTGCAATATATACTTTTAATCACTGTTTTTTTGACGGCGGGATGCAAAAAAACAGCGGTTGATGCAACACCAAACCGGGTTCCAAAACCAGAGGGTACCATTGTATATTCCACTGCAATCCTGGACTCCGTTTCGCCGATCAATAAATCAACCTCATGGCACAACACCAACAAGTCATTTTCCAGCCTGTTTAACATGCAATTCTCCCTTTACAGTGGATTTGAATTGACCAATGCACAGGAATTCATCCCCTTCAACTATACCAACCAAAATACCTGGAACGCCAACAAGACATACTATTGGCAAAGCCCGGGGGCCTATGTCTACACCGATTTAACGGGGGATGGCAAGAAAGACCTCTGGGCATTTTTCTATAGAAATCCATGGCCCACCAACGCAAAGGGGCTGAACCTGTTTACGGAATACGAAGCTGATTCTACCAGGTATAACGTGCAATTGGGATTGACCGAAGTGAGGAAAATTGTATTGTCGGATCTTGATAATGACGGAAGCAAGGAAGTTGTACTCTTTTCAACTGGCTTTGACGGCAACCCCTTTCCAGGAGATTCCATCAGCATCTTCTATCCCAAAGAAAAAACGTATCAATATCTATGCTTAGACCTGGGCTACTTTCAGGGAGGTACCACCGGCGATATCAATGGAGATGGGCTGATTGATATCATCGCTTACTCAGGAGGAAGCAAGGCTGTGCCCATCCACCCTACCGCATACATCAACCTGGGAAACAGAAAATTCAAATTGAGCAACCAAATTTTCAAGGGCTTTACCATCACAAATGATGACAACTACTATGCTGTTGAGCTCTTTGACATGAACAATGATGGGTTGCTCGATCTCTTGCTGGGTGGTAGGGAAAAACTCAGGTTGATCCCCAATAACGCTGGTACATTCAACAGAGCTGCAGCCATCAATATCCCCATAGAACCCGGCTTGGGCATGTTAGACCTGGCATTCATGGATTTTGATGGGGATGGAAAAACAGATATCCTCACAATGAACCACAAGGACGTGTATCAGGGGTATGCGCTAAGGCTCTATTTAAACAGGGGCAAATCTTTCGTGAATGCGACAAAAGATTATTTCAACAACAGTGAAGAAAAAGGATTGAACACCTGGATAAAATGGGTTCGCCTTTTTGACCTGGACAAGGATGGAGACGTTGATATTGTTGCCGACGGGCTTTATGGTGCATTGTTTGACAACAGAAGCAAAATTCACTGGCAGAACAACAGCGGCTATTTTACAATGGTAAAGCAATAACCGGCCTTTTGCTAAAAAGGAAACCTTTCTATGGCCAACTTCAGGGCAAAAAACAACACAAAAGCTGATACCATGCTTACCCAACGCATGTGGGCTTTTGCATGAATCCTTGATGATACCCAAACGGTTAATAACACAAGGCAAACCACCACAATTTGGCCAGCTTCAAGCCCGAGATTGAAACTGAAAAGTCCCCAGATCAATTGCTGATCGGCAGACAAGATCATGCGGATATAATTGGCATAACCAAGACCATGTATCAGTCCAAATCCCAGGGCAATGCCATATTGGATGGCATGACTGGTAACCTGTTGCTTTTGAAAGAGTAAATTCATGATTGCTGTAACCAGGATTGTGCAGGGAATCAAAAATTCAACCCAGTCAATATCCAAGCTGATGAGTTCAAGAACACTCAAGAATAAGGTGATGGCATGTCCGATGGTAAAAGCTGTAATCAGGATCAGGACCTTCTTCCAGTCTGCAAAACTGTAGATGATGGCCAAAACGGCTATAAAAAAAAGGTGGTCTGTAGCAGCCAAGCTCATGATATGAAACCAGCCAATCTTAAAATAAAATATAAAATCCTTCATGTGTTGTATGGACTGAAATTAATCAGACTTTTGTAGTCCATGAAAAGATTGGCCTATTTTTTATTCTTGCTGGCATTCCCATTGTTGATGGGAAGCGCACATCCCTTTTTTGTATCGATTACTGAACTGGAATACAGCAGCAAAACAAAAGAGCTGGGCATTGCCACCAAATTTTTCCCGGATGACCTCGAAGAGGCTTTGAGAAAATTTTCCGGAAAAAAATATGATATAGTTGCCGGAGAGAAAAAATCTACCGGAGATGCCATCAACAGCTATTTCAACAAACATGTGCAGTTGCTCATCAATGGAAAGCCAAGACAAATCAATTTCCTGGGCTATGAAATTGAGAAAGAAGTGGTCTGGGTGTATTACAATGCCACAAAGATTGCTGGAGTCAAATCCATTGAAGTGATTTCTACCCTGATGTACGACTATAAGGCAGAACAGACCAATATCATCCACATCAAAATGGATGAAAAAAGACAGAGTTTTAAACTCAATGCCCCTGATCAGTCTGCAAAACTCTCAAGATAGGCCAACAACATAGCATTCACCTTCAAATCATCATTTGGCATTGGCCACAGCAATGGCCCTGATGGTTTCAGCAGCAAATGCCGAAAACGCTTCCTGGGTTTGGGCATCCCCTCCCAGCATGGCTGGTGCGCCTTTATCGCCACCTTCCCTGATGCTTTGCACCAGTGGTATTTGTCCCAGAAAATTCATGTCCAGCTGATCAGCCAGGTTTTTGCCACCATCCTTTCCAAAAATATAATATTTGCTCTCCGGCAGTTCTGCGGGGGTAAACCATGCCATGTTTTCCACCAGTCCAATGATGGGAACCTTTGTTTGGGCCTGCGAGAACATGGATATAGCCTTCTTGGCATCTGAGAGGGCCACTTCCTGCGGCGTGGTAACTACCACCGCCCCTGTAACAGGAATGGTCTGCACCAATGTCAGGTGAATATCTCCGGTGCCGGGGGGCATGTCGATCACCAGGTAATCCAGTTCTCCCCAATGCACATCGGTAACAAACTGCCGAATTGCACTGCTGGCCATGGGGCCACGCCAGACCACTGCACTTTTTTCATCCACCAGGAGCCCTATACTGATCAATTTGATGCCATGCTGCTCGAGGGGAACAATCTTGTCCTTTCCTTCAATATTTTCCATCAGAGGCCTTTGGCCACGCACACCAAACATGATGGGAACACTTGGACCATAAATATCAGCATCCATCAAGCCCACTTTGGCGCCCTGTTGCGACAAGGCAAGGGCAAGGTTCGCCGCCACGGTAGACTTGCCTACACCGCCTTTCCCACTCACTACAGCGATGATATTCTTTACTCCAGGCAATACAGACGTTAGATCAACCCTGATAGAGCTTGTATTGGCTGTAAAATTAACGATGACCTCAAGGCCTTCGTCGATATGGTTGTGGATAGCCTTTTCACAATCCCGCCTGATCAACTCTTTCATCGGACAGGCCGGCGTTGTCAGCACAACGGTAAACTCAACTGAATTTTCACTGATGATAATGTCTCTTACCATGTTTAGGGTAACCAGGTCCTTCTTCAGATCCGGTTCCTGAACATTGCCCAAAGCCTTCAATACCTCTTCTGTGCCCATAAATATAAATTGTTAAAAATAACAGGAACTGCAAAAATAACCAATCATATGCTACTTTGTTTATCGAAAAGATGCACTTAATTTGTGAAAGAATGAATTGGATGAAAAAACTACTCAGGCAATCCCTGTTGATCATGGCTTTTATGCCCTTTGCGGCAAAGGCACAGTTTGAAACTTTTAGGGATTCTGTAGTACAGCTTTATGGCGTGGTGATGACAGCAGACAGCTTACGGGGCCTTCCAGCGGTAAGTATACTGGTAAAAGGTACCGGAAGGGGCACCCTCACCAACGGCCAGGGCGTTTTCTCGATTGTGGTATTGAAGGGTGACGAAATTGAGTTCAGTTGCATTGGTTTCAAAAATAAAATCACAAAGATTCCCACCAATATGGAGGGCAACCAATTCAGCATCATCCAATTGATGGTCAATGATACCTCTTTCCTTCCTGCCGCCATCATCAAGCCAAGGCCCTCAAGAGAGCAATTTGAAAGGGACTTTGTGGGTACCGACGTACCAGACGACAACATTGAGATTGCCCGAAGGAATACCGACATGGCAACCAGAAGAATGCTCATGCGAACCCTTCCCAATGATGGAAAGGAATCAGTGAACATGAACCTTGCCAGGAGTGCCCAAAAATACTATTATACCGGCCAGGCACCTCCCATGAACATCTTTAACCCTTTCGCATGGGGAGAATTTATCCGCTCTTGGAAGAGGGGTGATTACAAGAAGAAATAAAACCAATGACCATCCCAATTCGCCAAGCGGTAGCTGTCTTCTGTGGCTCCAAGCATGGATCAAACCCAATTTATGCTTCAGATGCTGCAACATTGGCCAAGGAATTGGCCCTTATCGGTCTTGACATTGTATATGGTGGTTCGAAGAAGGGCATCATGGGAGATCTTGCCAACAGTGCTCTTGCCAATGGAGCCCATGTCACAGGTGTCATCCCTGAGATGTTGCTCGCTTGGGAACACGAACATGAAAGCCTCACCCAACTGATCATCACCAAAGACATGCATGAAAGAAAAAGAACCATGTATGAGATGGGTATTGCTGGTATTGTTTTACCAGGAGGCTTTGGAACCCTTGATGAAATGTTTGAGATGCTGACCTGGAACCAGCTGAGCATTCATGACAAAAAAATATACATCCTCAACTCTGGCGGTTTTTATGACCACCTGATCAAACACATGGAGTTGCTTGCCGCAAATGGCTTTCTCTATGATCCAATCTGGAAAAGGATTAACTCATTCGACACCCCTTCAGCACTGGTAGCGGCGCTCTTGGAAGACCTGAAAATCAAAAGCCCGTTGTAAAAGTAGGGCACATGCTTTGTCTTCCACCGCCGTACATGGTGGAATAGATGCCATCATATTGCATGTACATTTCTGATGCACCCCTGCTGTTGTTGAAGTATTTCAATGGAGAGTTGGATACATCATAGCTGAACATAAACTTGAAACTTTTCCATTGGTAACCAATCATGGGAATATAAGCGTCTCCCGGGCGAAAAAACATGGCGCCGATGAGCTGCTGATCTCCGGCACCAACCACATTGTAATTCATTTGCAGTCCACCAACAAATTCAGCGGCGTTTGCCTGTTGGCTGTAATAAATGCTGGGTGTAATGATTACCCGGTTGTTCAATTTCACCACTGCATCTGCAAAAAATATAGACCGCGGTGTGATGGTATTGTCATAATTGGCTGTAGAAGCAAAAAAGGTTTCCTGAGGCTTATTCAGATGATGCATGCTAAACCCTGCATGGAGGTATACATGATCACTGGGGAAATAAGCGTAGTTCAACCCGGCCTGTAGATCAAAATATCCAATTGAGTTGTTCTGCAAAATTTCTCCGCTCGGGGTAGCTCCATCAAAAAACCTTCCATTCCACTGGTTGTCAAACGTCAACTTGTCTGCACTGATTTGCTTGCCCGCATAGCCAAGGTTAAATCCTGCAGACAACAAGCCAGTAGCCCCCAACATCTGGTGATAGGCGACGGATGCATAGGCTTTGGTCGATTTTAAGTTCCCAGTTCCTGCTACATCCTGCAAGATCATTCCCCCAAGCCCCATCCAGCCACTCCTGAACCTGTCACGCATGAACTGGAAATCACCAAATATGCTGATTGTCTTGTATGGAACTGGAATGGATGTCCACTGGTCCCTGTAATGCGCCCCCAGGCGATAATCAGCAGCAGGAATGAACCCTGTGTTGGCAGGATTGGTTGAAAGTGGTGAATTGAAAAACTGAGAAAAATGAAGATCCTGGGCAAATGCCTGTGCATGCAAAAGCATGACAATCATTACCGAGGCCATCCATCTCATTTTTTTCAATCCCATATTCATCATTTCAACTGCTTATATAGTATGCTCTACCTTATTAATGTAATATCGCCTTTTTTGTTGACGATGGTCCCATCACCAAACTGCACAATCAGCGTATATGCATAAGCATCCATCGGTTGCAATACCCCTTTGAATTTTCCATCCCAACCATAGGATGGAGAACCTGATTCAAAGACAACCTGCCCCCACCTGTTATAGATCCTGAAGTTCATCTGCGCAATCCCAAATCCGCGCACAAATACCTTGTCGTTCTTTCCATCTCCGTTGGGCGTAAATGCTGAAGGAACATCCACCACGGGTTTGATGAGCGTAACCACCTTGGTGCATACCGTATCGGTACAGCCAAATTCATTGTATGCAACCATACACGCACTAAATGTATCAGATCTTTCATAAAGATGAAGCGGACTGGTAAGTCGGGAAGTATCTCCATCCCCAAATTCCCAATAATAAGATTTTGCTCCGAAAGAGAGATTGGTGAATTGGGTTGGCACATTTTCTTTGGGAGGATTAGGTGCAAAGCTGAATGAGGCAACTGGCTTAGGTTTTACTGAAATAACGAAACGGGTTGTATCGCTAAGGTTGCAGGTAGCAGGATCAGTTACAATCAACGTTACCGTGTAATCACCAAGTCTGTTGTAGAGGCGAACAGGAGGATTGGGGCCTGTGAAGGAAGAGCCATCCCCAAAGTCCCATCGGAAGGTTTGCCCAGCCAGGCTGGTATTCTTGAATGTTGCCCTATGGGGTAAACAACCCAATGCAGGGGTGGTAAAGCTTGCCTTGACCAAAGGGGAAATTGAAACGGTAAATTCCTGTACATCGTTTGCATTGCAATAGGCCGTATCATTCAGATAAAGCCTCACCTTGTAAGTGCCTACAGCAGGAAAAGTATGGTCCACATTGACTTTGCCAGTTTTTACTTTTGGAGAGTTGTCACCAAAATCCCAAATGAATGAGGTATCGGTGAATGGCCTCGACGCTGGAGCAATTGAGGTATTGGTAAAACGATATGCCAGGCTTTGGCAAGGCGGCAGTTTTCCTCCAACAGCACTCAATATAGCTTTGTCCGTTCTTACCCGGATGGTGATATAGGAAGTATCCCTTGGGATGCATCTATCATTGTCGGTGGAGACCAGTCTCACCCTGTAATTACCAGCAACTGTATAGGTATGGCTTCGCTCAGGATCAGTGCCTGATACCACTGGGGATCCATCTCCAAAACTCCACTCATAGCTTTTACCAACGGCAATGCTGTCGGTGAAATCGACTGTCAATGGCAGGCAACCAGCGGTATCGTTGGCAACTCCCTCAATAATAGAAAGGGCTCCGGCCTTTACTCCATCAAATTCAAAATTGATCTTGAAAGCAGCCAGGTTGCATTCGCCTGCACCTCCGGAACCCAGGGCGCCATTGGTGGGTGCTACAACGCCAGGAGTAACAATCATTGGACGCCTGATGGGATCACGCGCACAAATATTGGTGCCGCCACAATTGGCACAAACTGCCTGGTAAATGGCTCCTTTGTTATCGAACCTTGCTGTACCACCATCCACATGATCACCTTCTCCACCTTGTTGTCCAAAAAATGAACCATACAATTGTTTGGTAGCATCTTTTTCCAAAACAAAGAAATAAAAATCCTTGTTGTCTGTATAGCTCTGGATGGGGTTCCCGGCCAATGGCATGCCGCCTGTACCAATGGTACGGGTATCAAATGCTCCATTGTAACAAAGGTTGAGTTTACCACCCCATCCTGAAACATAGACGTTTTCACATCGGTCAACCAGAAATGCCACAGGTGAAATATTGGGCACAATGGCAGCAGTACCATATACAGTTGAGTAAACATATCCAGTGAGGTCGGGCGTCAGCTTTGAAATGAACTGCCTGGCGCCGGGATTGCTGTATGCAGCATTGCGCACAGGCCAACTGCCCAATGAGATGCCCATGACATAGGGAAACCCTTTCTGGTCAAACTGAATTCCATATACAATATCGGTTGCATCAGTGCCAAGAAAACTGCATATTCCCCTTGCACCTGCATTGCTAAAAACGGTCACAAAACCATCCACACCACCCAGCAATGAAGGGCCAATTGTACCTGTTTTTATGCCAGGCAGGTTGCTACTTTTTGTTGCACCGGCCACGTATATGGAATTGTTCAATGGATTGAGGGCCAAAACAAATGCTGCATCATCATCACTTCCACCAAGATAAGTACTGAAAAAAATCGTCGAAAGGTCTGGGCTGAATTTCATCAATACCCCATCCTGACCACCGCCGAATGTGGCCTGGCTCGCATTCCTCATTGGAAAATCATTGGAGGAGGTGCTGGATGCCACATATACATTGTTCGCCTTGTCCAGGATTACTTCGCTCCTGGCATTGTCTCCGTAATTGTACAAAAGCGATTTGGGACCCGGGCTGATGGCGGCATCCATGTTGGCTCCATCAAGGCCATTACCCCCGATCAACACACCGCCCAATAAAATGGTGCCATCTGAGGAAAGCTTGGTTACAAAAATATCAGTACCCCCCAAGGGACCCACCCGATTGTTATTTCTTGTTGGAAAATTAGCAGAGGTGGTTCTTCCAAGGATTACAGGATTCCCTTGTGGATCAACGAAAATGCTGTGCGGAAACTCATCCCCGCTTCCACCCAAATAAGTAGAAAAAACCCTTGTTCGTCCATCCGGACTAAAACGGGTAATGCCTATATCGACACCACTGATGTTTCCCTGCCCGGTTCCCCCGCCAAAACTGGTTTGAAAGGCTCCGGTAGACAGGGGATATCCAGCGCCAAATACAATACCTCCGGCATACAGGCTTCCATCAGGGCCTGGTGCTGCAGTAAAACCCCAGTTGCTGCTTCTGCTCCCCGTGTAGGTAGAAAAAACAAGTACTGGATCAATGATCAGGGCCGCGCTTTTGTCATATTCCTTGACTGAAAAGCTGACCTGGTTTCCCTTCAGCGTATATGTACAGGCAACTTCTTTTTTTTGTCCCCCGATGATTTGATATGCATAGGGTGGAAGTTCCTTTGATTCCCCCACAGAAGTGGAAACAACAAGCTGACCGTTTTTGATGCTGAGCTTGTCAACCCCATCATAGGTCATGAGGATGTTGGCTGGATTTGCTCCGGGGGCAAGCAACAAATCATATTTCATCTTGTCGCCACTGGAGTAATAGCGGATATCAACACCAGGATAAAGCCCCTTTCCAAGAATGCTGGCATAACTGCCTACTCCCATTTTCCAATGGGCCGGGTTTTCTCCCAAAAAATAATTGGATTTCTCCCCAGTGGGTTTTTCAGCAACAAACTGAATACCCTGATTGCTGCCGGCAAATCTAACATGGTAAGCATGCGACCTTATGGCTATTGCAGATTCAGTTTCACCATCCTTTACGTTGGGCGTTATCTTTACTGGTGCTGTTTTTTCATCTTGATGTCCATGGATGTATTCCATGACAGCGGAGAAATCTTCGGGACTATTCTTCAAAACGGTATATCCCTGATTGCTGATAAAAAGGGTCCCATTTCCTGCAACTGTTTTGAACCTGAAATCCCCCTTCCACTGCCCTTTGTTTTCAATGAAATCCAACGCATAAAAGGATTGAGACTGAACAGGTTGCCTGCACAGGAACACAACAAATACCAATATTGCAGGCACAAAACTTTTCATATGCTTATGACAATACTTAAAAGTAAAAGTTTAATACCTTAAAAGATGTTAATAATTGATAATTAAGCGACAGAATATGCGTTTTTAAATAAAATTACTGCGCTCCGTATACTATTTTGCAATGCCAAACGTTGTCTAACCATTATCAATCCAATTGAAGTTGATGCCCAATAAAATACGATTAGTTTACTGCAGCTTCATGGCGATCCTCTTTTTGGCAACTACAGTCACAAAAATTGAGGCACAACAAAAATTCGAATACGGTATTTCCATCGGTGGAATGAAATACGAAGGTGATCTTGGTGGTCGGTATGGCAGCGGGTTGGGCGCGCTCAACAACAGTACTTCAAAGTCAACCTTCAATACATCGCTTTATCTGGGCTACAGGATTGCTAAATTCTTGACTATTCGCGTTGCAGCGACTTATGGAGGCATCCAGGCAGCAGACAGCCTGCTTTCCGGGGGTAGCCCGGCAATTTTAGCCAAAAAAACAAGGAACGCACATTTTAAGTCCATCATTGCTGAGGGTTCATTGTTGGCAGAGATTTATCCAACTGTTTTATTTGAAGCAGATCCTTATTCAGTTACAGGAAAATTTCGTCCTTACTTTTTGGCAGGAATTGGGGTTTTTCATTTTGATCCAAAAGGTCTTTACCAAGCACCCGATGGCACAGAAGCTTGGGTAAATTTGCAGCCTTTAAGAACAGAGGGGCAAGGAATGCCTAACCATCCCACGCGCAAAGAATATGCATTGACACAGCAAAACATTCAAATGGGATTCGGAATTAAATACCATATTTCACAAAGGGTGGGTGTCTCCTTCGAAGTGATTGGAAGAAAAACCCCTACAGACTACCTCGATGATGTAAGCACCAAGTACATTGATAATAAAGACTTTTATACTTTTTTTGGACAGACTTCTCCGATAGCAAGAATTGCTGAGCAAATGGCTAACAACCCAGTATACAAAAATGGTGGAGCACCACTGCTTGGTTGGGGAGCAGGTGGCCTAAGGGGATCACCACAATACAAGGATTACTATTATTCATCCAATATCAGGTTGAGTTACCGGTTTGGATTCAACAGAAAAGCAGAAGGGATGAACAGGATCAGGAGTGGATCACTTGATTGTCCCAAACCAGTATTTTAAGTGTTGCTTTTATTCAGGAAATTTTTCCCCAGAGGGTGCCCCCCTTTTCAGCCTTTAAAAATTGTCTTAACGGGGCATTTTCCTCGAGATGAAGATCAGGATCTACTCCCAGGAGCTCCTCGGCGTAAACCTTGGCTTTTTCAAGAATTGCCCTGTCTGCAACAAGGTCTGCAATCCTGAAGCTTAGTGCACCGCTTTGCCTTGTTCCCTGAATATCGCCAGGGCCACGAAGGTCGAGGTCTTTTTCAGCAATTTTGAAACCATCGTTGGTGGCACACATCACCCCCAGCCTGTCTTTTGCATCCTTACCCACTTGGCTGCCGGACAAGAGAATGCAATAGCTTTTTTCACTTCCCCTACCAACCCTTCCCCGCAATTGGTGCAACTGGCTGAGACCGAATTTTTCCGCGCTTTCAATGACCATCACACTGGCATTGGGAACATTCACACCAACCTCAATCACTGTTGTTCCTACCATGATCTGGGTTTCGCGGTTAACAAAGCGCCGCATGTTCATCTCCTTTTGATCCGCCGTCATCCTGCCATGGACCATGCTGATCCAGTATTGTGGCTCAGGAAACCAGGCCTTCACATTTTCATATCCCTGCATCAGGTCTTCATATTGCATTTTCTCACTTGCTTCAATCAACGGGAAAATAAAATAAATCTGACGGCCCAATTTTATTTCAGACTTGATGAAATCCATGACCTGTGGCCTTGCATCATCCAGGCGGTGTACCGTCAAAATGGGCGTTCTTCCTGGTGGCAACTCGTCTATCACACTGTAATCAAGATCGCCATAGGCCGTCATGGCAAGGGTTCTGGGGATGGGTGTTGCCGTCATGACCAGCATATGCGGTGGTATGGCATGCTTGCCCCAAAGCTTTGCTCTTTGTGCAACGCCAAACTTGTGTTGTTCGTCGATCACGGCGAGGCCAAGGTTACTGAACTGCACTACATCTTCAATAAGCGCATGTGTACCAATGATGATTTTCAACGATCCATCCTGAATGCCCGCCAGTGTTTTTTTACGCTCAGCTGATTTTGTGGAACCGGTCAAGATGCCAACAGTGAGCTCCAGTGGCGCCAACATGGAAGAGAAATTGTCAAAATGCTGTCTTGCCAGAATTTCGGTTGGCGCCATGATGCAGGCCTGAAAACCGTTGTCAATGGCTATGAGCATGGCCATCAGGGCCACAATCGTTTTTCCGCTTCCCACATCGCCCTGCAGGAGCCTGTTCATTTGCCGGCCTGTGCCTGTATCCTGCCGGATCTCTTTCAATACCCTTTTCTGAGCGCCTGTCAGCGGAAAGGGTAAATGTTGATGGAAGAAATCATTGAAACAATCGCCCACTTTCGAAAATACCACCCCACGCGAAAACCTGTGCCTGGCAGAACGCAACATGCCAAGGCGCAGTTGTGCAGTAAAAAGTTCCTCGAATTTTAAGCGGTATACCGCTTGCTGGTACGTATCAGCAGATGAAGGAAAATGGATTTGCTTGAAAGCCTGCCAGCGTGAAATGAGATTTTCCTTTTCGAGAAAAAATCTTGGCAAGACTTCTGGAATTTGTTTTTCGTCCAGTAATAAAAACAGTTGTTCAGTCAGTTTTCCAATGGCCCTTCCATTCAGTCCTCTTGCCTTGAGCTTTTCCGTTACTGGATAGACCGGCTCCATTGACGGCTTGGCGGAAGCATTGGCATCCTTGACAGATTCCAGTTCAGGATGTGTCATTTGAGCTTTCCCTAAAAAGAAACCCAATTTGCCAAATGCAAGATACTCTCCACCAACTGCAAGTGTTTTCTGTACCCAAGTGATTCCCTGGAACCAGGTCAATTCAAGGATACCCGTTCGGTCACGAAACTGTGCAACCAAACGCCGGGCCCTTCTCTCCCCAATAATTTCCATCGAAACAATGAATCCCCTGACCTGAACATATTCCATAGAAGGGCTGATCTGTCCAATTGGCTGAACACTTGTCTTGTCCAGGTGCTTGTAAGGAAAATGACTCAAGAGGTCTTCAAACGTAAAAATCTGCAGTTCCTTTTTGAGCATGTCGGCCCTCAACGGACCCACACCCTTGAGGTATTCGATGGGATTTTGTAATATGGTAGATCTTGTAGTGATGGTATGTTTGGTCTTACAAAATTAATTGTTTTCAAATGGAGTGGAAAACTATATAGAGGATTGCTTCATGCTTTTGTTTGATGTAATTTTGTTTCATAACAGTCGAATGCATGTCAACAATAGAATGGACCATCAAACCCTTCATGGAATTAACACCCGCAGAACTTTATGATATTCTAAAGCTGAGAAGCGAGGTGTTTGTTGTTGAACAACAATGCATCTTCCTGGACATGGATGACAAAGACCAGGAATCACGCCATTTGCAGGGCCGACTGAATGATGAGCTGGTTGCAGCTTGCAGGATTCTCCCTCCTGGCCTCGCTTATGAGGAGCCATCCATTGGAAGGGTGGTTGGATCTCCGCGGTATCGTGGAAAAGGCGCAGGAATAGCACTGATGGAAAATGCCATCCAAGAAACCATGCGTTTGTATGGAACTTTACCCATCAAAATTGGGGCACAACTATATCTTAAACGTTTTTACGAAAGTCTTGGTTTTGTGCAGTGCAGCGAAACCTATATGGAAGACGACATCCCACACATCAAGATGATGAGAAAGGCGTAGAAATACGTATTCAACCCCCTACTATTTCCTCATTTTTTTTTGTTAAAGAAGCTTTAACATAATATTTCTATAAAGCTTCCGTTTCAATAATGTCCCAAAGACCCTAATCCTAAAATCCGTACCCATGAAAGCTATTCTGCACAGCCTGTGTAGGACTTTATGTCTCATTGCCTTGATTGTCGTTATCGACACAGGCAGCACAAAGGCTCAACAATCCAGGTTCGAATACGGCTTCACTTATGGTCCTTCCAATTTTCTTGGTGATCTTGGTGGCAACAGTGGCAAAGGCGCAACCTTTCTCAAAGACAACATGATTTCCCTCACCAAATTCATGACAGGATTCCATCTTGGTTACCGTCCTGCTGAGTTCATCAACTTCAGGCTTTCCGTTAACATGGGCAAAGTGCAAGGGGCAGACAGCCTGATTACAGGCAAAGGTGGAATGGAGGAAGCCAGAAAAGCAAGAAACCAGCATTTCAGGTCTGATATACAAGAAGGATTCATTGCCGCTGAACTTTACCCTACAGCATTGTTTGAATACGATCCAGCGGATGTGCTTCACCGGATCAGGCCCTATGCCTTGTTGGGTATTGGCGTATTCCATTTCAATCCCCAAGGACAATATGAAGCTGCTGATGGTAGTAAAGTCTGGGTAGACCTGAAACCCTTGAGAACAGAGGGTCAGGGGATGCCGGCCTTCCCAGACAAAAAAGAATACAGCCTTACACAAGTAAATGTTCCCTATGGTGTTGGTGTTAAATATTTTTTGAACCAAAACATAGCCCTCTCTTTTGAGATCATCAACAGGAAAACCTTTACTGATTATATTGATGATGTCAGCACCAATTACATCAGCAATGAAGATTTTTACGCCTACTTCGGAGATGGAACAGAGAAGGCCAAACAGGCAGTTCAGATGGCCAATAAATCTGCATTTGCCAATGGCGGAAATTACAGGCCCGGTTTCGGCATCGGAGCAAAAAGAGGAACCCCCACAAACAATGATGCATACTATGCATCTTCCGTGAAAATCAGCATCAGGCTTGGAAGAAACGAGCAATATGGGGATTACGGAAGAGGCAGCGATGTTAAATGTCCTATCATACGGTTTTAGTTCGACAGGTTGGATACTGTACCCAGTGAAAATGTGAGAGGATCCTGTTTCTTTTCATTCACAATGCAAGGCATGACGCAGGAGCGCTCATGCCTTTTGCTATTGATCAGGCATCCAATTCAATTTTCAAAAATTTCGCGGTATGACTGCCCTTGACCTTCAGCAATCCAATAGGATCTCCTTCGTATAAAATGGTACCGCCACCATCCCCACCTTCAGGGCCAAGGTCAATGATATGATCTGCCACTTTGATCACATCCAGGTTGTGTTCAATCACCAAAACAGTGTTGCCCCGGTTGACCAGTTTGTTCAACACATTCAACAACAGGTTGATGTCCTGAAAATGAAGGCCTGTAGTGGGTTCATCCAAAATATAAAATGTCTTACCAGTATCTTTTTTGGATAGTTCAGTAGAGAGCTTGACACGCTGCGCCTCTCCACCACTAAGGGTTACAGCAGATTGACCAAGGGTGATGTAGCCCAATCCAACTTCCTGCAGCACCTTCACTTTTCTATACAAGTAAGGAATTTGCTGAAAGAATTCAACCGCCTCATCCACTGTCATGTCGAGCACATCACTGATTGATTTTCCTTTATAACGAATTTCCAACGTTTCACGGTTGTAGCGCTTCCCATTGCATTTTTCGCAATGCACATAAACATCAGGCAGAAAATTCATTTCAATGACCCTCAATCCTCCACCCTCACACATGTCGCAACGACCTGCTTTTACATTGAACGAAAAACGACCTGCATTATAGCCCCGAATCTTTGCTTCTGGCACTGCTGCAAACAACTGACGGATGTCTGTAAAAAAATTACAATACGTGGCGGGGTTGCTGCGCGGGGTTCTGCCAATGGGTGATTGATCAATCTCTATCACCTTATCAATATGCTCCAACCCAGTGATTTTTTTATAGGGCATTGGATCCTGCTTGGCATCATAACAATGTTTATTCAACAGCGGATAAAGGGTTTCATTGATCAAGGTGGACTTACCGCTACCACTTACCCCTGTAACCAAAACAAAGGTTGCCAGAGGAATGTTGATGTCAACATTCTTTAAATTATTTCCTGAGGCTCCCGTCAACTGAAGATAATTGCCATTGCCTTTCCGTCTTTCTGCTGGCACTTCTACTTTTTTCTTGTTGTTGAGATAGCCTGCTGTTTCTGAGCCGGACTTGCAAACATCAGCGGGTGTTCCCTGTGCAACAATCCTACCGCCATGAATACCCGCCTTTGGCCCAACATCAATGAGGTGATCAGCAGCAAGCATGATATCCTTGTCGTGTTCAACCACAATCACACTGTTTCCAATATCCCTTAGGTTTTTCAATGCCCCAATCAACTGCTGGTTGTCTCGTTGATGCAGGCCGATGGAAGGCTCATCCAAAATATAGGTAATGCCCTGTAACTGCGATCCAATCTGGGTTGCCAGCCTGATACGCTGGGATTCTCCGCCACTCAATGTCCTCGTGGGGCGGCCCAATGAAAGATAACCCAAGCCTACATCCAACAAAAATCCTAAACGGCTGCGTATCTCCTTGAGGATATCTTTGGCAATCAGGTTTTGCCGGGTGTCCATGCGCTTTTCAAGGCTGGCAAACCAATCTTGCAAACCTGAGAGGTTCATCTCAGACAGATCAGCAATATGTTTACCATCAATGCGAAACCACAAACTCTCATTTTTCAATCTTGTTCCATGACAATCAGTGCAAGGCCTGAGCATCATGTACTTCTCAGCCCATTCGCGGATGGATTCACTGGTGCTATCTGTAAACCACCGGACCACCATGTTTATCACCCCAGGATATTCGCCTTTTTCCAATTGATCGATATCCCCTTGAATTCCATCCTCATTGCCAAACAATATAATGTTCATGGCCTTTTCGGACAGCTGCTCTATGGGCAATTTTAGGCTGAACTTATGCTTTTTGGAAAGCTGCTCCACCATCTTGAAATAATAGGAATCCCTCTCTTCACCCAAAGGCAGGATAGCACCATCTGCAATGGAAACAGACCTGTCAGGCATCACGGCATTGAGGTCGATGGCATGCTGCTGGCCCAGGCC